>ERZ838399.1781-NODE-1781-length-18400-cov-7.469774_pt1 | contig 18400 bp, 21 predicted proteins | sample MGYA00519683_ERZ838399 | MGnify/ENA primary metagenome ERZ838399 (study PRJEB31850, sample SAMEA3708833) | human gut metagenome | biome: human gut; feature: human-associated habitat; material: faeces | place: China | collected 2014 ...
TGTAAGCTCGATTTCAGATAATTTGTTAAGTATCTGCTCCATCTTCAACCTCCTTAGTTGTCAAATTTTTACAAAAAAACCAGATTTACTATGTGAAAAATAGTAATATCTGTTAGATATAATACACCTATTTTGTGAAAAAAACCATCTAAATTTTTTTCAGAGAGAAAAAATTTGTTATTTTTTAAACAAAAAGAAAAATGAAAATATCGTTGCGGTATGAAAGGACATCTGGTAGAATCTCTGGCAGAGATAAAAAGAAAAAAGAAATTTACAATATAACATAACCCCAAATAACCGAAAACGGATGATTGAGATTATAACAGGAGGATTTTATGAGATTAAGAAATATTCCCGGGGCACAGGATGCGATTCTTGAGAGCCCTTATGTGGTACAGGAACCACAGACGAAGAAAGGACACTGGACAGAGGTTTTTGAGAAAAAACAGCCCCTTCATATAGAAGTAGGAATGGGAAAAGGACGCTTCCTTATGGATCTGGCGCGTCTTCATCCGGAGATTAACTATGTGGGAATCGAGATGTATGACAGTGTACTTCTCCGCGCACTGCAGAAGAGAGAGGAACTGGAAGAGAAAGGTGAGGTGTATTCCAATCTCTTCTTTATGAGAGTGGATGCCAGATTACTGCCGGAGATTTTTGAAAAGGGTGAGGCAGATAAGATTTACCTGAATTTCTCTGATCCATGGCCAAAAGCACGCCATGCCAAACGCCGCCTGACATCCAGAGAATTTCTGGCACGCTATGACAAGATTCTGGTGCCGGATGGAAAAGTAGAGTTTAAGACAGATAATAAGGATCTGTTTGAATTTTCCCTGGAAGAAGTAAAAGAGGCTGGATGGAATCTGGAGGCATTTACTTTTGACCTGCACCATAATGAAGAAATGGTACAGGGAAATGTGATGACAGAATATGAAGAGAAATTTTCCTCCATGGGGAACCCGATCTGCAAGATGGTGATCTCCAGAGGATGAATCCTGAGTGTATGAGGACAGCTTTCTGTAAGAGGAGATTTTCTGTGACTGCCCGGTAAAATATAAAATGACTATAGAATGGATATATCAATGGAGGAAATTTCTACATTTATATTGCATAAAATAGTGTAAGAAAATCCACGGGGCGCTTCGCGCCCCGAAGGAGAGCAACAGGTGAAAAGAAATAATTCCTTCTATAATAAAATGATGCAATTTGGATATGAACACCGTGGATTTGACAATGCTTTTAATCAGGTTCGAAAATCAGCAGAAGAGGTCAGCAAAATGCTGAACAAAATGTCCAAAAAAGAAGAAAAGAAAGAAAAATAAAAGAATCGAAAATTTTTGAAAAAAATTTAGAAATAACTATTGACATTTGAATCTGTATTATATATAATATCACTTGCGTTGAGGAACAAAAGAAAACTTCAACACAGAAAAAACAAAAGAATATGCGCCTTTAGCTCAGTTGGTAGAGCACCTGACTCTTAATCAGGGTGTCCAGGGTTCGAACCCCTGAAGGCGCATTAAGAACACTGTTTTTGCGGACAAAGCGATTGCCGCGGGGACGGTGTTTTTTATGTTTTACGGGAAAGTGAAAAATAAAGGTGTCTGGGAAATAGATAGAAATGAAGTATTTACGCCCCTATGGAGAAAGTTCCACAGGGGCGTAAAAGTATTTTATGCTACTGATACCGCTTAAAGAACACAGGGTCAAGCTGGTAAATATCTTCATGCAAAAGGGAAGACTGCTGCGCAAGATGCAGATAAACCCTGGTTACCTTATAATCCGTATGTCCAAGAAGCAGACGGAGCATCTCGATGTTACCGCCGCCTTTAATATATGACGTTGCAAAAGTATGCCGACAAAGATGGGGATGAAGCCGATCTATGCCGGACTTCTTTTTTATCCTGGCAAAGAGCTGCTTGATCACATTAGAGTTAATTGCTTCCTGTTGTCTCATCTGTAAAAACACATAGGACATAGGAGAGAGAGCTGTATACTTGCGATGAATCACACAATATTTCATCAGGTTTACTTTCAGCCGGGGGCAGAGAATCACAAGTCTTGTCTTAGAGCCTTTGGATTTATATACCTGAATGATATTTTTATCAAACATAAGATCACAGAACCGCAAGTTGATCACTTCGGATGAGCGCAATCCGGCATCCAGCATCAGGTGAACAATACACCAGTTTCTCAATCCGAACTCAGTTTTAAGGTTAAACAGCTTGTCGATCTGCTGAACTTCTGACTGATAAAGCGGTATGATCTCGCCGGAGTCATCTTTGGGAAGCTTCACTTTGTAAGTAAAGTCATCACAGTATTCATTATCCTTGCAGAAATTGGCAAATACCTTGATTGACCTGGCATATGTCCGGATGCTGGTAGACGAAAGCAGTTCCTGGGACGGTTCCAGGAAAGGATGGTTCTGGAACTTCGGACGCTTCCGCAGGTAACAGATATAATTCCGGAAGAGTTCCCTTGTAACTTCATCACAGCCAATCTCAGAAACAGGCCTATTAAAACATTCTGATACATATGTAAAAAAGCCTGTTAAGTTTTCCCGATAGTAAATTAAAGTCTTATCAGCACAGGAAGTCTCCCGATCAGCCATGAAGATCTGATAAGCCTGATCTAATGATATACTCATAAGTACCTCCTTTGTATCTCATTTTTTCGCACGTGCAACTCTGATCAGAACGCTGCAGCGTGACTTTTGAGATACATAATTATAATTGTATTTTTCAGATGCTTATGGTATTATGTCCGTAGATACTTCACCAGTATTGATATTGACTATCTGATACTCATGAGTAACACTACTTACATAAGTGTCCGCCAGTTCACTGCTATTGAATTGGCGGGCTTTTTTCTGTTTGTAGCGGTTTGCATCATAAATATCATTATCATTCAGCTGGCAAAGTGCTTCAACACAATCCTGCACCACGTTATCATTGTTAATTCCCCTGGTATAGATACCGAGAGTTACAGCAGCATTAATTACACGCTTTTTCATTATGTCACTGTTGAGCTGCCTGCAGTATTGCCGGATCAGTTTCACATCTTTTGGTCTGACATTCACATCTATCATCCTGCAGCTCCGGAGAGCTGTCCAGAAAGCACACAGGTCACGTCTTGATTTATTGGAATCCCCTTCCGGTTTGACCAGGCGGAACACATAAAAGGTCAGATAGTCAGCTATGATCTTCCGGTTATCCAGGTAATCATAAATCCTTTTGGACGTTTCCCTTGCACTGTTATCCCGGAACGGTACCAGTTCATAAGTCTTGGTATGCTTTCTCATTGTCTGGTATTCCACGTTCATGATCAGGTTGATCTTCGGTGTCAATGTGTCTGCAAGTTTATGCAGCGTATCCGGGGACATGGTAACCTTGCCTTCCACAACATCCCTGCACTGTTCCCGGAGTTCCGGATCAGAACCATATTCACTGTAATATTTCAGTCTGGCAGTATCCAGATATTGCCAGGAATGCTTTTTATAACATTCTTCATAACAATACAGGTCATAGCGGTTGATCAGACCATTGAACAGCCATACCTTGAAGAACCATGGTTTATAATTCTTTTCAATGACCTCTTTACTTTTCAGATAGATACGGATAAATACCTTGTCAGAACGTTTTCCCATTGATACATAATCAATCTCATATCCTTCTGATCCGACTTTGGCAGTATGCATTAGGGCATCCTTGAACCTGTCCACCCTCATCTTGTAGAAGCTCTCCGGTGAAAAGAACTTTTCTGGATTACTTAAGTAGTTACTGTGCCAACAGTAGTCAATCCTGTTTTCCTGACAGTATGCGATATGTAAATCGAAGTAATCACAGATCTGTTTCACATATTCATAAGAGCGTTCAAAGGCTTCATGAACTCCGTACATCCACAGCATATAAGATCTGAGCTGTACAACGATCTCAGACGTAACTGAGAAACCACCATCAGAACCATGAGGAACAGAAGGAGCAATGAAAATATCAAACCATTCCGGGCATTCCAGACGAATACTGAAAAAACCAGCGTAAGAGCCAGCGCACAGATTAAGGCTGCGGTCAAACCCAGGAAAGAAGATCTGTACAAGTTGTCCATACCTGGAGTCAAGGATTGATTTCTTCTGCTCAAAGAATTTACGAAACCTGAGAACGGAATCATCAGATGAGTCATTTGTAAAGTCCTCCACTAATTTCACAGAATAATAAAAGGTATCAATGTTATGCAGGAATTTCTTTTGTTTGAAGTCAAACCAGTATTCCCGGTTTTTATCGTCCAATTCCTGGTATATTTTTGTTGAATTTAAGTGTTTCTTAATGTCCATTTTACACCTCACTTTAGTTTGCTAAAGTTTTTCCCCAGATGGCAGTTTGGGGAAATTTTAAAATTGCCATTTTCGCCAGTATTTACAAGGGTTTCGCATGAATTTTGTATGTATTTTCAGACCACGTATTACAGGCCCGTGGCAGGGGGCAGTAACGGAACTCCGGCAGCGCTGCCGCGCGGTCAGACGGGTCCCCCCAACCCCCGTCTTCCCACACAGCAGGGCTGACGGAGTTTCTGGACAGCCGCCAGCTCTGGGATTGCCAGACGTTTCCTGAAATGTATCTCAAAATTTCTGAAGCAAGCCTGGCAGATTCGGAGGAAATGAGATACATCACTCCGGGGCATCCAGCATCAGGTAAGTATCATATAGCGAGTAATATTTCCGCTTGCACTTGAAAAATTCGCTGTTTACCTTCTCCTTCATCGGGTACCAGACTTTTACACTGACAAAAAGCTTCGGGGACAGCATGACTGCACAGAGGAGCATTCCACGCAGACCAAAGTTACTTACCTTCCTGTGAATATATTCATACTCGATCAGGCTCCGGATCTGGCGGTCGATCATCCGGTCGAACTGGGCGACCAGGATAATGTCATAGCCATAATGTCTATGCAGCGTAAAAAACGACAGCCATTTATCACGTCCGGACTTGCTCCAATCCCTGGCATTGAACATCAGCTGACACTCATCAATGACCAGAAGCAGAGAACTCTCTTTTACTTTCTTACCCTGGAAATGTTTCTGGGAGAACTCAATCAGGAACTCCGGAGTAATCTCAAGATTACTTTTGTAACAGAACAGCTCACGTTTTTTCTTAGGGATACGATTTAAATTAATAGGGAAGTTGCACACAGTCGGGCGACCAGCACGGAGCAGATGATACAACCGTTCTGCTACATGCAGGCTCTTCCCTGATCCGGGAGTCCCGGAGTATAAGAAAATCATACGATCACCTCAATCACTCAATCAATTTAATCCAACGGGCTAACACACTGTACAGATAAAAGAGTGCGATAGCAGCAAGCCAGGCAGTCCCGATCTTGAGGACAGTCCCTACCGGAACAAAATAGTTCAGATAACCAAGATAGGGAAGCTGGGACAGGTTATCAATGGCATCCGCAAAGGGAGAGAGCGGAAGCAGGGACAGGATCACAGACAGCAGCTTGTCCAGGATCTCTTTCATAAACTTAATCATAAAATCATCACCCCTTAATCATTTGTTGTCGGGTTATCATCAGCAATCCGATAATAAAAAATATGATCTCAAAGATCCGGAAGATCTTGATCACAGGTTCATAGTCTGACATATCCAATTCGAATACATGATGATAATCAAGGATCTTCTTACCAGTCCAGGGATTCTCTAATTCTAGATCAAAGGGAAACTCAAACACCGGAGCTTCCGGCTCTGCTTCAAATGCCTGGATCAGATGAACCAGATCAAAGGGGATACAGAACGGGAAAATCTTTTTCAGATCAGCTGTATAATTCTTAGGATCAATATCATTAGAAGTATCTTCATCTGGTTTAGGTGTCACTTCAGGATCAGGGTTCGGATCAGGGTTCGGGTCGGGGTTAGGGTCAGGATTGGGGTCAGGATTCGGATTAGGATTCGGGTTTGGATTTGGATTCGGATCAGGCTGCTTCTGTAGCTGCTGAATCAATTCCTGAATATAACTGGGGGCTATTTCCGGAGAATAATTCGGATTAATTTCCGGGTTTAATTTTTTTACAGTATCAGCTAACTGCTCACCAGAAGGAATCTGCAAAGGGCGGGGAGCTTGCTGAGGATATTCCAACTTACCATTATTTTTATAAGTGTTCTGCAGATCTGGATGAACCCATATATTTTCTTTCGTATATTTATCTGCATTAGCACGCACTTTTTTAGACCACTCAATACCATCTGCATAATTTGTAAATTGAGGGATATTAGTTGAGCCTATATTTTGATATTCGCCGGAAACATATTCATCCTTAGAAACAGTAGAATTTAATTTCCAAACACCATTTTTATCTTTTTCATAAAATTCAGAACCAGCTACACGATACCAACCATAACCAATAACATAAAAAGATCCCTCTTTATATTTTCGTACCTGATAATAGGGATAAGAACGATATTGATAATAAGAAAATCCAGACTGAGAAATAATATCTAGTGCTTCTTTATCTATCTTAGAACTATCAATATCTACATCCATACGTCCCATCATCTTATTCCAAAGGCTAGAAACCGCCTTACTCATACATTCCCAAGCTCCTTGTGTCATATTGATGACTGCTGCAGTACCAGCAAGTGCAGGAGCAACCAGTTCTTTAAAAGTCGGAATGTCACCTGGTACCGGAACAGTTGTTGGAAATGGAATAGGAGTACTTCCTGGTGCTGGTGTTGGAGAGGGTTGAGGATTCTGACCGCCACCACCATTAATTACCTTAAATCTCTGTTCTTCATATGCCTGTTCCAGATCATCATAATATGGTTTTAATGCTGCTGATCCGTCAGTGTCCCACCATGCGGCACTGGTTCCGTTTTTAATCGTATCAGCAGTAAAAATAGAGATCCCAAAACCTAACAAAATACTTTCCAATACCTGAGCAATACCAGGAGCTGCTAACGCTGTAGCCTGAGCTGTCTGGTATGATCCAAAGATTCCGATCACCAGCATATTAACAGCCAGTATCACCGCAACAAGTTTTTTCTTTATCCTTTTCAAGTTTCCCCCTTTCCTGTATCTCGTTTCTTTGCTGCAGAAATCCGGATCCGGCTCATGCTGCGTTATTTTTGAGATACATTTGCATAAAAAAGGTGAGGAAGGTGTCTCCCTCCCTCACCTTACACCAAGTAAGTAATCCGTTCTGAAAACCCTTAGGCTTTATTTGCAACCTTCTTAAATGCTTTGATACCAAATCCAACAAGGAGAAGAGCTCCCATGATCGGCAGGGCGACCGGAAGGATCTTTCCGACAATGCTTGTCATAGAACTTCCAATGCTGGTAAAGGATGTTGTAAGAGCTGTCTCAACAGAAGAAAGACCAGTACCAGCTTCAGCTGCAAATGCAGGAACAGCAGTAGCAACTGCAAGAGCTCCGCCCATTAATGCAGGGGCAATTTTCTTTTTCAGATTCATGAATTTCATAGTAAAACCACCTTTCCTTAAACTTTTTTAAATATGTGAACAATCCCAAGATACGCAAACCCTATTATCATAATGATGGCGCCGCTCAGGGCTCCGATCGGGATTGATTTCACCGCTATCATGTTGTAATCCTCAACAGCAAGCGTTAAGCTTTCTGTCTGCTGGGGAGTTTCCGAAACTTTTGGTTCACCGTCTGTTATCTCAACAGTGTCCTCTGTCTCTTCTTCCGGAGTTGTTAATAATTCTTCTTCCATCATGTTCTCCTATGGCCGGATATAAGAAGCAAGTATATGTAACAGGAGAACCCCGATGATCACCCCGAGCACACACATCATAGAAGGCATAGCATTCTGGATATTCTTCATATCCTGTTCAAGCTTCTTGTTTTCCTTGACCAGAGTCTCCATTAATTCCTGCTGCTTTTCATTCTGTTGAATCAGCTGTTCAAGTAATGCAGTATAGTCTACTGTACCAGCGTCCGGAACTTCTTCCACTCCCTGAGCAGGTTCCTGCCCTGCAGTATCAGGGGAACTGCCAGAAGTGTCAGTTTGATCAGCCACAGTGTCCTGCTGATCCGGTACTGGTACCGGTGTAGCAGCCGGCTGTACTGCCGGGGCTGGTGCAACAGGTTCCGGAACTGTTCCCTGATCCTGTTCAAAAACAGGACCGTCTGTGAATATATCCGCCATGCCATTCAGTCACCTTCCTATTTCTTTTCAGGCTGTTCCGGCAGGATCTGCACACGGCTGCAGAAATCAAGATCTTCCACAGTCAGGACAGGTTTGCCGTCACTTCCAATCTTCATCCCCATTGTTGCATCATAGATACCAGGTACAAATGTGATCTTCTGTCTCATGGATGGGTCAAGGGAACATTTCGCCCTCTGCTGTCCGACAGGTCCGCCTGTAGCATCCACCCGGGAGATCATCTGCTCACCGTTTTCACCGTACATGAAATAATTCAGTGTCATGCCTGACTGTCCGTTATCCATTTTCCAGACACCTGCATAAGTTACTAAGATCTTCATTTTGTTCATAATCATGAACCTCCTTTGAAAAATTCTGCCAGACCTGTATAAGAGCAGGAAAGGCATTGGTTAATATGTAATCCCACAATGGGGCTGTTACCGTCCCCGGAAGTCCGGGGGAAAAGAGATAGTTAATGTTTCGATGATTTATGTAAACCCTCCACAGCGTTATGCTGCACAAAGGGGGAGGGTCAAGATAATTGTCTGTCCCTGGTATGCAGGAGAGTCCGGGCAGATTGAAGTAAAAAGCCGGATTTCCCTGTCGCACCGGGGATAGGGTACTGCACGTCCAACAAAGCCAAAAGTAAAGGTTAAACCCTCCGGGCTCCTGCGGAGACCTTGACTTTTGTCTCCTGAATGATAAACATAATGGACGCTGTAAAAGCTGGATTTCCCTGTCCAGAGTGTCCCGTCCCTCCCATTAAAACACCTTTTCCTTCCTGACTCATGCGAGCCAAGGAAAAGACGTTTTAAAGGTCAGTCCGTACATACTGCCGGAATAACAAAGAGACGGAAGGAGGGAAAATCTATAATTGTCTGTCCCCGGTATGCGGGAGAGTCCCGGCAGATTGAAGTAAAAAGCCAGATTTCCCTGTCGTGCCGGGGATAGGCTGCCGCCCGTTCAACAGAGCCAAAAGTAAAGGTTAAACCCTTCGGGCTCCTGCGGAGACCTTGACTTTTGGCTCCGGAGTAATATCAGTAATAGCCGCTGGAAAAGCTGAAATTGTTTGTCCCTGCGAGACACGGATGCATGGAGTCAGGAGAATCAGGGCGGAACAGTACAAGGGTAATCAAGAAGGATGCTACGCCTGCAGGCTTCTCATCCTTCCTGACTGATTTTCTGCATTGGCTGCGACCAGTCCGTCAAGGGTCGAGATGAACGAACTACGTTCGCCCTTGACAGACTTACTCTTTCCCTTCCCTGTGCATGATCCAGTTATCTGTTACCAGAGAAGAAAAAGCATCTACTTTATGCTGCATATGAACAAGTTCCTGTATGAGAACAGAAGCTTCATAAGTGACATAGGTCAGACATTGCAGATCAAGAGAGCGTTTACGAAAACGTTCATCAAGAAGAGCAAGCAATTCTGTCTTGCTTTTTTCTTCCTTCATGCAGAACAGGACAAGATTCTCAAACTTCTGGTTAAAGCTGCCGCCTTCAAAGTTACTGACATAGTTCAAAACTTCTTCAGACATCCAGACACATTTCATATGATTTTTCATGATGGCTTCTCCGATCTATTGCTAACAGGATTATGGAAAGGGTAATTCATCGTCCTTTTCCTTTTCTTCTTTCAGCAGCTTATCCATAAGTACAGATAAGTCATTAGTTTGGCGTTCCAGGTGTGTAAGAGCTCTGCGGACATCACCGATCTCAGAAGAAAGTTCCCGGACAGTCTCCAATTTCTTATACTGTTTGGTAATCTGCTGATCTAGAGATTCAAGTCGCTGCTTCTTGGCTTCTTCCTGTTCCATGCAGAACAGGACAAGATTTTCAAACTTCTGGTTAAAGCCGTCACCTTCAAAATTGATTACATAGTCCATTACCTGATCGGACAGGCGCACAGACTTTAAATTACTTTTCTTTGCCATAGGAGCACCTCATACACGACTTACATCAATGTCTGATTTCTTTACTACATAGGTATCTTTATAACCAGCCATCACACTTACATTTCTCATCAGTGAAGCGTATTGCCTTGCATCGATCTCTGATGTAAAGGCTGCCTTTAACTGACGGGCTAAATCTGACGGCAGGTCTTTTCTTTCCTGATATACTAACCATCCTAATAACATTGAAGCACCTCCTGATAATTTATAGTCTTGCACTGTTTGGACATAATTACATTACTGGCAATTTAGAACAAAACACGTTGAAAAATACAGCTTGTAATGGTAAAATTGAATATTAACAAAGTAATAAAAGTATCACTTTTTACAGTTCTGATTATAGTAGATAATTAGCTACTTGTCAATAACAAATGTAGATAATTTACTACTGGAAAGGAAAATAATGACAATATATAATAGAATTAAAGAAAAAGCTGACGAAAAAGGGATAAGCATAAAAGCGTTAGAACGTGAAGCTGGCTTAGGAAATGGAGTTATAAAGCGCTGGAATGAAACATCTCCACAATGTAATAAACTTGAATTAGTAGCTAATTATCTACAGGTATCAATAGAATGGTTAATTACAGGGAAGAATCCAAGTAATTTCACAAAAGAAGAAAGTGAGCTGATTCAAGCTTATAAGAAAGCTGATACGAGAACACAGGAAATCGTAAAACTGAGTCTTCAACCTTATATGCCACAGGAAACAAAATTATCAGATTCACAGATTGGATAAAAAATCATTATGAATAACAAGAACTCAAAGCACTTCCTGGATGAAACAATACAAAGAGCAAAGATTGAAAATGCCCAGAGGGAAGCGGAACAGATTTATAACTACAACAAATGGAAAGACAACCATGAAAAAATGGTAGAGCATGAATTGCGAAAAAGACAACACCGAGAACCGAGTGCTGTCAAATGCATCCTGATCGGGGTTCTGCTGGCACTTGCAATTGAGATTGTTTACATATTGATCATTAATGATCCGGAAACATTATTGACAGCTTTTCAGGCAATAAAACAAAAGTTTGGTGAAATATGGGAGATAATAATAGATTTAACAATACCCAGATAATAACGCTGATTCCTCTTAATCAGGGTGTCCAGGGTTCGAACCCCTGAAGGCGCACTAAGAACACTGTTTTTGCGGACAATGCGATTGCCGCGGGGACGGTGTTTTTTATGTTTTACGGGAAAGTGAGAAATAAAGGTGTCTGGGAAATATAAAGAGTGCTGTTTCGATGGTGTGATATGACCATGGAGCGGGACTCTTTTTATTTGTAATAGTTTAAAGAGATGTGGTATACTTATGCTCACAAAGTAATATGTGGGGAATAATATATGAGAAAGGCGGATGAAGGTCAGAATATAGATTTTGTGATTACCTGGGTCGATGGGAATGATCCGGAATGGCAAAGAGAAAAAAAGGCAAGACTTGGACATATGGGGATACCTGCAAGTGTAGATGACAGGAAGGAACGATACAGAGACTGGGATAATCTGCAGTACTGGTTTCGTGGAGTGGAGAAATATGCGCCCTGGGTGAGAAAAATTCATTTTGTTACATGGGGACATCATCCCAAATGGCTGAATACAGAGCATACCAAATTAAATATTGTCCGCCATGAAGACTTTATTCCTGAAAAATTTCGCCCTACATTTAATTCTCATACGATTGAGTGGAATTTTCACAGGATTCCGGGTCTGGCAGAGAAGTTTGTTTATTTTAATGATGATGTTTTTTTGCTGAGATCAGTGAAACCGGAAAATTTTTTTAAGAACGGAAAACCGGTAGACATGCTGGCTCTTCAGCCGGATGTGGCAAATGTTGATAATCAGACAATGCCATATATTTATCTGAATAACACAATGCTTCTCGCAAAATATTTTGATAAACGTACTAATATAAAAAAACAGTCCGGAGCATATTTTCATATCGGATATCCTCCTATGTATTTTCTGTATAATATGCTGGAACTGGCTTTTCCAAGGTTCACAGGGTTTTATACGGTACATGGCTCGGCTCCATTGATGAAGAAAACCTATCAGACAATGTGGAACCTTGAGCCGGAACTGCTTACAGAAGTCTGCAGCCATCCGTTCAGGCATAAAGAAGATGTAAATACAGTGCAAGCGCATATATTCACCAGACACCAGAGACTGGAAGAGGGGATTACAGAATCCAGGTAAATGGTCAGCATAAAGCAGACCATACCAAAGAATCTCAGGCATTAACCATTTCATTCAACCAGAATGTTACATATGTATCCGGTGGAGCAGGACTGATTTCCGGAAATGGAACATCAACATTAACGGTCAGATTAAGTTATCATCAGAATCCAACTGATAATATCGGGTTTGGCGATCTGATTGTAACATCTGATGCAGGTCTTGCAATTACAGATGTAAGTATTACAGATTAACACTGGTGTACCAACTTGCTGGTATACCTGAGAGGGATTGGGTTAAAATCATACTTTAACTCAATCCCTTTTTGCGGATTATATATTCTGGTCATTAACCGGATTGTCTGAAGTCAGGCGGATAAAATCATTCATTTCGTGTATTCAGGTCAGGCGGATAAAATCATCCGCTTCGCTACTTGATCATAACCAAATAACTGCGGAGCAGTTATCTGGTTAAAATTCTTTCATCATCTCCAGTATTTCAACCTCTTCAAGTACTTTACATTTTTTATCCTGTATCGCATAAACTCTCGTACAGATATTCAGAACCGTAGGTCTGTGTGTGGTTACAATACAGGTTCTCGGGTAGGTATCCTGCATGATATTACGGAGAACTTTTCGTTCTGCGGCGACATCCGGTGCAGAAGTAGCTTCATCCAGCAGCAGGATCGGTGATTTGCGTAACAATGCGTGGGCAATGGACAACCTCTGTGCCTGACCTTCTGAGAAGCCGCCGCCCCGTTCTTTCACAGTGCTCTCAATCCCTTCCGGGAGTTTTTCCACGAAATCCCATGCACAGGCAAGCTGCAGTGCCTCTATGATTTCTTCATCTGTAGCATCTGGTTTTACATTTCGCATATTTTCCGCGATCGTTCCTGAGAACATGGTATTTCCCTGTGGAACATAGGAGAACAATTTTCTGGTAGAAGGGGACATAGGAATTATCTGCTCATGATCTGCTCCGGCGCATACATGAAAAGAACCCTCCTGCGGTGTCAGCAGGGACAGGATAAGCCGCAGCATCGTTGTCTTGCCCTCGCCGGAAGGGCCTGCCAGAGCTGCGATTTCATGAGGATAAGCCTCTATGGAAGCGTCTGCGAAAACAGAAGTACCATTGTGATAAGTATAGCTCAGATTCTGCATGTTCAGCCCGATTCCTTCAGCTTTATGCTGTTTTTCGAAGCTTTGTACAAGGGTATCCTGACTGTAGTCTTCCTGCGGCATTTTTACGATATCCATGAGTCTTCCTGCTGAGATGGTCAGTGAGATGGCCGACGGGATCAGGCTTACCAGTGAATTTACGGAACTGGTAAGGGTACCGGACAGGGACAGAAACATGGTCATGGTTCCATAACTGATGGCATTGCTCCATACACGATAGATTCCCATCCATAGCAGATGTAAGAGACAATAAAACTGATCACAGACATGAGGATGGAGGTCAGGATGGACATTTTCTGAAAATCCAGTCTCATGTTTATATAATCTGTCTGAAGTGACTTCAGTTTATCAATATAAAAATGAATCAGGTCAAAAGCTTTGATCGTCTGGATATTAGAAAACGCTTCCTGATTGAATCCGTAAAGTTTCACATTCATAGCCGCACTTCTCTGATTATTATCTCTCATTCGTTTTAACAGTGGCTTCGAGAGCAGTGCGCTGAACGGGATTCCAAGCAGTGCAAAGAGAGCAAATGTGGGATCATAATAAAGTACGATCGCCAGAGCACTGATAAAACGGAAGGTATAAATGATCAGATTGGGGATCCAGTTCAGAATTCCGCTGGAGATATTTGAGGCATCAGAACTCCACCGTGTGACCAGATCTCCTGTGTGATAATCGGTCAGGGATTCCCAGTCGGTGACCAGCATTTTGGCAAAAATATCATTTTTTATTTCAGAGTCTACTTTCAGATTGATAAATGTTGAGGCATATCCGGAGGCCTGCGAAACCAGGATGTTTGCGACAGAGAATCCGATCATTGCGGCGAAGGTACTCAGAAGTTTTCCGGTCTGGTGGCCGGTGATGATATATCGACCAGATCTTTGGAGATCAGGCTGGAAACCAGAGATACACCTGTTCCTGCGAGCCCGAGCAATGTATAAAGCAGCATGGCCTTCCAATATCGCCTGCCATACTGGTAGATCCAGATTGTCTGTTGCCACATTTTCTTCAGAGTGCCCTGTTTTAAATGCTTCCAGATCAGAAGTATTTTCTCTTTCATTGTGAGTCCTCCAGTCTGTCAATGACGTCTTTTATGGTACAGGCGGCAGAGGCATTCTTTGTACAGAGAAGATACAGTACCGGCACATGATCTGTGATTTCTTCAGCAAAGAAAAGATTTTCTGAAAGCTGGCGTTCTTTCCATGCGGGAGATATCATACGCTGCATGACACGGAGGACTTTTTCCGAAGGAGTTAATTCTTCCAGATAGTCTGTGTGCGGATCGCGGCCCAGAAGGACAATTCCTCCGAGTTCATACTGTTCTGTGGTAAAAATCTCTGAGGTTCCACACCAGGGAATACCATAGGCGATGATGTGTCCTTCCTGCAATCCGAGAAGGTTCAGATCCCCGTTTAAATATGGCACAGAAAAAAGCTCATGCCACAGCGCAGTGTGTGTGGATTTTCCCATTCCGGAATGACCGGAAAACAGCCATGCTTTTCCCTGATAGAGAACAGAAGCTGAGTGGATTGCAAACAGTCCGTTTCTTTGTGCTGTGAAAAGGAAAAACAGCCGTATGGCGTGAAATAAATTTTCTATATTTGTTTCAGAAACCTGTGGGTGGCAGTAAATCCGTACATAAGTACCATCTTTCAGCATATGAGCTTCGTAAAGATTCTGCATCTGTGGGAAAAGGACAACATAACGGTCGGGATTTTCAAAAACAGTCATTTCAGAATTCTGCAGAAGAACCTGTCCGTAACAACGACTGGGTGGAGGCGTAGTGACCAGTTCGATTTCCTGTGAGGTATCATCATCCGAAAATTCATGATAAAAAGGTTTGAAATTTGGGGAAATCAGTTCTGCAGAACCGTATAGTTTTATGCAGATTCCTGCGATTATCATAGAGACAGAAGGGATTGATGAAATCAGGTGGAGATCTTCTGTGATCATTCCCATAGCTGTAAGCTGTGTCAGAAAATCCGTCACATCTTTCAGAAGTTCAGGAAGATAAGCCTCATCCAGATGATAAGTCCTGGCAAGTATTTCTGCCAGTTGATGCGGTTCGGCACCTTCATGATGCTGAAGTACATTCCACAGGAAAGTACTGGTCTCATTCAGCATAAAGCCTTTTTTCAGATCGGCAATCTGCTGACCATAAGGTAAGAGATAACTGATACCTTTGATTTTTCGAAGTGTATATCCGGGCTGACATTTGAACATGATAAAAAAGATTCCTTTCTTTTTCAAAGCCAATTCTTGTAAACTTATATATGTGTTGTGATGTCTGTGACTATAACAAATTATAACACTGAGGAGGGAAGAAATACAAGCTATTGCCAATTGATGTACAAAAGTATAAAATAGTTTCAAAAGCAGGCAGTATCAGACTGCCGGGAATGTAAAGGAGGAAAAGCTTTTATGGATTTAAAGAAATTTGTGCTGGAAGGTAATCCTGTATGCAGAAAGGAAGCTGTGATCGTGGGCGATCATTTCAGGATTACAATGTTGACAACTGCCCTGATCCGTTTTGAGTACAGCGAAGACGGAGGATTTGAGGACAGAGCAACACAGATGGTATGCAATCGTGATTTCCCGGTGCCGGAATTCAGGGTGAGCGATGGCGGTGAGGAATTACATATTTACACCAAAGACCTGGAAATCCACTATGACAGACAGAAATTTTCTCCAAGCGGTCTGATGATACGTGTAGCGGGTGGAAAAGCCAGCGAGCGCGTGTGGCATTATGGTGATGAACCAAAAGATCTGCTGGGAACAGCCAGAACCCTGGATGAAGCAGACGGTGAGATTCCGCTGAGTCATGGAATTATGTCCAGAAACGGTTTTTCAGTGCTGGATGATTCCCACACAATGGCTATGGGCGAAGATGGAATGGTAGAGCCACGTCAGGGAAACAGAGCAGACTTTTATTTCTTTGGATATGGTCACAGATATGTGGAATGTCTGCAGGATTTTTACAGATTATGTGGAAAAACACCTCTGCTTCCAAGATATACGTTCGGAAACTGGTGGAGCAGATATCACAAATACACAGAGACAGAGTACAAAGAACTGGTAGAGCGTTTTGAGAAAGAAGAAGTGCCATTCTCTGTTGCAGTTGTAGATATGGACTGGCATCTGGTAGAGGATGTACCTCCTGTATATGGAAGCGGATGGACAGGATATACCTGGAATAAGAAGTTTTTCCCCAATCCGCCTGAATTTATGGACTGGCTGCACAAACATGGATATAAGATCACACTGAACGTACATCCGGCAGATGGAGTGCGTGCTTATGAAGAAGCCTATCCGAGAGTTGCAGAGAAGATGGGAATTGATCCTGCAAGTAAGGAACCGGTGCTTTTTGATATGACAGATCCAAAATTTATTGAGACTTATTTCGAGGAACTGCATCATCCGATGGAAGAAGAGGGAGTAGACTTCTGGTGGCTTGACTGGCAGCAGGGAACTGTAACCAAGGTTCCGGGACTGGATCCGCTCTGGATGCTGAACCACTATCACTATCTGGACAGCAAGTGGAAAGGAAAACGTGCGCTGACTTTCTCAAGATATGCAGGTCCAGGAAGCCACAGATACCCGGTTGGTTTTTCCGGTGATACGTTCATTACCTGGGAGAGTCTGAAATTCCAGCCATATTTCACAGCAAATGCCAGCAACATCGGTTTTGGATGGTGGAGTCATGATATCGGTGGACATATGTTGGGATACAGAGACGACGAGCTCACTGCAAGATGGGTACAGCTTGGAGTCTTTTCACCAATGAACCGTCTGCACAGCACAGACAACCCGTTCAATGGAAAAGAACCATGGAAATACAACCAGATCGTAGAAACAGTAATGAAGAATTTCCTGAAACTGCGTCATAAGCTGGTTCCGTATCTTTACACCATGAACCGTCGTGCAAGCAGAGCGGGACTGCCGCTGGTACAGCCGATGTATTATCTGGAGCCGGAGCGTGAGGAAACCTATGAAGTACCGAACAACTATTATTTCGGCACAGAGATGATGGTATCTCCAATCACAGATAAGCTGGATCCGGTAACAGGACTTGCAGGCGCAAAGACATGGATTCCGCAGGGAATCTGGTATGATTTCTTTAACGGAAGAGCATATAAGGGCGGCAGAAAAGTGGATCTCTGGAGAGATATTTATGAGATGCCGGTACTTGTGCGTGAAGGCAGCATCATTCCGCTGAAGGACATGGAAGGATATGATAATTCCATTGAGAATCCTGAGAAACTGGAAGTACTTGTATATCCTGGAAAATCCGGGGAATTTGTACTCTGGGAAGACGGTGGGGACACACCGGAAGACCTGGATGAGAACTGGGTATCCACCAGAATGACGAAGACTGCAGATGAGAATGGAACAGTATTTATTGTAGAAGCTGCGCAGGGAAATACAGCAGTGATCCCGCAGAAACGTTCCTGGAAGATCCGCTTCTGCAACATTCAGGACAAACCGCAGGAGGTTACTGTAAACGGACAGGTATATAAGGATGCAGAGTTCGCAGAGGATGAGAAGCTTCATGGAACAATAGTGATCCTGAAGGATGTGCCGGCAGATGCGCAGGTGAAGATTACTTTTGCGGCAGATGCAGCTGTTTATCAGAGAGACTATGCAGAAGAGGCTTATGAGATTCTGGAAAAAGCTCAGATTACCTATGCACAGAAGACAGACGTTTATAAAGTAGTGAAAGAGCTGGGCACAGAGGCAGTGCCAGTTCTGGTATCCATGAATTTGAATCCGTCATTGCTTGGGGTACTGATGGAGATTCTTACAATGGGAATTTAATCGAATCAAGTAAGTGTGCCAACAAGTTGATTTCTCGAACAATCTTGCGTCTAAATTTCTTATTTCCGCGTTGTCGTCGGTCGCCGTAGCCACCGCTACGCCTCCTTCCTCCGCCTTGAAAT
>ERZ838399.1783-NODE-1783-length-18393-cov-3.880739_pt1 | contig 18393 bp, 17 predicted proteins | sample MGYA00519683_ERZ838399 | MGnify/ENA primary metagenome ERZ838399 (study PRJEB31850, sample SAMEA3708833) | human gut metagenome | biome: human gut; feature: human-associated habitat; material: faeces | place: China | collected 2014 ...
TTAATCTTCAAACCGCACCCGGATGGAATTGGCATGTGCCGTCAGTTTTTCACACTCTGCAAACTGCACGATATCTTTGTATACAGGCTCCAGCGCTTCTCTGGAATAAGAGATAATGCTTGATTTTTTTATAAAATCATCCACGCCAAGCGGTGAAAAGAATTTTGCGGTTCCATTGGTTGGAAGAACGTGGTTTGGACCTGCAAAATAGTCGCCGAGTGGTTCGCTGGAATACTCTCCGATGAAGATTGCTCCCGCGTTACGGATTTTTGTCATTGTCTCAAATGGATTTTTTGTCACAAGCTCTAAGTGTTCCGATGCAATCTCATTGACGGTGTCAATGGCATCCTGCATCGTGTCTGCCACAAGGATATATCCATAGTTATCCAGAGATTTCTGGATGATTTCTTTTCTGGAAAGAGTTGCAACAAATTTATCTACTTCCACAGAAACCTGCTCTGCTAATGTCTCGCTGGTTGTCACAAGAATTGCGGATGCCATCTCATCATGTTCTGCCTGTGACAGTAAATCTGCCGCTACAAAACGTGGATTTGCCGTCTCATCGGCAAGTACCATGATCTCACTTGGACCTGCGATTGAATCAATGCTGACATAACCAAACACTGCTTTTTTGGCAAGTGCGACATAAATATTTCCCGGTCCGACAATCTTGTCAACCTTTGGCACACTTTCGGTTCCAAATGCCATGGCAGCAATTGCCTGTGCTCCACCGACTTTATAGATCTCATCAACTCCGGCTTCTTTGGCTGCAACCAGAGTGGAAGGATATACTTTTCCATCTTTGCCTGGTGGCGTACACATTACAATACGGTCTACTCCCGCAACTTTTGCCGGAAGAACATTCATCAGTACGGAAGAAGGATACACGGCCTTTCCGCCCGGAACATAGACACCAACCGTCGCAAGTGCGGTAACTTTCTGTCCAAGAATGATACCGTCCTCTGTCGTAAACCAGGAATTCTGTACCTGTTTTTCATGATATTTTTTGATATTTACAAGAGACTTGCGGATCACTGCAAGCAATGTCGTGTCAACCTGCTCATAGGCCTCGGCAATCTCTTCTTCTGTTACAAGAATATTGCCGGCATTGATGTCCGCGCCGTCAAACTGCTTGGTATAATTAAAAACTGCCTGATCGCGGTTATTTCGCACTTCTTCAATAATGGCGTTTACACGGCCTTCAAACTCACCGTAATTATTCGGGCTTCTTTTTAAGAGATTCTGCAGAATATCTTTTCTGGTATCCTCTGTAAGTTTTAAAATTCTCATGATGTCCCTCCTAAATGACTTTTTTCAAATCGCGGATCAGTTTTGTGATTCGTTCATTTTCCATTTTCATACTTACCTGGTTTACGACCACGCGTGCAGAAAGCGGACAAACTTCCTCTAACACCGTCAGCCCGTTTTCACGCAGGGTCGTACCTGTCTCTACTATATCACAGATTACCTCTGATAGTCCAACGATCGGTGCAAGTTCGATGGAACCATTCAGCTTGATAATCTCAACCGTCTGATGTTTTTTGTTATAAAAATAATCTTTGGCAATCCGCGGATACTTGGTTGCCACACGGATCTGTTCATGATGCTGCAAAAGTTCCGCAGCACTTTCCGGTCCACAGATGCACATTTTGCATTTTCCGAATCCAAGATCCAGCACTTCATAAATATTTCTCGACTCTTCTAAAATCGTGTCTTTTCCGACAATTCCAATATCGGCTGCACCATACTCTACATATGTAGGCACATCCGGTCCCTTGGCAAGGAAAAACCGAAGTCCAAGTTCCTCATTGACAAAGATCAGTTTACGGGTATCCGGATCACGGATCTCATCACAGGTGATTCCTATTTTTTCAAACAGTTCGAGTGTCTTTTTTGCCAGACGTCCCTTTCCCAGTGCAAACGTCAGATATCTCTTTTCTTCCATGATCTCCTCCTATGCTTCCTCTATAAATTCTACTTTTGAAACGTGATCCTTCATGGCATAGCTCAGATAATCATCTTTGCTCCGGCCTTCCTGCATCTGGATCAGAGAAACCGAAATTCCCTGAGCGCGAAGTTCTTTCGCTTTTTCTACTGCTTCCGCAATCTTATTTTCCGCGTAAACGATCATCTGATTTTTCTCCTCGGACGGAAGTGTGATCTTTTGTCTGGAAAGAGCGGAAAGAAGCTGGTCCACAACAATGGCAAAACCAATGGCCGGTGCTTTTCTTCCGAAATATGTAAGCAGCCTGTCATAGCGTCCTCCCTTTACCACAGGTTCTCCTGTTCCAAACGTATATCCTGCAAAAATAATACCGGTATAATAATGGTAATTGCTGATGATTCCGAGTTCAAACGAAACGTATTTTTCAATTCCGTATATCCGCAGAAACGATCCGAGTTTTTCCAGATCAGTAATTGCGGAAAGAATGTTCGGGTAATCCGAAGCAAGAGACTTTGCCTCAGCAAGTTCTTCTACCTGTGTCTCAAAACTTCCGAGAAGGGAAAACAGTTTCTTTAACGTGTCATTTAAATGCATTCCCTCTACCATTTCTTCCACACCGAAATAATTTTTATTGGCAAGCAGTTCTCTTAATTCCTGCTGCTGTTCCTCATCAAGTCCTGCCGCCTCTGCCAGCCCGCGGAAAAACTGTGCATGTCCCACCGAGATCTGAAATTCTTTCAGTCCGCTCGAAAGAAGGGACTCCACTACCATGGCAAGTATTTCTGCGTCAGCGGCAACCGTTCCGTCTCCGATCAGCTCCGCACCGCACTGTGTCGTTTCCTTTAAGCGTCCCTGATACGCGTTGGAATTGATAAACGTGTTTCCCATATAACAAAGTTTTACCGGCATATCATCCTCGGTATAGTACTTTGCAGCACTTCTTGCAATAGATGGAGTAAAATCCGGACGAAGTACCAGCGTGCTTCCGTCCTTGTCAAAAAACTTATACAGATCTTTGGATGGTGTTGTACCGATTTCTTTTCCAAAAATATTAAAAAATTCAAACGTTGGTGTCTGAATATCACGATATCCATATTGACGCAATACATCGTGTAATCTCTCCTGCAACAGTAGTTTCTGTTTGCACTCTCCGTTATAAATATCCCGGACTCCGTCCGGCGTATGTAACATCTGGTCTGTCATAATCGAACCTCTCGCTTTACCATTTTAAAGTGATACCGTGATAATTTGGTAGCACATGAAACAACGCTATTATAAGAAATATTCCAAAGATTGTCAATCCCTGTCCTCTAAATCCTTCTGGAGAACCTGAAGATAGGGAATCAGTACCCCTGATACCTTTGGCAGAAAATAGGCCGGATTCAGCTCCTCATACCGAAAGCTTTTCCGTCCACCATCCAGAGCCCGGTTCCAGAACTTCTCCAGATCGGAAAAACGCAGATAATAAAATTCCTCCCTGTGCGTAAAAGATATCAGAAGAAACGCTATTCCCTCCTGCTTTTCAAACTGCTCCATAAAAGCCACCTGATGCGGATGAACATTGGCAAGCGGAAAGGTGTCGGTGTTGCATTCTTTTGCATCGAAACACACCGGAATTCCCTGTACAGCTCCAATATAATCCACGGTACTTTTCTGCTCAAAATAGGCAAGTGTGATGTGTCTGGTTTCTTTATCAATATTAATAGGAGTAATCGGTGTCGGGATCTTCTGGATCAGCGCCAGACCGTTGTGTGCATATTTTTCGTTTGTACGGTTTAAAAGATCCTCCAGTGTTGATCCGCGCAGTCCCCTTGAATTCCAGGTCGGCATCTGCTATCCACGCTCCTTTTCCATAATTTCTTTAAATATTTCGGGCATCGGAGCAGTAAAAACTCTTCCGTCCGGAAATTCCAGACGATACGCATGAAGCAGCTGATGATCCACATGAAAGGTACCATAAAATTTGTGATTCACTGACGGGTCCCCATACTTGCGATCTCCGATAACCGGATGACCGACAGATGCCAGATGTGCACGAATCTGATGTGTTTTTCCGGTAATCAGGCAGATTTCCAACAGACTGCATGTTCCTTTCGCCTGTACGGACGTATAAGAAGTCTCAATCCGTACAGCATCTTTTTGTTCCTGTGTCAGAATCTTTACCTGATTGGTATGTTCGTCTTTGATAAGCCATCCGGACAGATGTACCGGTTTTGTAACGTTCCCGGATACAATGGCACGGTAAAATTTATGAATGGTACGTTCCCGCAGCCCCTCGGAAAGCATCTGTGCGCCGGCAAGCGTTTTGCCCATCAGAAGAAGTCCTGTCGTATTGCGGTCCAGTCGGTTGCACACTGACGGACGAAACGTGCCGAATGTCTCCAGAGAAAGTGCCCCGCTCCGGATCAGATAGCCGAGCAGATATTCATTGGCAGACAGATCCTGTTCTTTTGCTTTCTGGGAAAGCATATTGTATGGCTTATCCGCGATGAGAATATCCGTATCTTCATAAATGATGGAAAGCCCCTTCATTGGCAGACGCTGCAGCATGTGAAACTCTTCCTGCAGTTTTTTTGTATCCTGCATAAATTTATGCAGTGTTTCATCACTGAAAAACACCGCTACCTGCGCGCCTTTTTGCAGCGTCTCCTTCCCGGTCGCTTTTTTTCCGTCCAAAGTAATATTCTTTTTTCGAAGCATCTTATATAAAAAACTGACCGATGCATTGGGCAGCAGTTTTTTTAAATATTTATCAAACCGCTGGTTGGCATCATTCGTGCCGATGGTAAATGTTTTCATAACGTTTCCTACTTCTTTTTATGGATGTTGCGGATGGTTTTCTTTTTGTGTTTTGCGGTCACCATCTTTCCGGCAGCAGCCTTGCCTGCCGGTGCCTTCTTTCCCTGTCTGGATGACCGGTAGGAAGTATCCGCGTCTTTTTTCGGCCGGCGCGGACGGATCAGACATTTGGAATCAAATCCGATCAGATCCTGACGTCCTGCTTTGATTAATGCTTCATGTACCAGATCGTAATTTTTCGGGTTGCGATACTGGATCAGTGCACGCTGCATGGCTTTTTCATGCGGATTGGTTGCCACATATACAGGTTCCATTGTCCGCGGGTCCAGTCCTGTATAATACATGCAGGTAGAAATCGTTGACGGTGTCGGATAAAAATCCTGTACCTGTTCCGGCATGTAACCTAAATCCCGCAGATACTCTGCTAGTTCAACCGCTTCTTTCAGCGTCGATCCCGGATGGGAAGACATCAGATACGGCACAAGATACTGCTCTTTTCCGATTTTTTTATTCATATCTTTATACGCTTTTACAAAACTGTTATACACTTCCACACTTGGCTTTCCCAGTTTCTGTAAAACGGTATTGCTGATATGTTCCGGTGCCACCTTCAACTGCCCGCTCACATGATGCTCGCACAGTTCCCGCAAAAATGTACGATCCTTATCATACATCAGATAATCAAACCGGATACCCGAACGGATAAATACTTTTTTCACACCCGGAAGCACCCGCAGCTTTTTCAGCAGGGCAATGTAATCCTTATGGTCTACTTCCAGATTCTTACATGGTTTTGGGAACAGGCACTGTTTCGTCGGACAGGCTCCCTTCGTCATCTGCTTTTTGCATGCCGGTGCACGGAAATTCGCCGTAGGTCCCCCGACATCATGGATATACCCTTTAAAGTCCGGTTCCTGAATGATCTGTTTTGCCTCATCAATGATCGACTCGTGGCTTCTCGTCTGAATAATTCTGCCCTGATGAAACGTCAGCGCACAGAAACTGCATCCGCCAAAACATCCGCGGTTGCTGATCAGGGAAAACTTAATCTCCCGGATCGCAGGAACCCCTCCGTCTTTTTCATATGACGGATGATAATTCCGCATATACGGAAGTGCATAGACTTCATCCATTTCCGTCTGTGTCAATGGCTTTGCCGGTGGATTCTGCACAACAAATGTGGTTCCACCGTAAGGCTCAAACAGGCGCTTTCCGGAAAATGGATCTGTATTACAGTACTGCTTATAAAAACTCTGCGCAAACGAACGCTTATTTTCTTTGATCTCATCATAATCCGGTAACTCGACGGCATCATAGATCAGATCACGGTTTTTTGTTTTAAATACGGTTCCGTCAATAAAGGTAATATCATGCACATCGATTCCGGCATTCAATGCATCTGCGATTTCAATGATACTGTGTTCTCCCATTCCATAAGAAATCAGATCTGCACCGGAATCAAGCAGGATCGAACGTTTCACCTTGTTGGACCAGTAATCATAATGTGCCAGACGGCGCAGACTGGCTTCGATTCCACCGATAATGATCGGGGTCTTCTTGTATGTATGCCGGATCAGATTACAGTACACCACGGTAGCATAATCCGGTCGCTTTCCCATTACGCCTCCCGGGGTATAGGAATCGGTTGCACGGCGTTTTTTGGATACCGAATAATGATTCACCATAGAATCCATATTTCCGGCAGAAACCAAAAAGCCAAGTCTTGGAACGCCAATCACGGAAATAGAAGCATCATCCTTCCAGTCCGGCTGCGCAATGATTCCCACCGTATAGCCATGTGCCTCCAGCAGTCTGGCAATGATTGCATGACCAAAAGACGGATGATCTACATATGCGTCTCCGCACACATATACAAAATCCAGCTGTTTAATCCCGCGTTCCTGCATATCCTGTTTTGAAATCGGCAGATACCCTTCGTACATAATTTTATACTCCTGATGATTGTTTATTTTCCGCTTCTTTTTTCAGGGAAGCCAGTTCCTGTTCCGTAAGTTTACGGTAAGTTGCCTTTTCTAATGTTCCAAGTGTAAGTGTTCCCATGGAGATCCGTTTCAGATATGTCACCTTACATCCAACCGACGCAAACATACGCTTCACCTGGTGAAATCTGCCTTCCGAAATCGTAAGTTCCGCCTCACGGTCCCCAAGGATTTTGAGATCTGCCGGAAGTGTGCGCTTCTCATCGCCGATGTCCACGCCCTCTGCAAATTGTCCTGCCGTCGTATCCGGAATTTTCTGATCTACCTGTACAAAATACGTTTTTTTGACATGGTAAGCCGGTGACAGCAGGCGATGCGTGAGTTCTCCGTCATTTGTAATCAGCAAAAGCCCTTCCGTATCCTTATCCAGTCTTCCGACCGGTGCAAACTCTTTTCGCATGGACTCCGGGAAGAAATCCATAACCGTCCGGTTTAACCGGTCGCATCTTGCCGTCACACAGCCCGCCGGTTTATGAAAGAGATAATAGGAATACTTCTCATAAATCACCGGACGATGATCAAACAGAATCTGATCCTGTTCCGGATCAACCTTAAGATCCGGTTTCTTTGCCACCGCATCATTTACCGTAATTCGTCCCTCGCGGATTCGTTTTTTCACATCGGTGCGTGTGCCGACGCCGGAATCCGCCAGGAATTTGTCCAGGCGAATCATACGTTTGCCTGCTGCAGAAATGCAACAAGGAAATCCCATACTCTTGCGGTAGAAGAAATGGATAAATGCTCTTTTGGCGTGTGAATGTCAAAATTGTCCGGTCCGAAAGAAACGCAGTCGAGATCCGGAATTTTTTCAGAAAGAAGGCCACACTCCAGCCCTGCATGAATCGTGGAAAATACAGGTTTTTTATGAAACAGCTCTTCGTATACTTTTTCTACCTGCGGACGCAGCGCAGAATCCGTGCGATACTCCCACGCCGGATAATCACCTTCCACTTCTGCTTCTCCTCCAAGCATCTCCACAAGCATCGTAACACGTGCACACAGATCTTCTTTGCGGGTTTTTACACTGCTTCGGATCGAAGTAAGCGACGTCAAGGCATCTTCTTTTAATTCCAGAATTCCAAGATTTAAGGAAGTTTCTACCTGACCGTTTAACAGCTGGCTCATATGCTGAATTCCGTTTGGCACATTGCGCAGATAAAAAATCACACGGCTTACCGAATGATAATCTAATATTTCCGCTTCAGCATTGCCCTGTTCTTCTATCAGCACCTGCACGCCCGGATCTGTTTCCACCAGTTCTTTTTTTAATATTTCATTCAGTTCTTTTACATATTCACAGACAATCTGCGTATTTTCTTCTGGAATCAGGATTTCTGCCTCACATTCTCTTGGAATTGCATTGTCCTTTAACCCACCATGCAAAGTGAGAATTCCAAACGGGGAACGCGAAAAGATTCCATACAGCAGGCGTCCCATCAAAAGATCTGCATTTCCATGTTCTTTATCGATCTCACTGCCGGAATGTCCGCCGGAAAGCCCGGTCACAATAAGAGAAAGTTTCTTTCCCGTCTGTCTGACACGGGTTACGGGAATGGAAACATTTAATGCCATACCGCCCGCACAGCCGGTCAGGAAAATCCCCTCTTCATCACTGTCAATATTTAACATGGTATGTCCGGTCAGCATAGACAGATCCATGACAGCCGCCCCCAGCATTCCGATTTCTTCATCCACGGTAATCACAACTTCTAATTTCGGATGGGAAATTTCATCTGATTCCAAAATTGCCAGCGCATATGCCACTGCAATTCCGTCATCTCCGCCAAGCGTTGTCCCTTCTGCCTTCAGGAAATCTCCATCTACATACAAGCGCAGTCCTTCTTTATCCATGTCAAGATTACAGTCTTTTTCTTTTTCACAGACCATATCCATGTGTCCCTGAATGATAATCGCCGGAGCCTTTTCATAGCCTTTGGATGCTTCCTTGACAAGAACCACATTGTTTGCTTCATCCTGATACCAGGTCAGTGCGTGTTCTTTTGCAAATTTTACCAGGTAATCACTGATCGCTTTGGTGTTTCCCGATCCATGTGGAATTGCTGCGATCTGCTTGAAATAATAAAATACCCTTTCCGGATATAAATGCTCTAATGTACTCATATACTCCTCCTGTCTCACATAAACTGTATCATGAAAAAATTTGTATTTATTTTTCTCTGTTGCATACTGTTTTTGTTTTTTATCTGTTTCCCCCACGCAGCAGTTTCGGCATCAAAACAAGGACTGCGGCTGTGGTTTACGCAGATTCTTCCGACGCTGCTTCCTTTTTGTGTCCTCTCGTATGTCATTCTGCGCAGTGAAATTCTTCCGAAAAAATTTTCTACCTGCTACATCGTATTGTGTGGTTTTTTATTCGGATTTCCCATCGGCTGCAAACTGACTGCCGACTTTTACAGCAGTAACTATATTTCCCGGGAAAAAGCCTCTGCTCTATGCTGCTTTACAAACAACTTAAGTCCCGTATTTGTCATAACCGCCATTCAGGAAATTTTGCAGCTTCCGTTATCTCCTGTATACGTTTTTCTGATCTATGGCATTCCGTTTTTGTATGGAATGAGTATGCTGTTATTATATCACAGAACCCCTTCTTCTACACAAAAAGAAACGGCATCAAGATTTCATATGGATATGCAAATCATTGATGCCGGCATCATTCACGGATTTGAAACCCTGATCAAAATATGCGGCTATATCATCCTGTTTTCCATTTTCTGCGAAATGCTGCAGACACTGCCGTTTCCGGCGCATTGGTTTTCGCTGGCCGCCACCGGATTCTTAGAAGTTACAAACGGTGTTGCGCTGCTTTCCACCTCTGCCTGCACCAGACAGATAAAATCTCTTCTGGCAGTGTTATTCCTGTCATGGGGAGGATTGTCCGGCATTTTTCAGGTCTCTTCCATCCTTCACCAGACCGGCCTCTCGCTCCGGAACTATGTATTACAGAAAATAATCCTCTTACTGTTAACCGTTGGATGCTGTATTCCTTTACTCTTCCTGGGCATCCTCATCTGAAGCTGAAATATTGGTAATCTGCGGCTCCTCTGCAGACTCTGCTGCCTGTCCGGCAGAAGCGGCTGCCTCCTCTGCTGCTTCTGTCTGTGGAAACAGCTGTGCCCGGTTCTTTGTCACTACATCAAGGAAACCCTGCAGTGAAGAAATCAGACTGTCATACCGCGCCTGAGAAGTCTCGATGGAATTAGACAAAACCTCCTCGATCTCATGCAGCTGGTCATCCGCATATCCCATGGCACTGACACGCAGACTGTTTGCCTCATTGGTAGCATTGTCTAAAATTTCCTGGGCCTGCTTGGTTGCAATCATAACAACTTCATTTGCCTGTGCATATGCCTGCTGCATAATCTGATGCTCGCTGACAAGTTCGTTGGTCTGCACCTGTGCCTGTGCAATGATCTGATCTGCCTTCGCCTGTGCATCTGCTAAAATTGCTTCCTTATTGCTGATAATCTTCTGATAACGCTTTACTTCTTCCGGTGTTTTGGCGCGAAGTTCCGCAATAAGTTCTTCTAATTCTTCTTTGTTGACAATAATCTTTGTACTTGAGAGCGGCTGGAATTTACAGCCATCAATATACTCTTCGATTTCCTCAATAATCTGTTCCATCTTACTGCTCATAGTGAAAATCTCTCCTATCTGTTCTCATATTTCTTATAAATCCGTTCAATAAAACGTTCCGGTACAAAGTTGGAAATATCTCCACCGTAGGACGCAAATTCCTTGACAATTGTCGAACTTAAATAGGAATAAGAAAGATCACTTGTCAGGAAAATGGTTTCAATATTAGAATCCTGCACATGGTTCGCCTGCGCGATCTGCAGCTCGTACTCAAAATCTGTCACTGCACGAAGCCCACGCACAATAATGGAAGCGTCTATTTTGTTCATAAACTCTACCAGCAGACCATCAAAGGACGCCACCGTAACGTTTGGAATATCCTTTGTCATTTCTTCTATCATACTAACACGTTCTTCTAAAGAAAACAACGAATTTTTTGCGCTGTTGTTGAGCACTCCGACGACCAGCTCATCCACAATTCTTGAAGCACGGTTGATGATGTCCATATGTCCGAATGTCAGTGGATCAAAACTTCCCGGATAAATTGCTTTTTTCATGTTTGTTATACCCTCTTCTGTTGAATAAAGACATGCATGTTTGTCTTATATTTTTTGAACTTTATCACGGAAAATCCCAGCTCATCCAGATAAGAAAAATCCGTATCCAGCGATGCTTCCACAATAATCATGGTGTCAGGTTTCAACACACTTGATTTTGAAAGGAAACGCAGCACATCTTCTTCAAGTCCCTGCCGGTATGGCGGGTCCATAAAAATAATATCAAATGTATATTTTCCCTCCAGACTGCTGATTCCGCTGATCACATCCGTGGTAAGCAGTCTGGATTCCTTCGTAAATTTTGTGAATGCAATATTATCTTCAATGCATTTGGCCGCTTTCCGGTTATTCTCAATAAAAACCGCATACAAAGCTCCGCGGCTGATTGCTTCTAACCCGATCTGACCGCTGCCCGCAAACAGATCCAGGAAATAACATCCCGGCACATCATTCTGCAGCATATTGAATAATGTCTCTTTGATCTTGTCTGTTGTCGGGCGCGTTCCAGCCCCTCAATTGTTTTCAGCGGCAGGCTGCGCGCTGTTCCTGCTATGATTCGCATAAGGTTCCTCCATATGTTTTGATGATACACCGCTCCAGAAATGCAATGGCATATGCCGCAGCCGCATGTCTTATTTCACTTCTTGTACCGGTAAAATGTTCTGTCCCGGAAAATATCTTTCCCTGCACAAAACATCCAAAACAGACCGTTCCCACCGGAGTCTTTAAAGTTCCTCCCCCGGGTCCGGCAACCCCCGTTGTAGCCACCGCACATCCCGCGTGTGCCTGTTTTGCAGCACCTTCTGCCATCTCCTGTGCGGTCTGTTCACTCACGACACCACAATCGGAAATGGTCTCCGGCAATACGCCCAGTATCTTTTCTTTTGCTTCGGGAGCATAAGTGATATATCCCTCTTTAAAATAATCGGAAATTCCCGGAATATCTACCAGTGCAGACGCTACCAGTCCTCCGGTACAGCTCTCGGCTGTCGTCACCAGCAGCTGGTGTTCTGCCAGAAGTCTGTCAATTTTCATTAGTTCTGATCCTTTAATACTTCTTTGTTTTTTGCGATATAATCAATCAGAGATACGACGGTAAGTACCAGGGAAATATAAATAAATACCGTTCCGAGTACTGTAAATACCGTATTTTGAATATTCAGTACCAGAAGAATCACGGTGACCATCTGGGATGCGGTTTTAAACTTGCCCCAGTAGCTTGCAGCGATCACTACACCATTGTCTGCAGCAATCAGACGGAATCCGCTGATAATAAACTCGCGGGAAATAATCACAATAACAATCCATGCCGGAATTCTGTCAAGTGCAATCAAACAGATCAGTGCAGAGCAGACCAAAAGCTTGTCTGCCAGCGGGTCCATAAACTTTCCGAAATTTGTTACAAGATTGTACTTTCTTGCAATTTTTCCATCCAGAAAATCCGTCAGGCTTGCGACAATAAAAATAACAAGCGCAATGTAATTTCCGTATCCTTCAAAGTATGGAGCTAACAGAAAAAATACAAAAAACGGTATAAGAATCACACGGAAAGTCGTTAATTTATTTGGTAAATTCATAATTGTTCCTCCTATTTTACGATCGTAGCGATCAGGTCATATTCATACGCACCGGTAACTTCCACCTTTACAATATCTCCGGTTAAAAGTTCTTCGTCCGTATTGATAAAAATATATCCGTCTACATTTGGCGCATCCCGGTAGGTTCTGCCGACGTAGGTATTATTTTCATCCGCAACCTGTCCTTCAATAAACGCATACAAAACCGTACCTTTCATGGCTTCATTCTTGTCAAAAATCACTTCTTCCTGAAGTTCCATGACGTCTGCCTGCCATTCCTCTTTTTGTTCCTGCGGCACCTGATCCGGCATTTCCGCTGCCGGTGTTCCTTCCTCCGCGGAATAAGTAAACGCTCCGAGACGGTCAAATTCCATATCATTGACAAACTGCATCAGTTCTTCGTGCTGCTCTTTTGTCTCCCCCGGGAATCCGCAGATCAAAGAGGTTCGCAAAGTGATATCCGGGACACGTTTTCTCAAATAATGGATTCTCTCGATCAGTTCTTTTTTATTTGTTTTTCTTCCCATGCGCTGCAAAATTGTATCGTTGCAGTGCTGGATCGGCATGTCCAGATAGTGACAGACCTTTTTATCCTTAATCATGGAATTGATCAGTTCCTCATAGATTTCCTCCGGATAACAGTACATAATACGAATCCAGAACAGACCGGAAATCCCGTTCAGGCGGTCTAACAATTCATGCAGGCATTTTTTCCCATACAGATCCACACCGTAAAGCGTTGTCTCCTGCGCAACAAGGATCAGTTCCTTTACGCCTCCTGCAACCAGTTCTTCTGCTGACGTAACCAGCTCGTCCATCGGAACACTGCGGTAACGTCCGCGCACAGACGGGATCACACAGTAGGTGCAGTTTTTGTTGCATCCCTCTGCAATTTTCAGATATGCATAATGTCCGCCTGTCGTAACCGTCCGTTTGGTCGACAGCTGCGGCAGTCCGCTGAGCGTATGAAAATTTTTATAAAATTTATGCTGCAGGGTCTCCTCGAGTGCCTCTACAATGGAATCATAGGAATTGGTTCCTAAAATAGCATCTACTTCCGGTATTTCTTTTTTCACTTCATCCTGATAACGCTGTGTCAGGCAGCCGGTGACAATGAGTGATTTACAGCAGCCTGTTTTTTTCTGCTCTGCCATTTCCAGAATGGTGTTAATGCTTTCTTCTTTTGCATCGCCGATAAAACAGCAGCTGTTGACAATAATGATATCCGCTTCCGTTTCATCATCCGTCAGTTCAATTCCATGACTGGTAAGCATACCGATCATGTACTCGGAATCTACCAGATTTTTGTCACATCCGAGTGAAACAAATAATAATTTCATATAACCTCTCACTTGAAAAAGGGAATGACAGCTGTCACTCCCTTTTGGTATTTCTTAGTTTTCGTCCTCTCCAGGTACAATCTTTACTTCTCCGCGGTATAACTCTTCCACGGCAATGGAAAGCGGCTTGTTGCAGACCGGATCATCAATCAGTGGTTTTGCTCCGGCAATGATCTGTCTTGCACGCTTTGCTGTGGCAAGAACAATGGAGTAACGGCTGTTTACCACCGGTTCTTCACCGATTTCGCCCTCGTCATTTACAACTTTCATTAATTCAACATAAGATGGATGTATCATATTCATTCTCCTTTCGAAAAGCTTTTGAGATTTTCTCTCATTTGATTAATAAAATCTATATTAGCAGATACCCGATACTCCTGATCCCTTCCGGTATTTTGTGACTGCTCATCACAGATCAGCTGATCAATCAAAGCCGATGCGTGATCCACCGTATCGTTTACCACTAAATAATCATAATTTTCAATTCCTTCGGATTCCTCACATGCACGTGCAAGCCGTGCCGCAATGACCTCCGGAGTCTCTGTACCGCGTCCGACCAGACGGTCACGCAGTGTCCCGGCATCCGGTGCCGTAACAAACATCAGGACAGCATCTTTTATTTTTTCTTTTACTTTTAATGCTCCCTGTATCTCAATCTCTAAAATTACATTCTTTCCGAGATTTAAATTTTCCTCCACATAAGAACGAGGAGTTCCATAAGAGTGGCTGACATATTTTGCATATTCTAAAAAATCATCCTTCTGAATCATGGAATCAAACGTTTCGTCCGTCACAAAAAAATAATCCACACCATCTTTTTCTCCCGGTCTCGGATCTCTGGTAGTTGCGGAAACCGACAGTGCATACCTGTCCGGATGTGCTGCCAGCAGTGCTTTCATCAGAGTTCCTTTGCCCGCTCCGGAAAATCCGGAAATAACAACTAACTTTCCTTTCTGTTCCATAACGCGCTTCCTTTATTCTATATTTTGGATCTGTTCGCGGATCTTTTCGATTCCGGTCTTCAGATTAATTCCCACATCTGAAATTTCAATATTATTTGCCTTTGAGAGAATCGTATTTGCTTCACGGTTCATCTCCTGTGCAATAAAATCGAGTTTGCGTCCTACCGGACCTCCCTCTGAAAGTGTCTCCTTCATCGAGGTAATATGGCTGCGCAGACGCACGGTTTCTTCATCCACACACACCTTGTCTGCATAGATCGTAACCTCTGTCGCAATTCTTCCCTCATCGATCTGGGTATCTCCCAAAAGTTCCTGGATCTTTTCCGTCAGATGGCTGCGGTATTCCTGCATAATCTGCGGAGAACGCTCCTCAATGAAATCCACTCCGGCAAGCAGGTCATCTAACTTCTCACAGAGATCCTTCTTTAAGTTCTCGCCTTCCCGGATACGGGTCTCAACGAATTGTTCACATGCTCCGCAGATTGCCTTCTGCAATCATTCCAGAGCTCTTCTTCGTCCATTTCCTGTTCTTCCATAACAAAGACATCCGGATAACGGGACAGTGTGCTTACCCGCACATCATTTTCCAGATGGAATGTTTCTGCCATGGCATTCAGATATTTTAAATACTCACCGGCAAGTCCCTCATTATACTTAAGTGCATAATTGTCCTCCGTATAGTCCTCATAGGAAATATACAGATCCACTTTGCCTCGTTCAATATATTTTTTTAACAGACTGCGGATCGCACTCTCAAAAAAATTTAACTTTTTCGGCATCTTCATGTTTACATCAAGATACCGGTGATTTACGGATTTCAGTTCCACGGTAAATTTGCGTTTTTCATCTGCAATCTCACAGCGCCCAAATCCGGTCATGCTTTTAATCATTTTACTTTCTCCCAAATATCATGCACATATCTATGCATAGATAAATGTATTATAATGCTTCTTTGCCGTTTCGTCAAATGTTCTTGCAAAAAATGTATACAAAAGATATCCACTTTCTGCATATAGACAAAAGACGTGGAAATTACTATAATGATTCATGAGTTTGAAAAACACTATAATCATGAACAGGAGAATTTCCATGGCTTTTGACGGAATCGTAATCGCAGGTTTAGTCCATGAACTGAACCAGACGATTTTAAATACAAAAATCAGTAAAATTGCGCAGCCCGAAAATGACGAGCTGCTTTTGACATGCAAAGGAAGCAGCGGACAGTTCCGTGTATCCATTTCAGCAAACGCTTCCCTTCCTTTTTTATATCTGACGGACACCAACAAGACAAGTCCCCTGCAGGCGCCTACATTTTGTATGGTTTTACGCAAACATATCGCAAACGGGCGGATCATAAGCATTACCCAGCCCCATATGGAGCGCATCATCCATCTGAAGATAGAACACCTGAATGAAATGGGGGATCTCTGTCACAAAACCCTTGTCATTGAATTGATGGGAAAACATTCCAATATTATCTTTTGCGATGAGGACGGCACCATAATCGACAGCATCAAGCATGTCTCTTCCGCCGTAAGTTCCCTGCGCGAAGTGCTTCCGGGCCGCCCGTATTTTATTCCTGCCACACAGGAGGACAAATTCAATGCCATGACTATGGATGCCACACAGATCTGCGATGCCATTAAGGCAAAACCGATGTCCATCTGCAAAGCTATCTATACAACATTTACCGGTGTCAGTCCACTTGTTGCATCCGAACTGGCATACCGGGCTGGGATGGATGCAGATCAGTCTCTTTTGGCCTGTACCGATGATGAAATCCACCATCTCTCAAACCACATTGCATGGTTTTTTGATGAAATCCGCCACAACGAATTTCATCCGGTGATCGTAAGAAAAGACAAACGGCCGATCGAATTTTCTGCAATTGAACTGACCATGTATCAGGATTATGAGATGGAACATATGGAAAGCATCTCGCAGATGCTCGAAGTTTTCTATGCTGAGCGCAATATTTACAACCGTATCCACCAGAAATCCGCAGACCTGCGAAAAATCGTCACAACTGCGTTAGAGCGCAACCAGAAAAAATACCAGTTACAGCAAAAACAGCAGAAAGATGCCGAAAAACGAGAAAAATATAAACTGTACGGAGAACTGATCAATGTATACGGTTACAATCTGCAGGACCAGGCAAAAGAACTGGTCTGTGAAAATTTTTATGACAACAATAAAGAAATCCGTATCCCGTTAGATCCGCAAAAGACCGCACGTGAAAATTCCCAAAAATACTTTGATAAATACGGAAAACTGAAACGGACTTCCGAAGCTCTTGAAGTCCAGCTTGCGGAAACCAAAGCGCAGATTGACCATCTGGAGTCCATCCAGAATTCTTTGAACATTGCACTCTCCGCCGATGATCTGGTGCAGATCAAAGAGGAATTGATGGAATACGGTTTTATCAAAAAACACAAAAACGGCAAAAAACAGAAAATCAAAAGCAAACCTTTCCATTATATTTCATCCGATGGCTATGACATGTACGTCGGCAAAAATAACTATCAGAATGATGAACTGACCTTTAAATTTGCAACCGGAAATGACTGGTGGTTTCACGCCAAAAAAATGCCGGGTTCCCATGTAATTGTAAAAAACAAAGGGGGAGAAATGCCGGACCGCGTATTTGAAGAGGCCGGAAAACTTGCCGGTTACTATTCCAGCGGACGTGACAGTGACAAACTTGAAATTGATTATCTTCAGAAAAAAAATGTAAAAAAACCGGCCGGAAGTGCACCCGGATTTGTCGTATACTATACGAACTACTCTCTCACGATTCATCCGGACATCAGCGGCCTGACACTGGTGGAATCATCCAATACATAAGTTTCCAGCATAGGCTTTCTGCTTAGCGCATATACTAGAATCGTACCACAAAGTACAACCGCAAAGGAGGAAGAAAAGCATGGCAAACAGAAGTACAAAAAAATCATTGGAACGTTTTAAGTATGAAGTTGCAGATGAGCTTGGATTTTCAGAGAATGTAAAAGTAATTGCCGGTGCAGGAGATAATGCTGCGGCAGCAGTGGGAACCGGAACAGTCGGGGATGGAATGTGCAATATTTCCCTCGGAACATCCGGAACAATCTTTATATCCAGTAACAAGTTCGGAGTAGACGAGAATAATGCACTGCATTCATTTGCACATGCGGACGGGCACTATCATCTGATGGGATGTATGTTGAGTGCTGCATCCTGCAACAAATGGTGGAACGAAGAGATCCTGAAGACAAAAGATTTTGCAGCGGAACAGGACGGAATTATAAAGCTTGGCGAAAATCGTGTATTCTATCTGCCGTATCTGATGGGAGAGAGATCTCCGCATAATAATCCGGATGCGAGAGCAATGTTTATCGGAATGTCCATGGATACTACCCGTAAAGATATGACACAGGCAGTATTGGAAGGGGTTGCATTTGGCCTGCGTGATTCACTGGAAGTTGCAAGAAGGCTTGGAATTAAGATTGAGAGAACCAGGATCTGCGGAGGAGGGGCGAAGAGCCCGCTCTGGAAGAAGATGATCGCCAATATCATGAATCTGAAGGTGGATGTGGTAGAGAGCGAAGAAGGGCCGGCGCTTGGCGGAGCAATGCTGGCAGCA
>ERZ838399.1785-NODE-1785-length-18354-cov-9.739931_pt1 | contig 18354 bp, 16 predicted proteins | sample MGYA00519683_ERZ838399 | MGnify/ENA primary metagenome ERZ838399 (study PRJEB31850, sample SAMEA3708833) | human gut metagenome | biome: human gut; feature: human-associated habitat; material: faeces | place: China | collected 2014 ...
TGGAATCAAATGATCAAGTGCGAGTAAAAACAATATACCAATCCAGAACCCAACAACTGCCGGAACAAACGATAAAGTTCCCATATTTTCAGATTGTTTAATTGCCGGAATCAGAAGACTCCAGATTGAAGCCGCAACCATTATACCTGCTGCAAACCCTGCAAGTGCACGTTGCACGGATTTATTAAGTGTTTGTCTCATAAAAAACACACATGCTGATCCTATCGTTGTTCCAACAAACGGAATCAGTATACCTTCAAAAATATTTATTCGCATTATATTTTCCTTCCATATATGCTCGAAAAAATTCATTGGCAAAAATAATTATCTTCAGCGGTATAGTATTAGTTCTATAGCTTATTGATTATATTGCCTAATACCTAATATATGTTATTCTATAATCTTTCATAGTTTCATCACGTTAGTTTTAACTAACCATCTAGTATAAAGAAAACCGTGCAAAAAGCAAACTGTAATTTTACACGGTTTTCTTATGCTTAAATATATCACTTACGTAATCATATAACAATATATTTCTTGAACCCTCTATATTCTCAATCACTTAATGATATATTTTGTTCCTCTGCCTTTTCCTTCAACTGCAATCACACCCTTTTTCTCCATAGCTTTCAGTAATTGTGTTGTTTTTGATTTGCCAAATGGGACATATGGTGCAATTTCACTTATTGGTTTCAGCATCGTCTTACTTAAAAATTTGTAAATCACTTTTTCGTCTTCGGTTAAATTGACATTCGTTTCAAATATCGGTAGTACAATTTTTATAGCATTTTCTGACACTTCAAATTCTGGTTTTATCAAACTCTCTGCATACAGTTGTTTGATTCGTGTAATTCCTGTTCCAAATATCTCTACTAATCCCAGTCTGTAAAATACATTTGCAAGATTTCTATTTCTTAAAATAGATAGTTTACCTGATAAATATTCTTCTGCCGTTATTCCAGCCGGCAATCCACCAGGAGACACTACTTCTATTCTATCATCAAACATAGAAACTCTGATGTGTGAATTAATATCCCATACCCTATGAATCAAAGCATTTGCAATTGCTTCTCTGAAAGCTGCTTCCGGTATTTTCTCTACCATCTTTCTGTCAGCCCCCTGTATTACTTCATATTGGTAATAATCTCTAAATACAGCAAGTGCTTTTTCATATATTTCTAAAACCGATATATGTTCAAACGTTACTCTTTTTTGAATAATACTGATATTCTCACCGAACTTAACAATATCAATTCCTGAAAAATGATTTTTATCTGCCAAAAGTCCCGCTGCATTATTATAACCATTTATATTGTCATACAGGTTCAATGTCTTTAAAGTATCTTGATTGAAAGTTTCAATGTAAATATTTTCTTTCAGTTTACACTGTAAAATTTCAAAAGATAGCTCCTGATCTTTACAAGGTAATTCTTCGAAGCTAATATTTTTTCCATCTAATACAAGCCTTGAAAATTCCAATGTATCTACCTCTATCGTTGCTGTATCATTTCGTTTGTATGCTTTTGATTTATATAAATACGGTTTTTGAAGACCACTTTTTACAGTAAGTTTTATCGTCTGGTCATTGTTCTGTATTTCAAGTGTATAGTTTGGTTGAGGTAATATACTATCATTGATTTTATTTTCGATATCCAGACAGGCCTGTTTTACATCTGGCAATCCTTTCACATTTCCATTATCATCAACCCCAAAAAGAATTGTTCCACCATTGTAATTCGAAAAGGCACTAACTGTTTTCAAAAAAGTATTCGTAATCGTTTCCTTGAATTCTAATATTCTTGTTTCACGCATAGTAATCGTTCCCTTTCCAACCATAATGATTATATTATATGCAAAAATGCGCAAAAAATCAATCGTATTTTTTTACGATTGATTTTTTAATTGATTTTGAGTGTAGTATTATTTTTTGACCAACTGAATTATGACAACTTTTTTAATTATTCCGATTCGGTCTTCCAAAGGTATAAATAAGGTGTAAATTATTTGTTTCTATCTAGAAAATCCTACAAAATCAAGTCTTTCTCGCCATACTTTAAACGTTGCCGTGGCAGATGAAAAGCACTCGAATGCTCATAAAATCTCCTTTCAAAAGGCGCTATTCTGCTGCCATTTGCAGCATTTTACGCGGTGTTAATTCTTCTTTATGTATCGGTCATTTCTGTGCATAAAATGCAAATCTTAGCAAAATATTGCAAGTTGTGTACAGCAATCGTAGTAGAAACGGAGTAAAAATCGGGCGGGGTTACTACTTCTATCTAATTTAAATATATCATACCTTGTGGTAATTCAAGGTATGTCCCTATCTGCCTTGCTAGTCCTTTTAGTTCCCTGTAAATTGACGTTTTTACGATATAGTAATCAACTCCAAAGATTTTTTCAGTTAAGCCAAACATTATATCATCCATACGCAATTCTTTATCTTTTAACACTATGCATAATATATGAACCAAGATGCATTAAAACACAAAAAAGGACGCAGGATTACTCCCACGCCCCAATTACTATCTGGCTTTATCTTCTCTTACCTTCATTGATTCTTTTGCAGTCTCCATTTTTACATCCACACCACCTCTACCTCCGATGGTTAAGCGGCAACAATACTATGCTTCACTACAAGAGGCAGCATAAGGTCGAACATCCTTGTGAAAAAAATGTAAACCAATATTGACAATATCATATAATAGTTTTTAATTTGTTCTCAATCTCGCACAACAATTACCGTATTCAAACAAAACAAAACTGACTCCGTTAGAAAAACGAAATCAGTTTGTTGCTTAATATTTAATTATTCTACCATAGACCTGTTTTTTTGTACTGTCTGCACAACTTGGGGCAGTTCAATTCGGGAGAGGTTATCACTTTATGCTTTATTCTTATTTGACCTGTAAAGCCTGGTCTATGAGTTTTTCAAGTGTCTTTGCTTGATTTTTTTCAGTGATTGCACCAACGATTGGCTCGCCTACAATGTTGCCGTTCTTGTCTACAACATATGTTGTTGGGTAAGAGAAAATGCCTGATGTGAACTTGCCTGCATCGCTGTTTGAATCAAACCAAATGTTCTTGTATGTTACACCTTTCTTTGAAAGGATGTCCTTTGCTTCTGAAATTGCTGTCTTGTCGCCGTCAATTGTGAATGTGTTGATGCCGACAACCTGACCGCCTTTTTCAGCAAGTTTCTTGTTGAGTGCTTCTAATTCCGGAAGTTCGCCGACACATGGATTGCAAGTGCTGAACCAGTAGTTAACAACTGTTACATTGTTGCTTTTGAAAAAGTCACTGCTCTTTATATCGTTGCCATCAAGGTCCTTGCCGTCGAATGACGGAAAACTTGTTGCGCCACCGCCGTTTGAAATAACGCCGTTGCTGTCAGCCGGAACGCTGTCACCGTTTGAAGGTGCATTTGCACATTCAGGATATTTTTGCTCCAAGATTGTGAGTTTACCCTCAATTTCCTTGATTTGTTCTGCACCGGCAACGAGTTTTTTGTATTCCTCATCTGTGAATTGGTCCTTTGCACCCTCAATTGTCTTGAGAAGGTCGTCACCGTAGTTTGTGCCGTCCTCAATCATTGGAGTGGCTTTGTTTGAAGCCATAAATACTTTTTTCCAAAGAGCTGTGTCTGTTGACAAGATTTCGTTTTCTTTTTCCATAAGCTGATTGTGGAGCTTTGAAGCCTCGTCAGCGCTGTTCGGTTCTGTTGCCATCAAGGTTGAAATACTTGAATCTATTGATTCTTTTTCGTCTTTGTTGTTTTTTGATGTTGAGCAAGCAATAAGGCTGATTGCCAATACAGAAACTAATAATACTACTGTTAAGATTTTTGAGAGTTTTGAAAATTTCATAATTATTCCTCCGTTATAATTCCTCTTTTGTTTCGTTTTTGTTTGTTTTGTTTTCGATTTTTGCGTTTTCGTCTACTGTTTTTCTAATCAAGCCAAAGCCGTATTGAAAGCTGACCGCTTCGGTAGGACAGGCACTTATGCACTTTCCACATCGTATACATTCGGTGCTGTTAGGTGTTTTTGTAACATCAACATCCATTTTGCACACCTTTGCACATTTACCGCACGAAACGCATTTGTGCTCGTCTACCTTCATCCCAAACAGCGAAACCTTGTTGAACAGTGCATAGAATGCACCGAGTGGACAAATCCATTTGCAGAACGGTCTGTAATACAGCACGCTCAAAACGACTACCGAAATCAGCACAACAAGTTTCCACGAAAACAGTTTTCCCAATGCCGAACGGATACCTTCGTTGACTGCCGAAAGTGGCAACGCACCCTCAAGCACACCTTGCGGACATATATATTTGCAGAAATATGGGTCGCCCATCCCCAAATCATTTACTATGAGCACCGGTAATAAAACAACTGCCAACAGCAGTACTGCATATTTGATATATGTCAGTGGCTTGAGTTTTTTTGTTGAAAACTTTTTGGTCGGGACTTTGTGCAACAAATCCTGTAACCAACCAAACGGACACAAAAATCCGCAGATAAAGCGTCCGAGCAGAACTCCCAACAAAATGAGAAATCCTGTTATATAATAGGAAAACTTATATTTTGACGAGCCGACTACCGCCTGAAATGAGCCGATTGGGCAAGCACCCGATGCGGCAGGACAGGAATAGCAGTTCAGACCCGGCACACAAACGGCCTTGCCTTTGCCTTGATAAATTTCGCCTTTAAAAAAGTTTGGCAGATAAAGCCTTTTTTGCTCTGGTCAATTCAATCACTGCTTTCATTTTCTGGCGTCATTGTAGCACATCGGATATAAAATTTTCGTTAAGAACAGAGATTTAACACAGATTTTATGTTTTTGTGCTATAGTTATAGTCATAAATACACTTTAAAGCAAGGAGAGTTTTTATGCACATTTTAGTTGTTGAAGACGAAAGAATATTGTGCGAAACAATCGCTCGTAGCTTGAAGCGTCTTGCTTATAGCGTTGACTGTTGCTATGACGGAATAACCGCAATGCAAATGCTTGCTGACGATAACTTTGACCTCGTTGTGCTTGATTTGAATTTACCGGGTGCTGACGGTATGACTGTTTTGAGAACACTCAGAAAAACCGACCATGACACAAAGGTGCTGATTTTGTCTGCCCGTAGTGAAGTGTCTGATAAGGTTGACGGTTTGGATGCAGGTGCAAACGATTATTTGGCAAAGCCGTTCCATTTGGAAGAACTTGCTGCAAGGATTCGCAGTCTTACTCTCCGACAGTTCACTCAAAATGATGTTGTGCTGACCTGCGGTGATGTTGCGTTTGACACAAAATCTCGCAAGGCTATTGTCGGAGGTGAACCTTTGCCGTTGACCCGCAAGGAAACAGGCATACTTGAATATCTTATGGTAAACAGAGGTCGCCCCATAAGTCAGGAAGAATTTATTGAACATGTGTGGGACAATAGCGTTGACAATTTCAGCAATTCGATAAGGGTACATATTTCTGCTTTGAGAAAGAAACTTCGCACTTCTCTTGGATATGATCCGATTCGCAATCGCATCGGTGAGGGCTATGTAATGGGGGAAGAAGAATGAAAAAAATATCTCTTCAATGGCGTATCACTTTGATGACTGCTATACTTATAGGTATAACCTGCGTGTCTATGAATTGCCTTATCGGTTATTCGGGCAGACATTATATGGATTCTATCGGCAGTGGCATTTCTGCTAACAGCGATTCGTATAAAGGTGAGCAGGAATTTTTTGACCCTGAAAGTGCCGACCTTGACCAAGAAGTAACTATTATAGTTAACGGTGCGCAGGAGTCGTTTTCCACTACAAATTGGTGCATAACAGCGGTTGTAACATTGCTTGGCGGTGTTTTGGCATGCTTTGTCAGTGGCAGAGCATTGAAGCCTTTGCACACCTTTGCTTCAAGGGTTGAAAATGTTCAGCCGAATAACTTGCCCGATATGAAGATAACCGATGATGTGCCTGCCGAGTTCAAGCAATTCAGCATTTCTTTTAATCAGATGCTTGACCGACTTGACGAGGGGTTCACGGCACAACGGCAGTTCACCGGCAATGCCGCACACGAATTGCGCACCCCTCTTGCATTGCTTCAGGCACAACTTGAACTTTTTTCTGTTGAACATCCTGATTTGGATGCCGAAAGTGCCGACCTCCTCAAATTATTGCAGGAACAAACAGAGCGAATGTCGCAGGTTACAAAGACCTTGCTTGAAATGAGCGAGCTTCGAACTGTGCCGTGTAATGACTGCATTGAGCTTACACCGATGATTGAGGAAATTCTTGCCGACCTTTCTCCTGTGGCAGAGAAAAAAGGGGTCACTCTTGAATGTGACGGCACAGGCACTATGGTGGGCAGTGACGCCTTGATTTATCGTTTGATCTTCAATTTGACGGAAAACGCAATCAGGTATAACCGCCCTGACGGAACTGTGCGTGTTTCTGTTTCTCAGGAGGGTGACGATCTTGTTGTCAGGGTTGCCGACACAGGTTGCGGAATACCAGAAAAGTATAAAGAAAGTATTTTTCAGCCGTTCTTCCGTGTGGATAAATCCCGTAGCAGAGAAAATGGCGGTGTGGGTCTTGGACTTTCTTTGGTTTGGGAAATTGCTGATATTCACGGTGGCAAAGTGCAGGCAGAAGAAAGTACAGAAAAGGGAACTGTTATGACAGTTACTTTTCCGTTGAACAGAGAATACAAGGATGATTAGTCCAAAATAGAACGAAATATATAGAGTGTGTGAAACTTTTTCTGTAAATTAGTTAATAACAGGTTCTTCTATGATAAAATAAAAATCATAGGAGGGCCTTTTATTATGGCAAAACAAAAGAAACCAGTACATCGTGTACAAATGACAGAAGGAAAAAGAAATATCATTCACCAGCTCCTTGAAGAGTATGACATTGAAACTGCGGAAGATATTCAGGATGCACTGAAAGATCTTCTTGGCGGAACCATTAAGGAAATGATGGAAGCATCCTTTTTGCACCATGTCAATCGCATTTTTCTGCCATTTTGCTCAATTGTGCAACTTGCCAGTCCTGTAAAAAAACATGCAAAGCTATATATTTCCTGCACTTTTTCTTACTTTCCCTGCCTGCGCTTTCCATTTTGATCTGCAAAATTTCTTTCATTTTTGTACACAATTACTACTTTTTATCTTTCTCTTGCCTGCCCCTCTCAAATGCTTTATTATAGAGTTAGTCAAAATTCACTGAAACAGGAGGACACATCTATGGAATTAAATCAGGTATTAGAAGCAAGAAGAAGTATCCGTCATTATCAGGACCAACCGGTTGATCTGACACTGATCGGACAGATGATCGAAGCAGCGATTCTTTCTCCAAGCTGGAAAAACAGCCAGACTGCACGCTATCACGTTGTTTCATCTCCAGAAATGTTAGAAAAAATCAAAACGGACTGTCTGCCGGATTTCAATCAGAAAAACTGTCAGGACGCTCCGGTTCTCATCATCTGCACCTTTGTGAAAAACCGTGCAGGCTTCGAAAGAGACGGTCAGCCATCCAATGAAGTCGGACAGGGATGGGGATTCTATGACTGTGGTCTTCATAATGAGACTCTCATTCTGAAAGCCAAAGACTTAGGTCTGGATACTCTGGTTATGGGAATCCGCGACAGCGAAAAAATCCGTGAAGCGCTAAATATTCCTGAAAATGAAGAGATCGTTTCTGTTATTTCCGTTGGATACCGCGCGGTTGATCCAGAAATGCCAAAGAGAAAATCCATGGCAGATATTACAAAATTCTATTAAGAATGCTTGAAAAAAACGATAATAGCTTTGTATTCAACACAAAAAAGAGGGGTTTTCATCTCAGTCTGAGTTGAGACTCCCACTTCTGCAAGTGGTGAGTAGTAACAAGTATTTCTCAGTGGGAGTTCAATCTCCGACTGAGATAAATGCTCCGCGAGGGCGCACATTGTCTGGGAGACAATGGTTTTGCGCCGACCGGAACGGAGTGTAGAGTGCAGTGATTCTGAAAAGAAGATGTCAGCTTGCGCTGACCAGAAGAATCACGCACCAAGTCTCACGTGCGTTCGACTTGAATCTGATATGATTCCCCTCTTTTTTATTCGCTATAATTTACAAATCATGAATTTTTCCATCTTGCATTATCTGTCATAGCAGCATTTTACTATAAGCTTTTCTTCACAGTCTCCTATTTACAGATTTTTCTTCATAATCTCGTAACTTATAATTTCCTGCTCCAGCTTGCAGTCATGCTCCAGCATATATTGCATAACCTCCGCATAAAATCCCTTTTTCAGAAGATTTCGTGTTTTCACTTTGTCCGTTTCACTCAATTCTCTGCCATATCCGCTATAGGTTTCCAATTCAGAGACTCCCATATACAAAGGCATAAAATCTATCCCGGTTCCTTTTCGCAAATGTTTCAAAATATAGAAGCCATCCGGATCAAGATCTCCAAAATGAAACCATTGTTTCTCTGGATTTTCTTTATAAACCTGTTTCAAAAATGCCTGTTTTGCACTGTTATGATATCCTGCCAGGAAAAGATATGCACACTTTTCATCCTTCAGGCGATGAAAAGAAGTAAGATTTTCCACCGTGACTACCTTGTCTGCCCCTACACGAATAGCATTCATCTTTTGTATCAGTTCCGAAGATAGTGCGATCGGTGCATCTCCGATTCGGATACGTTGTCCATTTTCCAGCTGGATTTCTATATTTCCTTTCAGATAAATATATGACGGATTGGTATAAATCTGAAACTCTTCCAGAATGATTTTCTGCCGTTCCCTGGTATCGTCAATGCCTTCCAGAAGTTCTGAAAAATCCAGGTATTTCGAAAGCACTTTGCATACTCGCGTTCTGTAATGATCTTCAAATTCTTTGCTGCCATCCAGTATCATCATAGACAGTTCCCGTTCCAGAATTTCTTCTTTATTTGTGCAGATAAACTCTAAAATCCTTAGCAATTTGTCGCATACATCTAATTCATAATCCGGTTTTCTTCCCGCTTCGACTTTGGCAAGCTGATCCCTGCAAAACATGTCGCTAACCGCATATTTTTTCTGTTCTGCATCATCTGCAACTTCTGCAATTCTTACCTGTTCTGCATTATCTGCCACACTTATCCGCCCAGCATCATCCGTGATCTGTATATCATCCGCAAGCCCCTTCTGCATCCATCTCTCAAAAAACGCAATCTGCTCCTGAATCATATCCTTCTTCTGTTTTCTATCCAACAGTTCATAATACACATCCAGCTTTTCCTTGCAGGCAGCCAGTTTTGTGATCACCTCATCTTTTTTATAAATCCGAATCAGTCCCTGCTCCTGCAAAACCTGCATCTCAGTTTCAAAATCCTTCACCTGTGCTACATTTGCAAAATCAGAGACATATTCTTTCCACACCTTCTCCGGTTTGACCGCAAAATTCTGTAAAACAGCATTCGTCCCCTCATAAGTTTTGCTGTTTTCATATTTGTCCAACAGGGCATGCAATAAATTACTCTGATTAATCGTTAAATTCATCCAGTTTCACTAATCCTTCCACTGCATTCGTATATCGTCCGGTAATGATCAGGCTGACGGTAGACTGAATATACTGACCGATACTTCCTATTTTCTCCGGCGGTGCGGCATAAATTACCTGAAATCCGTTTTCCTCCAGATATTTTACCATCTGCTCAATGCGCTCTCGCGACAGCGCGGAAAACGCCTCGTCGATAAATGCCAGACGCGCACAGCAGCTTCGCTGCGGATAACACTGCAACAGGCTTGCTGCCAAAATAATAAAATATGGTGTCTGTTTTTCACCATTTGACGCAGAACCCTGTTTTTTCGAAAGGTCAGCTGTTATTTTTTCCTCACCCTGACGGCTTGTGATCTCCATATCATAAGTAAAATACTTCCGATAATCCGTATATTCTTCCTCATCCTCCTCATTTAAGATCATATCCATAAATTCCCGGATGTCCCGTTCCATCTCTTCGTCTTCCCGATTGGCATTCATATACAATTCCGGAGAGTTCATGTAATTCTCCAGTTTTTTACAGATCCGGAAAAACAGTAATCGCTCCGGTTTTTCCTGCATCTTAAATTTATAGGTATCCTGCCCGAACGGAATCTGCTTCAATTCACGGTTGATCGCATCAATCTCACGTTTTGCCTCACCGATGGTCTCATTCATTTCTGCGACAAAATCATTCATAAATGCACTTTCCAGTTTCTGTGACTGATCCAGCAGTTTACTGTGCACTTCTTCAATTTTTACATTCGCAATCTCACGATATTCTTTCCGATAAAACGGAATGTACGCCGGACCGCGCTGGTTCATATCCTTTCCGGCGATTTTGCAATATTCGATCTGTTCATTTTCCAGCTCTTTGACACATTCTTCCAGACCGAATCTCAGTTTTTTCAGCGACAATTCTGAAACCACACGAACCTCATCCTGCTTTGCAGAAAGTTTTTCGTATTCCTCTAACATTGCCCGTTCCAGTTCAAGATACTTCATCCGGATTTCTTCATATAGTTTTTCACAGGTATGAATCTCTCCTGAGATATTTTTTCGACGCTCCTCATAGCCTTTCTGCTCACTCTGACATTCTCCGATTTTTGTATAAAGGTGATTTTGCTGTGTCTCTACTTCCTGATAAGCCTTTTTCGCATCAATCTGCTCCTTCAAAATAGCCGCAAATTCCGGGCTTTCCTGAATCTGACGAATCGTATCTTCGTATTTATACTTCTCCGTCTGATTTTGTGCCAGCAGCTCCGGAGCTTCCACATGGTAATTATTTATTTCCAGATCTACGCCACGCAGCGAACTGATTTTTTCTTTCGTCTGCTTCAGTTCGTCCATCACCTGATCATAGGCTTCCTGCACAATCTGTTTTTGTTCACGCACAGATTTTTTCTGCAATTCAATGGCATCCTGTCCCAGACAGATCTGCGTCTTTTTCATATTCATGCAGGAAACCGCATAACTCTTTGCAAGCATTCCGTCCTTCATCAGACCGCCTTTTGGATATTCATGCAATTCGTTCAAACTGTCACACAGATGAATTCCGTTCAGCAGGTAGTTGGCATATCTTCTGGCATTAACATTTGGAATTACTAACTGTTCCGCAGCCGATCCTTTTACCACCTCAGAATCCGGCAGCTTATCCGTAATGACAACCGTTGCCGCATGCAGCTTCTTTTCCTGCAAAACACGCATTGCTTCCAGACAGTATTTTCCGTCCACGATCAGATAATAGCGCTTTCGTCCCAGAAAAGTCTCAATTGCCTGCCGCCAGGAAGTATCTTTCAGATCCTGAACCAGTTCTGCAAACATACGCACCTCGGCATTGATTCCCTTTTTCGCAAATGCATCTTTGATCACCTGTTTTGCCTTAACTACTTCTTCCGGGAAAATGATCTGATTTGCATCCAGCTGTTTCAACTGTTTTTCCAGATTCGTAAGTTCCTCATGCCGTATACGTTTTTCATCCTCTAAATGAACTCTCTGACTTACAAGCAGATTCTGTTGCTTCTCCACTGCATCCAGTAAACGAAGCAGTTCCTTACGTTTCTGATCCGCGGAAGATCCTGCTTCCCCAAGATGCAGTAAGACCGGTCTGCTGCCAGCATCCAGTTTTTCCAGCAACCATGCAATTTCTGTGGAAAGTGCCTTCTGAATCCGCAGCAATTTGGCAGTCTGTTCCTCTTCCTTTTCGATTTTAAACGAAATCTGCTGAACCTGACTTTTCAGATTTTCTATTGATTTTTGCATTCCCTGGTAAGCGTCATTGGACTCCGCGATCTGTAACCGCTCTCTTGCTGCTTCCAGAAGTTTTTGCAAATCCTTCTGTCTCTGCTCCAGTTCCTTTTTCTTCTGCTCTAATTCCGTGACATGAATCTCAATTTCCTCTTTTTCCTTCTGTTTTGCCAGAACTTCCTGATACTTAAAGATCATTTCCCGGATGTTGAGATTTCGCTTTTTCGTTTCGTATTGCTGACTTTTATTTTCAATCTCTACCAGCTTATTTTTGCTGTCACGCAGATCTTCATACATTTTCCGGATATGGTCGAACTGCTCCCGCTGTTCCCGAAGTTCCTTCAAAGAATCCACATTTCCCGGCTCCAGTACACATTCCGCAATAAACTGATCAATGTTATTCTGTGGATCAAATGCCATCATTTTGATCAGTTTGGAACGGTATTTGCTTACCTCACAGCGCAATCCCAGCGCACGTATGATCTGCTCCGTTCCACGCTCTCTGCCCATAAACTCTGCCGATTTCATGCGGACACCTTTTACTTCCAGCAGATTTTTCGGTGTTACATACATGTTTTTTCCATCAATCTCACAAAAATTCAGATCCTCGATCTGCGCATTTCTGCAGACAAACCAGCTACTGCCGGGTGCAGAAACCTCATCCGGGGATTCTATGCACACGCCGATCACCAGATGTTCCTGCTCTGCCGGTGACCAGAATTCCATTGCAATATAACTGACGACCTGTCCCTGACGGAGATACCGCGTTGCACCATTACTTTTCGTATCGCCCCGCACATAGCCTTTTACCGTTCTGTCCTTATCTTTTGCCGCTTTGTTAAACTGTGTATTTCCAGTGAGCACATACGTCATGGCATCCAGAACCGTTGATTTACCACTTCCGTTGACACCGGTAAACAAGGTGGAACCTTCCAATTCGATACACACATGCTGAAAACGGGACCACTGCACTAATAATAATTTCGTTGCTGTTTTTCTATTCTGCATCATCCGCATCTTCCTCCGTTTCGGTATCTTCTTTTTCCATCATTCTCTTTTCCGTCACTTCCACAAACTTTTTAAATTCCTCTGTATCCAAAGCAAACTGCAAAGATGCATACAGGCGGATGAGGCAATCCGGCTCCCCGACCTTTCCTTTCACTTCGATCAGATTGTAACGGGAAAATAATTTCAGAATATTTGCCATCAATGTTTTGTCTAACGGTTCCTTGAGTCCGTATTTTTCCAATGTAAATCCAAGATCCGTGATGGAAACTGTAATTGTCTGTGCCAGGCTTCCGCTGCGCAGGCGGTCCACATACAACGTCCACAGACAGCACAGCACCAGACTCTCCGCTTTCTTCAACGCCAGACGGTTACCCTGAAGTTTTCCATTTTCGCCAAACTCCGCACTGTTTCGAAGCATGACTACACCATTTTCCCGGTCAAGCACGATATCAAATCCAATAAAGGAAAAATACTGTTCAAATACTTCCTGCCGCTTTGCCACAAAATAATACATTTTTTTATAATCTTCGTCCTTGTCCCGCACAAGAAACGTCTGTTTTAAGAGTCTTCTACAGCTTTTCTGAAATAAATGCTTCTCCGAAGAAGTAAAATCTTCCCATATTGTCTCTATACTCATCATGCATCCTCCTTCGTTATCTTAAACCGTCTCAAACGCATGTCATTTGCTTCATAAAATCCATCCTGCACTTCCACTTCAAATCCGTTTTCCTTTGCATAGGTGATCGCGGAAATATTGGCAAGAATATCTTCTTTTCGATGCAGCGGGAGATCCTCACTCTGAATTTCTCTGGCATCTCCCATCTGTTTTTCCAGATAACGCTTCATCATATCCCGGGCATACGGGTTGTACGCCTCTTTTCGCTGTGCTTCCATTGCCGCCTGAATTGCTTCTTCTGTCATTTCTTCGATTTCTGTCACAACCGGCTCTTTGATCGACTGCATCTGACGCGGGAAGCGCACAGATCCCTCATCCAGGAATTCGTGACTGTTCAGTTGGAACAGGTCTTCCATCTCCTCCGGCAGCGTATCTTTCATGGAAAGTTCTGTCATTTCTTCCATCAGATACCGCATGGTCCTCTCTACATTTCCACGGATATCATTCTCACGATTTCTCAGGAATCGCGCCCTGCCGATTGCGATCTGCAGATAAATATTGATCTTATGCTTGATATCATGCATAATCTGGTCATAATCTTCATCCAGAAAACGCTTGGTTGCCTGAATCATATCCAGTACCAGGTCTTCTGCCGGCATATGATCCATATTTTCTTCTTCCATGCAATCCTGTACCATACGCTCAAATACCGGTTCATCCGCGATCATCCCATCTAATTTTGTTTTTATAAAAATTCGATAGATATGGATATTCTGCTGTTTCGTCAGTCTGGAATACTCACGGATAAAATTTCCGTCACAATATTCCAGAATATTTTCGGTCAGGCTCTCCAGTGTCTGTTCCTGCACCATTTTTTCAATGATCTTTCGAATGAATGTAGAAAGTTTTTTCAACGCTTTGGAGAGATCCCTTGCGTTTTTATTTATATTTTTTATGCCGTTTACATATGGATTTTCTTTCCACTGTTCCGGATTATTTAACGTATTGTATATGTTGTAAATATAACTGGAAAATTCCTCCTGCTCCGGTTTTTCCAACTGATTTAAAAACTCTGCCAGCGCAATTCCGTTTTCCGTCATTACGATCTGTTTTTCGTATGTCGTATCATCAATTTCTTCATACAGCCAGCCAATCTCTTTTGAAATAAATTTGCGAATCACAGCTGCTGCCATATCATTTGCGGTCCTGTCTCCGGTGTACTCCTCCTCTGACAATTCCACATGATGCTCCAGGAAATAAATTGCCAGCGTATCCCGGATCCTGTTTCGCGGAATACGATAACTGATCTCTCTTTCATATTCTTTATAAATCAACTGCATGCAGTCGGCATAAATTCTCTGATTGCTGCCACTTGCCAGATTATTGAAAAATCCTGCCGGAATTACATTAAAAACTTGAAACATCAAAAAAGCTCCTTCCTATGTATTTTCCGTTCTTTTTTATATCATACTATAGATCCTTTGTTTTTTGCAAATTCAAGCAACCATTAGTTTAAAAAAAGAAAAAAGTGCAGCAATCATTTCTTTCATTGCTACACTTTTCATATTTATACTTTATACGTTATGTAAGTTTTTTATCTCAGTTATGAAAACTCTCACTTCTATAAATCGTGAGTAATATTTACCGCCAGATTCCCCGCCGCTTTCGTATTTTATAATACATACTGTTTTCCATCGCCATAACTTTTTCCAATGGAACGCTCTTGAACACCGGCATTTTCATCTTGAACTTGATCCAGAAGAAGGAATAAACCGCCAATATCGCAAAAGTAATTCCCGTTACCAGCCAGATCATATTGCGCTCCACCGGATCTGTGGAAATATTCAGAATCATATAAATAATTCCTGCAATACCAACAATTGGAAGCACCGGTCCGAAGGGCACTTTAAAACTAAGAAAATGCCATCTCTTATGTTCTGGTAAACAAAAAAGACGCCTGCGGCTGCAGACATCCTTGACTGGTTTCATTTTCTATATTTTGTTTGCTTTTTTTATTTGCACTTATCATAATCACTCAATATGGATTTGTATTGTAAAAAACGATACAAGAATGAATTCGATAAATTATTCGAAGTTTGCTCCACACGCAATTTCAGGGTGATTTATTTTATTATCTTTGCTTTTTATGATTCGTTCACCAGTTTGCCGGTCATATGCTCAGGGCTCAACTCCAGACAAAGCACGCGCACCAGGGAATGTGTCAGTTCATGTTCCAGATAAGCGGCATCATCCGTAAATTTTCGACACAGATTTGTGCAAATATATTTTGTCTTCTCTGCCTCTTCCACAACGCTGATCTGCCCAAAAACCACTACACTGCGAATGTTCAACGCCCACTTGCCTTCTTTGCGATATCCCTGATCATAAACACAATAAGACGCTTTACTGCAAGCTTTCAATAATTGTATCATGGATTGCTGACCAATTACCAGTATATGTCAAATTTTTTATATCAAAAAACTATATCCACACAGACAAAAATGCGAATCCAACACTTACTAACATCGACCTTTCAGCATGATACGTTTTCAAAAATACTCTATCTATAATTGGTATTGCCCATGCGATTAACCCTGTTATAATGCTCGCTACAGAATACAGCACTATTACACCATCCCGCAACAACAGAATACACAAAAATATGATGATGGTTCTGAAATAATAATATAGCATAGAATGTTTTCCATATCTATACTGGAAACTGTAAGTTGTAAAAATCAGCGGGTAAGTTGCATTTCACGATTTATTCAGAATAAATCAGACATTTTTCTCATAATCTAATTAATTGAATTACAGAATTAAAGATTTCTGGTCATGTTTTGACCAAATAGAAAAAATCCCGGAAGCAATGTACTTCCGGGATATAAACTCTTTTGAAAAATCTCTTCCGAGAAAATTATCTCTTTGAGAACTGTGGTGCACGACGAGCAGATTTGAGACCGTATTTTTTACGCTCTTTCATTCTCGGGTCACGTGTTAAGTATCCGGCTTTCTTCAGAACTGGTCTGTAGTCAGCGTCTACTGTAAGTAATGCACGTGCGATACCATGTCTGATAGCACCAGCCTGTCCTGTGTAACCGCCACCTTTAACGTTTACCAGTACATCAAATTTGTCAACGTTCTCTGTAGCTACTAACGGCTGACGAACGATAACTTTTAATGTCTCAAGACCAAGATACTCATCGATATCTCTTTTATTGATTGTGATTTTACCTGTACCCGGTACAAGGTAAACTCTTGCGATAGATTTTTTTCTTCTTCCTGTTCCGTAATATTTAGTATTAGCCATGATTATTTACCTCCTTCACCGATTAAAATGTCAGAACTTCTGGTTTCTGAGCTGCATGTTTGTGATCTGGTCCAGCGTATACAAATAATTTTTTGTACATCTGACGTCCAAGAGGTCCTTTCGGGAGCATGCCTTTAACAGCAAACTCAATAACTCTTTCCGGATGTTTAGCCAGCATCTCTTTTAATGTAGTCTCTTTCATTCCGCCTACATAATCAGAGTGATGATAGTAAATCTTCTGATCTAATTTTTTACCTGTAACTTTGATCTTCTCAGCGTTTACAACGATTACATAATCACCTGTATCGATGTGCGGTGTGAAGACAGCTTTGTTTTTACCTCTTAAAACCTTAGCGATTTCAGAAGATAAACGTCCTAATGTATATCCTGTAGCATCAACTACATACCATTTTCTTTCAACTTTGTCCGGGTTGGCCATGAATGTGTTATTCATTGATTTTTCCTCCTTGAATAAATTTGCGGCTTCCACAAATGTGAATGTCCGGACACATCTGCTTCCTGCCTGTTAATTTTGAATAATGTGTCTGCATTATCCGGGTTTTGTTTTCTCTGACTTGTGGAGAATCATCAAAAACTCTGCCCTGCTGTCGGGTCCCAACCGACCGCCTATATATGAAATGCTTTTTTGCACACAAAAAACACTCTTTGTCAGACTTGTATATTATAGTACAGCGTGCTCCCTGTGTCAACGATTTTTTCCATAAAATTATGCTATTCATTTCATTTATCATATATATTCAAATAACGTTCCTGCTTATCTGAAAATGTGGTAAAAAACATATGATGAGCAAGTGCATTTTTCATGTTTTGCTGATTTCCTCTCCCATGTTTTCAACTTATGATTTCTAATTCCGTACTTTGCAAACTCATTCACATGTTTTGTTCACTCTACCCACTCATATTTTTTCAGTTCGCAGTTTTTAATTCCAAATTTTGCAAACTCTTCGTTGGTCATATCATGGAAATAAGATTCGATCACTCTTGAAATACCATTGTGCGCCACCAACAGATATGTCTTTCCATCGTTCCGCTCTTTAAGGTCGTCCAGCAAGTTGTAAATTCTCTGGCAGAGATGCAGCATCGTCTCACCGCCCTCATAGCTGCAGATAAAATTTGTTTTTGCTTTCTGAAACTCCGGTGCATTTCTTGGTGAAGTACCTTCGTATTTTCCAAAATTCTGCTCTTTCAGACGCGGTTCTTCGATTGCCGGAATTCCTGTGATCTCAGAAATATGTCTGGCGGTATCTGCTGCACGTATTAATGGTGAATACAAAATCTCATCAATCTGCAATCCTTCTTCCAAAATTTTCTGTCCAAGTGCAATTGCCTGCTCCTGTCCATATTCCGTCAATGCAATGTCCGTGGAACCACAGATTTTATCTTCCACATTCCAGAATGTCTGTCCATGACGCGTAAAATATACACATTTCTTATTTTTACTCATTTTCATACCTCAATTTTATTCTGACTTTCTTTAGCTTTCAGATACATACATTTACTTTTATAATTCTTTCAGGTGAAAAATAATGCCATTTGTATTCATTCTCATCTGATTTCAAGCAATTGAATCATCTACATTCTAGACCGATTAATCCTTCTGTTCATCTCAGTCTGAGTTGAGACTCCCACTTCTGCAAGTGGTGAGTAGTAACA
>ERZ838399.1793-NODE-1793-length-18234-cov-4.958854_pt1 | contig 18234 bp, 23 predicted proteins | sample MGYA00519683_ERZ838399 | MGnify/ENA primary metagenome ERZ838399 (study PRJEB31850, sample SAMEA3708833) | human gut metagenome | biome: human gut; feature: human-associated habitat; material: faeces | place: China | collected 2014 ...
CATTTCTTTTGTTTCACGATAAAATCCGTCTGTCGTCCATGTTTTACATTTTTGATAGTTGTATTTGTGATTAATTAAGATTTTCTCAATCGCATTTATTGCTGATTGATTAAGCATGACTTCTCGTGAAGGTGGTAGATAATGATAAGATGTACCTTCTTGTCGTAGTGCTGAGGTAGGGATATAAAAATCCCCCTCGTTATCTGCAACTAAAGCACCACAACAGCCTGTGGCTATAACCTTTTTAACACCACCCGCAATCAGCTGTTCCATAATTTGTGTGGAAGCAGCCCCACCTAAAGGAGCTTGACAAATTGCCAACTCAACACCATTATGTACCGTTTTATATACAGGAAAGACTTTTGTGATACTAATAAACTGTCCGATAATCTCGCATTTATTTGTCATAGCATAATCGTCAATCTCTGTTTCCATAAACAGCATTACTGCTCTCTCCGGAAAATGAAAATTCGTACTGTGTCCTGGCATAATAACAGCCTTGCTGTTTGTGTCATATTCTAAAATTGGTATATCATTTTTTATTAAGCTCATTTTACCTATGTCCTTTTAAATTTTACGAATCATGTTCTTACGACCTCATCAGCAAGTGATTCGGTCTGCTCTGAACAGCTACAATCTTTTTATTTGATTTCAGTGAATTGCGTCTTTAATCATCTGTAACACTTTTGTTTCTCTCATAACTCTCATAATCATGATTTCATTAAAATAATCTTCACTTTTATATGCTGAATTAACACGAATTGCCTCATCCAAGCTAACAAACCTAAGCGTAAATCCTGCTTCTGCTTCATAATCATCTAAGTCTTGGTCTACAATCCGATTTTTTGTTTTACACATATAGTAAAAATTTTCCTGCTCAAAAATTGTATTTGGCGAAACGTTGCTTTTTTGCCTACGCATTACACTTCCAAATTCACATATAGATTCCGGAATAACAGTTAACCCAACCTCTTCCCTAACCTCCCGAATAAGAGCTTCTTTCTTATCTTCATCCTTGTGAATCCCTCCACCTGGAAATTTGTAATATTTTTCCTTCTTACTGTAAACAAGTGCAATTTTGCTATTATCTTTGAGAATAATTCCTCTTACAGATGGTCTACTAAATACGCTATCGCAATTTTCATAATTTTGTAAATCTATTTTCAATAGTTGTTTCATCAATGCACCTCGCGTAAATTCCGATATGGTAGTCTCTTGAACAAGTCTACCATCTACCATATGGGTTATTCTACCATATATTCATCCTTAATCCACTGGAAATATTCACCATTAATTTACCATACATCTAAACTATCTTCAACATCTACCCATGCCTGCATAGGGTGAAAGCTTCATGAAACAACCCTATTTGACAGTAGCAGGTAATTGAATTTTAGCAAAAAAGGTGGTATAATTTAAAACGAATTTTTATGTAAAAAACGAAGCAAAGAAAGGGGTTGGCAAAATGGGAAAGAATAAACTGGTAGCCCCTGTTCTAAAATGGGTAGGTGGGAAAAGACAATTATTGGATACTTTTCGCCCACTGTTACCAAAAAAATTACAACATACTGTGAGCCATTTGTTGGTGGCGGTGCATTGTTGTTTCATCTTCAGCCTAATACGGCATATATAAACGATATAAATCCAGAATTAATTCGTGTATATACGGTTATCAAAGAAAATGTTGATGAACTGATTGAAGAGTTAGAGAAATTTGAAAATACAGCTAAACAAGTTTTATGCAGTTAGAGACTGGGATCGCAATAAGGATTATTATTTGACATTGACTGATGTTCAAAAAGCTGCTTGAGTATTATATTTGAATAAAACTTGTTTTAATGGATTGTATCGTGTAAATAATGCAGGTGAGTTTAATTCTCCGTTTGGTAATTACCGAAATCCTAATATTGTGAATGCACCTGTATTGAGGGCTGTTAGTGCATATTTTAATTCTGCTGATATTCGTATGACGACAATGGACTATGCCGAAGTATTGAAAAATGTTCCAAGGGGTGCTTTTGTGTATCTTGATCCCCCTTATGATCCTGTTTCTGAAACTGCAAGTTTTACCGGATACTCGAGAGGTGGATTTTCACGAGAAGATCAAATAAGACTGAGAGAGTGTTGTGATGATTTAAATGCTCGTGGCATAAAGTTTATGCTTTCAAATTCTGCAACAGAATTTATATTGGAGCAATATGCAGCTTACAACATAACCATTGTTAAAGCGAAACGTGCTGTTAATTCAGTCGCTTCAAAGCGTGGAGATGTTGACGAAGTGGTGGTGCGTAATTATAAGTGATCGTCAAAAAAGTCTTAATGACATAGCGTGGGAAAAACTATTTGAGAAGTACGATATATTAGGACATATTGAGAGAACTGGGCAATTTCAAATCTCAGCAAAGCAGATAAAGGAAGTACGAGAGCCACGACTGATGGCGAAGTTTGACCATACAATTAATTTACCAAGGATTTTTGCGGATAATGAACTCTCTATTTTGCCAGTTACTCGTGGTGATTATATTATTTCTCATTTTGATGCTTATCACGAATTTGAGACTGATAACTCTCTGATAACACGAGTTTCACTTCCAACTTATATACAAAAAACCTATAATTCAATACATAACCACAGGTTAGTACAAATACCTTATGCGATTTTCGGAAAGGCTTAGAAAGGGATATTTACCTTATTTTCGCCCCGAAAAATGACACAAACAAGGCTTGATGTATCTTATCTGTGTTTTTTTATTTTTAGCAGAAAAGGAGAACAAAAAACGCATACGATACGGTAGTAACCCGATTTAATGTCGCTAAAGTTATTCGTGACAGAGTGAAAAAGCTGGATAATCACAATGCAAGGTTGAAGAAGTGTGATGTAGCAGTTGAATCAGATATTGATGATACTGACAGTGCTGAAAAAGTTACAATAGACATTGGGATAAAACGACAGCAGTTCTCTAATGAAAAGTTGTTAGAAAATGAGCTTACTGCAAGAATAGAAAGTGATATGTCAGTATTTGGTATGAACCTTAAAGAGTATAAACGTAAAGGTGAGTATGGCAGACAATATATTATTCCAGTTGGAAGACTTGATTTATTATGTGAGGATAATCAAGGAAATTTGTATGTTGTCGAATTGAAGAAGGACAGTGGCTATGATGATGCTTATGAACAGACGGTTCAGTACCTCGAATGGTTTGAGAAAAGTGAAAAATTCAAAGGTAAAAAAGTATATGGGATTATTTGTTTGAACAATCTGACAAAGGAACTTATTTTAAGAGGGCATAATGATAAGAGAATGCGGTTGTTTGAATATCAGATATCTTATACAGAGTTGTAATACTAGGAGGTGTCACGATGCCATTTAAGATTGTTCGTAACGATATAACAAAAGTTAAAGCAGATGTGATTGTAAATACTGCCAATCCGAATCCGATATGTGCAAGCGGTACAGATTTAGCCATATATGAGGCGGCAGGAAAAGAACAGCTTCTTGCCGAAAGAGCAGGTATCGGCAAAATTGCAAGAGGTGATATTGCTGTCACTGGTGCATATAACCTAAAGGCAAAATATATTATTCATACAGTAGGTCCGGTATGGACGGATGGATTGCACCATGAATTTGAAATTCTGAAGCATTTTATGGAATCCCGGCTGTGCTGATTGCAGAGTGTAAAAGTCGGATTGATAAGGGACTGATGACGGATGTTCTTGATGAATTTGACCATGTACTTGGCAGCAGGAGTGTTTTTTGAAACAACAGAGGCGATTAAGATGAAGTTTGGAATGAGGACACCGAGTATAAAGAAATCAATAAAGGCAAGGACGACAGGAAAAGGCCAAGCGAGCTGTTAAGAAAGCTTTAATTCCAGGGTACGGAAAAAAGGTGCAGGCAATCGTGAATGCAGCAGTATACCTATATTGATGTTATATTTTTGGGACCATTATTCTCGTTTATTGGAATCGTGATTTCTATTATCACACGAAAGAGTCGAAAAATACATCCTGCGCTATGGATATCAGGGATTATTAGTTGCATGCTTGGTTTTATAGTATGTATGCTTGTTTTTAGTATGTTGATAGGAGGTTTGATTTGTGGACTATATATGGATTGGAATTAGAACATTCACATATGTAATAATTTTTACTCTTATAAAAATTATCGTTCCTAAATTGTTAGGAAATGTAAAATATAAAAAGGATGAGATGGGAAGAACCTATTTCTCTAAGAAAAAGATTTCTTATTTTCTTTTCGTGATTGCAGTGTTTTTTACAGTGTTATTATCTTTTTTGAGTACTATTCCATCAAATGTTAGTGGGGAAGCAAAGATTTACTTAAATGTTGGTATAGTTATTTTTTGTTTATTATGGTATATTTTAAGCATAATGTTTGACGTCTGGTATATTCATTTGGAGCCAACTCAAATAATATATAGAAATTACTTGGGTGCAAAAAAAGTAATAAAAGCAAGTGATATTTATTATTTTGAAAGAAACTCAAATGGCTCGTTAATTATAGTATGTTCTGATAGGAAAGGAATGGAATGGATATGAACGAAGAATATGGGCTAACTCCTTATGAAACAAGGGAAATCCTGTTTTATAAAACCGATAATGGTGAAGTTCGGGTTGAAATCCTTTTATATCAGGAAAACTTGTGGCTGACGCAGGCAAAGATGGCAGAATTATTTGAAGTGCAAAAGGCGGCTATTTCAAAACATTTGAAAAATATTTTTACATCCGGCGAATTGCAGGAAGAAGCAGTTGTTTCCAAAATGGAAACAACTGCGGCAGACGGCAAGCGGTACAATACAAGCTATTACAATCTGGATGCCATTATTGCTGTCGGATACCGTGTTAATTCTAAAAAGGCTACGATGTTCCGCATTTGGGCAAATCGAGTATTAAAAGAATTTATTATTAAAGGCTATGTGATGGACGATGCACGACTGCGAGAACCAGAAAACCTTTTTGTTAAGGACTATTTTGAGGAACAGTTGGAGCGTATTCGTGATATTCGCTCCAGCGAGCGCCGTTTTTATCAAAAAATCACGGACATTTACTCCCAGTGCAGTGCTGACTATGATGTGAACAGTCCTGTTACAAAAGAGTTTTTTGCCACAGTACAGAATAAGCTTCATTACGCTGTCACTCATCATACGGCGGCTGAGATTGTTTATGGACGAGCCGATAGCACAAAACCAAACATGGGCTTGACAACTTGGAAAAATGCTCCGCAAGGGCGTATTCGCAAGTCGGATGTCTCAATCGCCAAAAACTACTTGAACGAAGAAGATATTTTACATGACAAAGGCAAAGTGACCGCTGCCATCGCAAAGGCGTTTGCAGAAAGCGAATTTGAAAAATTCCGTGTTTTGCAGGACAGAACATATCAGAGTGATTTCGACCGTCTTGTGGCAAATATCGAAGAAAACAGCAAACAAACAAAATAAATCAGGAAACTCCACGCTTCCGATTTTTTTGTCAGAAGTGTGGGGCTTTTGTATCAGGTTTACAGATCGTATACCAATTCGTGCAGAACGATTTCTTCCGCACGGTTACGGATGCTGTCTTTAAAATCTATCTAGGATATGCGTAATCCACACAAACAGCATAAATCTTGTTATATGCCATTTCAGAAATAGCTCCAGTTGCATAATCTGCATATGCCTTGTGACACAAATCACTTAATCTTTTACTATTTCCTTCCGTTCTACCGATTATCCTTGCTTCATCAATATAATGTATTTCCTTTTCTGATAGTCCATCATAATCCATTACACACACCACCTTACATAGATTTACTTTCCTTACACAGTACTCCAACAATGCGTCCCATGCAACTTTACATTTCGACTAAGAAATCCATAAGTTCATTATAGAAATCCCATTTTCTCTTAATGACAATTGTTTTGGTTTTTTCTCTTTTTTTAAAATCTTTGGTCAAGTTACTAAACTTATGATAATTAATTGTCACTTCGCTATCCCCATTTTTATTTTTAGAAATATTTGCAACAGACAAAATCTTCCAAATATCCTTATGCCCTGGTAGATTTTCAATGTCATACTCATTCTTAATTCTGCTACTGTAAAATGCCCAATCAGCTTCGCCCTTCCGCGATAATATTTCACCTAATATAGAATGCCCTTTTCTTGAAAGGAATACAGAAGATGTTTCTTCCTGATTTAAATACCTAAACCGATATAAATTTCCTCTGCAGGAATCATAAATATACTTCCACTCATTCCATTCTCTCGGATCAAAAATAACGTTAGTTTTCCTTTTTTTCTCTAGTGCTTTTTTTGCTTTATATTCTTCCAGTTTTTTCTTCATATCAGGGCTTGTCTGTCGTGAATATAAAGGACTGACTGACATTTTTTCTACAGCATCACTAAAAGCTGCTGTATAGTTGGGGTGCATTTTAGCGCAACGTTCCACAATATTGTCCTCACCATCTATGATAACTCCCCTGTAATATTCACATTGGTAATCTTCATGCCAAACTTTTTCAGCCTCAGGTCTGAAAACCCGACTTTTTCCATCCATTGCCAGTTCTCCTTTAACTTTCGATTTGTTACTCACATACCAGATCTTTTGTCGAATTGTTTTATGATAGCCATTAAAAGCACCTTCTCTTGTGGTTATGAGTTAATTATAAAACACCAATTTACAACTTTTTTCATAAAAAAAATGTACAGGGCTTTCTGATGTATAATGAATTTGCACAAAAACATTAAAAAGGAAAGTGACCCTGTACGACAAAGACATTATACAATGAAAACTCATTAATTGGTAGACTTCATAAATATTTTCTAGCATATTTTGAAACTTTTTCTGTTCCTACGGCAGAAACATTATTTTTACTGGTACTTTCAATACTCGCATTGTGATCTCATTGGAAATGCCAGAGCAGATTCCGCGTCCTTTTTTGTAGTTTTATTGCAATAAAGAACAAAGATTCGATGTGCGAGGGCATACTTTGGGACTCGTAAAATGCTAAGCTATAGCCATCATAAGAAACAAGCATTTAATTTACGAAAAACAGGAGGACAGGACAAAATGGAAAAATTTATTTACTGGATAAAAAGGACACTGCATCATTCAAAACAATGCAACAGCTTATGTATGCTGTGCAAGTATTATGATGAATGTAAAATCGACGGACCGGTATAATATCAGGAGGACACGACAATGAAAGAAATGTATTTTACAATTGCAGGATGCAACCATTATTTCGGAAGTGACTTCATGGAAAAAGGCATGAAGGTCAAGCTGGTCAAGGAGCCGTACAATGAGTATGACGGCGAAGCAATACAGGTAAAGATAAAAGGACTTGGCAAGGTAGGCTACGTAGCCAACAGCCCATACACCGTGAAGGGTGAGTCAATGAGTGCAGGCAGAATGTATGACAAAATCGGTGGTAAGGCAAAAGGTAAGATTGTGTTTGTGACAGACGGCGGAGTGATTTGCAAAGTAATCAGTGATGGTAAGGACAAGCCGGTGATGATAGAGGAAGACAAAGTAAAAGATGAAAATCTCAAAAAGACTGTATGACTCAAGTACTATGTGGTAAAATAATAAGCAGGACACAGAGGAGGTAAATATGAATTATCTGGTAATCGATTTGGAAATGTGCAGGGTAAAGAAGCTCTATAGAAAAACATATAAATACGCCAGTGAAATAATACAGATTGGCGCAGTTCTCTTAGATGAAGGATTCAACAGAATAGCCACAATGTGCGAGTATGTAAATCCTGAATACGGCGTGCTGGACAATTTCATAGAGAGCATGACAGGCATAAAAAACCGCGATATCAAACAGGCTCCGAAGCTGACAGAGGCACTTGAGCATCTGACAGACTGGCTTGGAGACAGGAAGTACAAGGTCTATGCCTGGAGTGACTCTGACAGAACGCAGATACTGCATGAGATAAAAGCAAAGAATATAGAGAGCACAAAGATAGATGACTTTATGAAAGCAGACAGATGGATTGATTACCAGGATGTGTTTAAGAAGCGATTTGATTTAGACAGATGCTACAGTCTGGAGGATGCACTTGAAAGTGCAGAGATAGAGACGGAAGGCAGATTTCATGACGGACTGGACGATGCAGTAAATACCGGAGCACTGATAAAGAAGCTGGAGCTGAATCCGGAGTATGAGATTGCCAAGTATGCATTGCCGGAGTCGGACGAGCATCTGAGCTGTACTATTGGGGATTTGTTTGCGGGATTGCAGTTGAAGGTTGGGTAATATGCAAATACTATGAAGTGGTGTACATTATTCTTTCATACGGGAATGCGAATATCATAGAAACCACAAAGACAGATGCCGGAACAAGAGTATTGCCAATCACAGAAGATGTTTAAGGTAATTTAATATAGATAATAGGTAACGCTTTGGCTTTTGATGGTTGGGGCGTTATATTGTTATAGAAAAAACGAAAATAAGATTGTATAATATAATTTGGAAAAATTTTGCCTTGAAAAGGATGTGAATAGATAAATGGAAACTTTTTATTTGATTGATTTTGAAAATGTTCATAATGATGGCATTGCAAATATTGAAAGTATGACAAAGGAAGAACATGTGCATATTTTCTCAACACAGAATGCAACAAATATAAGACAGGACATTTTTTGGTTAAAAGAAGATAGAGATATCAAACCTCATTTAGTTCCAGTGCGAAAGCAGTCATTGGATATGCATCTGGTTTCTTACCTAGGCTATTTGTTGGGAGTGTATGGTAAGGAATGTAGTTATGTGATTATCAGTAAGGATAAGGATTACGATAACATAGTTAAGTTTTGGAAAGAGGAAGGCTATCCTAATATTTCACGAAAAGAGAAGTGGCCGGGAACCGCTTCTACTCAGAGGCAAAAAACACAGACAGTATCTCAAACAAAAAGTAATGTGCAGACTGTGAATAGTAAAATTAGTGCAGGTATGGCATATGAATTTGAAGGTGATGATAGAAGTGAATTAAACCTGTTTATGCAGCATGGACTTGTGGATATAGGATATGATGGAAATTCGGCAAATAGAATCTGCAAGTTTGTTATTGCTCATTGTAATGATGAAAGAATGCTAAATAGAATTCACAATGACTTCAAGAACTCCTTTAATAACTATTCCGAAGTATATGAGGATGTTAAGTCTATTCTTGAGAAATTTGTGCAATCAAAGAGTAAAGTCGCAAAAAGAGAATCGCAGGTTCGTTCTTTCTTTGGTCAGCACTTTCAGAAGAAAATATATGTGGATTGCAAAGAGAAAATCATTCAGATTATTTTAAAGTCAGAAACTAAACAGCAAGTGAATAATGGATTGTTAAAATTGTATTCAGATGGAACAGTGGTTTCACACATTTATAAGACAATACAACCATTGATTAGTGAGTTACCAGGTAAGTAGTAAAAATCCTTAGTAGTATTAGCTAATCCTAAAACAATCGTAAATGACCGATATGCTCCAAAAGAAATCAAAAGTCAGGTTATTAGAGCAGATCAGCTTGTTTCAAATATGAAGAACTTGTCAAGGAAAATGAGCTTTCTGATTCAGCAGATACTAAAAATGAAATTTCTGATAGTAAGCAGAGTGTAAGTGATGATAAATTGATTTGTCCTAAATGTAGATTCATATTGAATATTAAACAGTAGATATTTATATGCTTCATATGAATTTCGGAGCAGAAAGTAAAATAACTCATGATGAACAAAAATAAAACCTTGGAATATTACAACAAAAATGCAGATAATTTTGCAAAAACAACGATAGATGTAAACTTTTACGAGACATAGAAGCATTTTCAAGAACTGTTGCCGGAGTACGGATATATATTGGATTTTGGCTGTGGTTCAGGAAGAGATACAAAATATTTTTTGGAACAGGGCTTTTATGTTGATGCCACAGACGGCTCAGAGGAAATGTGTCATATAGCAAGCAATTACACAGGAATACAAGACAGAAGTGTGGTATCCGTGGAAAGGCAATGAGTTACAAGACCTATTCTTTCCGTGGTGAGGATTATAAGTATTTTGGATGTCCACACGCCAAGGAGCAGGTTGGAGATGACGGTTGCTGCAGGAGATATGTAAAAGAGGATGAGTTGAATGAGATTGTGTGGGTGACGGTGAGGCAGCTGCTTGATATGACAGATGCATTCAAGAAGAAGTTAGATAAGCAGAATAATATCAGCAGACATGATAATCTGCTTCTGACAGAGAAGCTTGCCAAGCTGCAGCAGGAAAAGGAAAAATGTGAGTCAGACAGATTCGCAAATGTGGATCAGTTTATGGCAGGTCAGTTGGATAAGGAAGTGTATAAGAGAAGAAGAGCAGACCTTGGCAGACTTGCTGAAAGGCTTGATGCTGATATAGTAGAATTGGAGCAGAAGCTTAAGGCGGCAGAAAATGTGAAGGATGACAGCTTGTCACAGGCACTTAGTGTGATGAAGAAGTATTCTGGAGCGGAAGAACTGACACAGGCGATGGTACAGGAATTGATTGAAAAGGTTATTGTTACAGATCAAGAGCATGTGGAGATTGTCTGGATGTTCAAGGATGAAGTAAGAAAGTTCATAGGAATTTAAGTCAGGAGCCGGTTAGATGATGAGTCTGACTGGCTTCTTTTTTGATTGAAAAAATAAGTATTTTGATGTACTATAAATTATACGAAAAAGATAACCGATGTTTTTTACAAGGACGGATGCTATGGTAAGAAATAATATCGAACTGGATATAAAGACAAAGTGTATAGAACAGGGAAAGACTCAGGTGCAGATTGCAGAGGATATCGATACCACAAAGGCCTATGTGAACCGTATTATCAAAAGGACTGATGGTGTTGTGAATAAGACCTTTGTGCAGATGATGGAATCACTTGGGTATGATATAGAGATTACGTATGTGAAGAGGGAGGCTGAGTAAGAAATGAAAATACATTATTTCCAAAGGTATCATAAAGGAGAGGACGTTGCTACGGCTAATACAATGCTTCTGCTTTCACGTTTGTATGCATATTCTTCAAATAAATTCTTTCAGTTTTTGAAAGAACAGTTTTTTGGAGATATTGTGTTTGAACCGGAATTATCCTTTGTTTTGCAGGATAAGAGCGAAGAAAGTGTACCCGATGCAACAATAACACAGCCAAGCTTCAAGCTTGTAGTTGAAACAAAGCTTACAGACTGGTTCTATCAAGATCAGTTGATAAGGCATTTGAGTAAATTCAAAAATGAAGAATATAAAGTGTTGATCACATTATCTTCTGAATTAATGGAACAGAAAAAGAAGGAAGCCGTAGATCAGGCTATAGCAGATTATAATCAAGTACATCAGACTCATATTATTCATGTGAATACCACATTTGAGTTGTTAGCCCAGGGAGTACAGGAAGTAATTACAGATAGAGATTATGAGATGCAAGATGTATTGGATGATTACTTAGATTACTGTCATAATGACAGATTAATTGTAATTCCAGATGCATGGAAAAAAATGAGAATGCAACTTGCTGGTACAACCTTTGATTTTAATCTTTCAGAAAATGTTTATTATGACAATATTGATCGAGGATTTAGTTCACACGATTATCTGAGTTTATACAAGCAGAAAAGTATTAGGGCAGTTGGAAAAATCACTGCGATTATTACTGCTGTCTTGAAAGATGGCGAACTAATATACAACGTTGAACGTGGAGAACTAACGGAAGAAAGAAGAGAAAAAATAGATAAGGCTATTGAAGATGGAAAGAAATATGAGTATGTTTTGGATTCTACTAGATATTTCTTTGTGGATAAGTTTTATGAAACAGACTTTCCAAAGATTACACCAAGAGCACCTATGGGATCTAGAATGTTTGATTTAACGGAAGTTTTGCAGATAGATAAGCTTCCAAAGACAGAAGAAATAGCTGGATTGTTAAAGCAAAAGAGTTGGAATTGAGATTCGCAAAATTTACAATTTCTATAATGAAGAATAGAAGGAGGTTCTTAAGAAATGACTGAAAAGAAAACATTGATTATCATTGGTGGAGTTATTCTTACTGTAGTTGGATTTATTATTATCCCACCTCTGATGAAGAAGTATAGTAACAAGCTGTATAAGTCGAGAATTAAATCTGAGGACATCGATTTCGACAGCATGGGACCGGAAATCGTTAAGAAAACTAAGGATTCAGAAACGGAGGATAAAGAATAATGGCCATAGATACAGATAAGATAGCACAAGAAGCTATAAATGCTATTGCGGATAAGATTAAGAACTTAAAGACCTTGAATATTATGGTTGCTGGAAAGACTGGTGTAGGTAAGAGTACTTTGATAAATTCTGTGTTCAGAGAAAAGCTTGCAGAAACTGGTATGGGAAAACCGGTGACTGATCACATGCGAAAGATTACAAAGAAGGGAATTCCTCTTGCAATCTATGATACGAGAGGTTTTGAATTAGGAAAAGAAGTACAGACAGAAGTAAAAAAGGAAGTTATTGATACTATCAGTAAAGGACTTGCTACGCAGGATATAAATAAAGCTATTCACTGTATTTGGTATTGTATCAATACAGCCTCTAACCGTGTCGAATCAGAGGAAATAGAATGGTTAAAAGAACTTTCTGAGGATAATCAGATTACTCAGGTACCAATTATTATTGTTCTTACACAGTCATTCTCCAAAAAGAAGGCAGATGAAATGAGAAAAATGCTTATTGATGAGAACCTTGATGTTATACAGGTTATACCTGTGTTAGCAGAAGATTACGAGATTGATGAAGATTATGTGGCTAAATCCTACGGATTGGATGTTCTTATCAAAGTTATGGGGGAAGCATTGCCAGAAGAACTGATGGATACTTTGCAGAATGTACAGATAGCGAGCCTTGAGGAAAAAAAACGTCATGCACAGGCAGCGGTAGCAACGGCCTCTCTTGCAGCGGCGGGTGAAGGAGCTGCACCTATTCCGTTTTCTGACTGTGCATTATTGATACCAACACAGCTCGGAATGATTGCGTCTATTACTGTTATATTTGGATTTGATGTAAATAAGAGCATTATTACAGCATTGTTATCTTCAACCATCGGTGCTGGTGGTGCAACACTATTGGGAAAAACAGTTGTATCGAATCTTTTAAAATTTATTCCAGGTGCAGGAACTGTTACAGGCGGTGCAATTTCAGCAGGAACTGCTGGAGTGATAACTGCAGCGCTCGGAGAAGCTTATATTGGAGTAATGGAATTAGTATTCAAAGGTGAGATGAGCATTGATGATATTGGAACTAAAAAAGGCAAAGACGTTATGAGTACAATGTTCAAAGAGCAGTTGAAAGTAAAGCGATAAGTTTTTGAAGCAGCATCTCTGGTATGAAAAATTGCCAGAGATATTGCTGCTATTTCTGCCATCTGAAATATGGCAGAAAAAATTGTTAGACCTATCTTGACATACGCTGATGAATTTCACCATGCTGTTAATGAACAGTATCAGAGAATTGTTGATTATTTTAAGCCAAAATTTCTACTGGGACTCACCGCGACTCCGGAGAGAATGGACGGAAAAAATATCTATGAAATCTGCGATTACAATGTGCCATATGAGATTTCACTAAAGGAAGCAATTAACAAAGGAATGCTTGTGCCGTTTCATTATTATGGAATCTTTGATGAAACAGATTATTCAAAGCTGCATATAGTAAGAGGCAGATATGACGAAAAGGAATTAAATGAAAAGCTTAAAGACCAGATAATTAATGAATATTTCAGGGTGAAGGAACTTCTCGGAAGGCGCCCGGACAGAATGGATTTGTTCACATATATGGATGATGGAATTTATGAAACAGCCATTGCTCATTCAAAGGATAATCCATTTAAGAAATATCTCGAATTTCTTAAAGAACTGGATGAGCTTAATCAGGATGAAGAGGTTTTTTACAAAGGAATAGGAAGAGAATTTATCAGTCTGCTTGAAAACACCAGCATGTCAAAGGTGTATAAAATGCCGGTGCTTATGGCTTTTTATAATCATGGAAATATCCTGATGGAGGTGTCGGAAGGGCAGCTGCTTTCAAGTTGGAAGGAGTTCTTTTCAACCGGAACCAACTGGAAAGATCTCGATAAAAATATGACTATTCAAAAATACAATTCCATATCGGATAAGGAACATTTAAAGAAGATTCTATCGATGCCGGTGCATTTCCTTTTAGAGTCGGGAAAGGGATTTTTTGTGAAGAAAGATGGTGCGGCAATCGGGCTTAGAGAAGAGCTGAGACCGCTAATTGATAATCCGGTGATGGTTTGTCAGATGAAGGATGTGATTGATTATAGGGCTATGGACTATTATCAGAGGAGATATAGGCAGTCACAGGAAGATGGAGAATTATAATGTAAACTTATGAAGCAGTTAGGGGGATGAAATCATATGGCTCAAAGAACAGTGGCATTATGTGATGGAAAATTTATAGGAATTGAATCAATTTATACCGTCATAGATGGTAAACAAATTAATATTCCGGACAAACTTGAACAGCTTCGAGCAAAAAGCCGTAATAATGAGTTGTTCTGTCCTTGTGGCTGTGGAGCAAATCTTGTACTGGTGGCAGGTGAACGAAATTTAAGAGAACAGCATTTTAGAATAAAAGAGGGCTTTGATGGTATATGTCAGATGCCAGTTGAAGGAATTAATTCAATTGATTCAAAGATTGCTCTAAAATGTTGGTTGGAGGATAAACTGCATACAGATGATATTGAAAGCAGGGTTCCTATAAGAACTGTATCTGAGTCTGAAAGAAAATATGAATTTACATTTCTGTCAGCGAAAAAGAAGGTAGCTTTATCTTTTTGCAATGAATACCGTAATTTATCTGATGATAAATTTACTATTCTTGAACAGCATAGCAATGGTAATTCAATTATTTATGTTGCGTCAGGGGATAAATCCGAAACAAATGGACAGTACCCGGAAGGGTTAATGAAAATTCAGAGGAGACAGGGCTATTGCCTGCTTTTAAATGTAGATGGAGCTGATTATTCAAAGGCTGAGTTGACAGTTGTATATTATGAAAAAAATGCTGATGGAGTATGGGAAAAAGTCAATATAGCAAGAGATAAATTAAGTAAATTTGACATATCAGATTCATCACAGATAATGTATCATAATCATTCGCTGTGTGATATGTTAAAGGAAAAACAACTTGAGTTTAATAAGCATCAGCAGGCAATTATTTATCAGCGTGAGTTGGATAAGATACATGCTGAAGAAGCCTGGAGAGCTGACGAGGAACGAAGAAAACAGGCTAGAATAAAAGCTGAAAAAGATAGAAAGGCAGAACTTGAGCGTAGAGAAAAAGAAAGAATAGAGCAGGAAAAAATTGCTGCTGAGAAAAAAGAACAAGCCCGAATGAAACAAGAAAGAGTTGAGGTTGAAAAAAGACAGAAGAGACAGGAATTCCTAAAAGTCATAAATAGTGGTGATTGTCCGGAAGATAGGGTTTTAATTGATGAAGAAGGACGCAGATGGGTACAGTGTGAGTTCTGTGGAAAATTTGCTCCGGCAAGTGCATTTGCTTCATATGGTGGTTTCGGAAAATTAAATAAAGGCAAGTGCTATGAATGCTCAAGAAATCCGAATATAAATACAGAAGTAAATGTCTCAGAGGAAAAAGCAAGACAAAAGCTCAGATATGATCCTGATATATGTCCTGAATGTGGTGGACGATTGCGATTAATACAAGGTCCTTTTGGTAAATTTATGGGATGTGAGAATTATCCTACGTGTAAATTTAACAGAAGAGTAAGAAAAAAATAGGAACGTTAGAGTTCGAACGGTGCTTATTGTTTTGTATAGAGGGAAAAATTAAATGTCTGATTCGAATGTACAAATTGAAGAAGTATATAAAAGAGTACCATTTTTCCCAACTAATTGGAACACTCTATAACAGAGAGATAACTTTAAATTTGTGATATAATAATTGACATTACAGAGAGAAAAAGAGGAAAAAATGAAATTAATTACTTTGACATGTCCAAAATGTGGAGCTCAAATGGAAGTTAATCCTGAGCTCGAAGCAATAATATGTAATTATTGTGGAAATAAAATGTTGATAGATAGAGAAGTTGTTGAACAAAAAATTACTGGTGGCTTTGAATTTGGATATCAACAGGAACAAGGAAGATTAAAAGCTCAGCAGGAGGAACAACAAAAAAGAATCCGTGAAGAAGAAAAAGAAGCAAGAAAGAATGAAATTCTATATCAGAGGAAAAAAAGAGAGGAGATTATTCTCTCATATGGTAAAGATATTCGCAATATAAGTATTGGTCTAATGATTATTGCTATATTAATATCTGTTATTTTATTTGGGAAACTTGATGGCACGATAGATAAAGCAATGGGAGTAGTTTCAGGACTTGTTCATGTAGTAATTTCATTGGCAGTTATTGTTCTTATAAACAAAATAAGTCTGGAACGGTTGCTGTTTATAACTGTATTTGGAATTGTTGATCTGATATTTAGTATATTTGCAGTAATGAGTTTTGGATGGTGTTTTGTATATACTGTTGTAGATATTGTAATTATATTTCACGCAATCAAAGCATATAGGGTTTTAAGACGCAGAATGGATATGGAGTAGATAAATATTTTATTGTTTACATTATTCATGAAAAAATGACCATATAAATAATAAGGCATAGAATATAGTTGATGAGACAGGTGCTAAGTATATTGAGTTTGAGCGGTGTAATGAAGATAATGATATCGAAGGTGTAGTTAAAAAGCTGGAGTCAGAGAAGTATGAGGTAAGATATGCTACAGCACTGATAGAACTTGATGGAGGACAGAAGCTTGTAAGATTTTATGATCCGTCCGGCAATCTGATAGAGATTCGTACACCATGGGATAAATTTGGGAATAGAGAGTGATTAGGATATGATAAGGACAGTAAAAGGCGATATTACAAAAATTAGAGATGTGCAGGCAATTGTAAATGCAGCAAATAACTCACTTCTTGGTGGAGGCGGTGTAGATGGTGCTATTCACAGAGCAGCAGGACCGGAACTTCTGGTGGAGTGCAGGACACTTCATGGATGTGAAACAGGAGAAGCAAAGATAACAAAAGCCTATAATTTACCATGTGATTATGTTATTCATACTGTGGGACCGATATGGAATGGTGGCAGGAATAGAGAAGAGGAACTTCTTGCTAACTGCTATTTTAATTCTATGAAGCTGGCAATGGATAATGGAATCAGGTCTATTGCATTTCCTTCCATATCAACGGGAGTATATGGTTTTCCGGTTGAGTTGGCAGCAAATATTGCAGTACATACAGTAAACAGGTTCTTGCAGGATAATCTGAACAGCTTCGATTTGGTGGAATGGGTGCTGTTTGATACTCATACTGAATCGGTGTACGAAGCTGCGGAAAAATCATACATGGAAGATGAAAGTGACGATTTTGATTTTTGATTAAAGTTTTGATTAACGATTTTGGAACAAAGATTCGAATTGCGAGGGCATACTTTGGGACTCGTAAAGTCATATACTAAAGACAATCAAAGCGCTGATATCATTTACAACTAATAATGGAGTGTGTGATTATGAGAAATAACAAGAATTCTATTGGAGAAAACGTAATTTTGTTTCTGGTAGCTATTGGAGTATTTGCTATCATAGGCGTATTCGCAGGATGGTGGTCTGGTTCTGATGATGAAGAGTATTATGATTATGACTATTCACCATCAAGTTCATACTCGTCACATAGCAGTTCATCGTATAATACAAGCGGCAGCAGTACGGACAGCTATAGCAATTCCGATAGCAGCTCTACATATTCAGGAAGCTCTTCAAGCAGCAGCTCCGGTTCAAAGAAATATTATCATGATTCGTACGATGATGGTTATGATGATGTCTATATGGATGGAGACTATGATGATGACAGATACGACAGCGATGATGATTATGCTGCCGGTGTAGATGATGCTATTGATGACGATGACGAGGATTGGTAAAATAGTTGGAAGTGTACTGATATGCCATAGGATGGATACGGTGGAGATGAAAGCTTTCCACATGATGGAAAACAGGAAGATGCGGCTGTGGCGAGGGCTACAGTTGGGATGATAATGATGGCAAATTCAAAAGAAGGTGGTCAGAGTGGGATTATTTAAGAAAAAGACAGTTACAAAGGCATATGATAAAGAAAATAAGAAACCGGTAATCAAGGCGAGCATATGTAATGGTGAGCAGGTT
>ERZ838399.1802-NODE-1802-length-18155-cov-3.911271_pt1 | contig 18155 bp, 13 predicted proteins | sample MGYA00519683_ERZ838399 | MGnify/ENA primary metagenome ERZ838399 (study PRJEB31850, sample SAMEA3708833) | human gut metagenome | biome: human gut; feature: human-associated habitat; material: faeces | place: China | collected 2014 ...
AAAATATAAAGAAACATAAAAACGATGTGTTCCGATTAGCACAGTTAATCACAGCAAATGGGCTGCACACTCAGCGCAAGAAGTATTGAGAATTTGCTGGCAGTCGGCTATAATGAGATCGATAACATATGCGTGCAGAGGGGGTGATGAATAGTCATCGACTGCGTGCATAAATATGATTCATTTTGGGGGTTTTATGGGGGCTGAAAGCAAAACGAGGATGACAGAGGGAAGTATCTCTAAGAAGATTATTTTATTTGCCATACCATTGTTTCTGGGGAATCTGTTTCAGCAGCTGTATAATACAGCGGATTCTCTGATTGTAGGTAATTATCTTGGCAGCAATGCGCTGGCAGCAGTCAGTTCGTCGGGAAACCTGATTTTCCTGATGGTAGGTTTTATTAACGGTATTGCCATGGGAGCAGGTGTGGTAATTGCCAGGTATTATGGGGCGAAAAACAAGGATTATCTCCAGAGAGCGATTCATACAACCACAGCCTTCGGTCTGGTGGCCGGAATCACACTGACGGCTGCGGGAATGTATCTGGCACCGAAGATTTTGGTACTGATGGGAACACCGGCAGATGTACTTCCGGAATCGATTGTATATTTTCAAACCTATTTTGCAGGTTCTCTGGGTGTAGTCATGTACAATATTTTCGTTGGAATCCTGCAGTCGGTGGGGGACGGCCGCCATCCGCTGATCTATCTGATTATTTCCTCCTGTGTGAATGTGGTGCTGGATATCTTCTTTATCGCAGGACTTGGCATGGGAGTGGGATCGGCAGCCCTGGCAACGGCTATATCCCAGTTTGTCAGCGCGATTCTCTGTATGGTGCATCTGATGCGGGTGAAGGAAGATTACCGGCTGGAGCTTAGGAAGATTCGTTTTGACAGACATATGCTGAGGCAGATTATTCAGAATGGTGTACCTTCCGGTTTCCAGAACTCAGTCATTGCCATAGCCAACGTGTTTGTACAGTCCAACATCAATGCATTCGGTAAAATGGCCATGGCAGGCTGCGGAGCTTATTCTAAGGTAGAAGGTTTTGCCTTCCTGCCGGTGACCTGCTTTACTATGGCGATAACTACCTTTGTGGGACAGAATCTTGGGGCAAAGCAGTATGACAGAGCAAAGAAAGGTGCGAAGTTCGGTATCCTCTGCTCCATCTCCATTGCAGAACTGATTGGTATCACCATATATACGGCGGCACCGGTGCTGATTGCAGCATTCAACCGTGATCCGGATGTGATACATTATGGGGTGATGCAGGCCAGAACCATTGCGTTGTTTTATTGTTTATTGGCATTTACTCACTGTATCGCGGCTGTACTCCGGGGTTCCGGCAATGCTGCCGTGCCCATGATCGTTCTGCTCTGTGTATGGTGTCTGTTCCGTGTCAGCTACATCACACTGGCAGTGCGTCTGATTCCGGATATCCGGGTCATATTCTGGGCATACCCACTGACCTGGAGCATCAGCTCCGTGATTTTCCTGTTTTTGTTTTTAAGGGGAAATTGGGTGCATGGATTTGAGAAGAGGCCGAAGAAGGGATAGGTTTTTATTATATCATATGTGAAATGGTTGTTTTGAGTGGTGGACAGCTGCTTACCGGAAATGATGCAGCTGTCAAAAAATTTCTCGCAGAATCAAGTACAAAAGGAGTTCGAGACCACATGAAAGTGGCAGGGAGGTAACCAGATTAATGAATTATGCAGAATGTTTAGAACTGGCAAGAGGAAAAATGGGCAATTACTGTAAGGCCTGTCCGGAATGCAACGGAAGAGCCTGCAAGAATCAGATGCCGGGTCCGGGAGCCAAAGGAATCGGAGATACGGCGATTCGGAATTATGACAAATGGAAGGAAATCCGTGTCCAGATGGATACACTGGTGGAGAAACGTCCCATCGATACATCTCTTTCATTGTTTGGAAAGAATTTTCAGTATCCTTTTTTTGCAGGTCCGGTGGGAGCCGTGAATATGCATTACGGCGATTCACTGAATGATGTTTCTTACAATGATATATTAGTTTCTTCCTGTGCAGAGTTTGGAATTGCCGCTTTTACAGGAGACGGAATGGACAGCAATGTGATGGTGGCTGCCACGGAAGCCATCAAAAAGGCAGGGGGACTGGGAATTCCTACAGTGAAGCCATGGAATGTGGCGATGATTCGTGAAAAGATGGCGCTTGTCAAGGATGCAGGTGCTTTCGCGGCTGCCATGGATATTGATGCGGCAGGTCTTCCATTTTTGAAAAATTTCAATCCGCCGGCCGGGAGTAAATCAGTGGAGGAGCTTCGTGAGATCGTGAAGGCAGCAGGAGTCCCTTTTATTGTAAAGGGTATTATGACGGTAAAAGGCGCTTTGAAGGCTAAAGAGGCCGGTGCGGCAGCCATCGTGGTATCTAACCATGGAGGAAGAGTCCTGGATCAGTGCCCGGCAACGGCAGAGGTTCTGGAAGAAATAGCAAAGGCAGTGGACGGTTCCATGAAAATCTTCGTGGATGGCGGAATCCGTTCCGGTACCGATGTGTTTAAAGCATTGGCACTGGGGGCAGATGCGGTTATCATAGCCAGACCTTTCGTCACAGCTGTCTATGGCGGAGGCCGAGAAGGGGTCGAAGCTTATATTCAGAAGATCGGAAGTGAGCTTGCAGATACCATGGCTATGTGCGGCGTATCTTCCCTTGCTGAAATTACCCGTGACTGTGTGAGAGTGTAAAAAAGTAAACTATCAAATATAGCAAAAATTAGTAGAAAGGGTGAGTGGTATGCGTTTTAAGCGAGTGTTTGTAATTGTACTTGATTCCCTTGGAATCGGTCCCATGGCGGATTCGGCCAGATTTGACGATGCCGGTGCGGATACGCTGGGGCACATCTCAGAAACAGTGGAACATCTGGATATTCCGAATCTGCAGAGATTAGGACTTGCCAATCTCAAGGCCCTTAAGCAGGTAAAGCCGGCAGAACATCCGGAAGGATATTTTATGGCGATGAATGAGGCGAGTAATGGTAAGGATACCATGACCGGTCATTGGGAGATGATGGGCATCCGGACGGATAAGCCATTTATCACATTTACAGAACATGGATTTCCCAAGGAACTGATTGACGAACTGGAAAAGCGCTGCGGCAGAAAGATAATCGGCAATAAAGCAGCCAGCGGAACAGAGATTCTGGAGGAGCTGGGTGAACAGGAAGTGAATGAAGGAAAGCTGATTGTCTATACATCAGCGGATTCTGTGCTTCAGATCTGTGGCAATGAGGAAACCATGGGACTTGAGACCTTGTATCATTACTGTGAGATTGCCAGAGAACTGACTATGCAGGATGAGTGGAGAGTCGGCCGTGTCATCGCAAGGCCTTATGTGGGTAAAAAGCGCGGCGAATTCAAGCGGACAAGTAACCGCCATGATTATGCTTTGAAACCCACAGGACCGACGGCGCTGAATGCACTGAAGGATGCCGGATATGATGTGATTTCCGTTGGAAAGATTAACGATATCTTTGTGGGAGAAGGGATAACAGAAAGCAATCATTCCGACAGCAGTGTACATGGCATGCAGCAGACCATCGATATCGCAAAGCGGGATTTCAAGGGACTTTGCTTTACCAATCTGGTAGATTTTGATGCGTTATGGGGACATCGCAGAAATCCGGTGGGATATGGAGAAGAGATCGAAAAATTTGATAAAAAGCTGGGAGAGCTTCTGCCGCTGCTCCGTGAGGACGATCTGCTGATTCTGACGGCGGATCATGGAAATGATCCGACCTATAAGGGAACGGATCACACAAGAGAGCAGGTTCCGTTTATCGCATATTCACCATCGGATACGGAAAGTGGGAAGCTTGATACAAGTGACACCTTTGCCGTTATCGGCGCGACCATTGCGGATAATTTTGGTGTCAGAATGCCGGAGGGGACCATCGGAACTTCTATTCTGGATCAGATAAAATAAATGACATTGGACTTGAAGTTAAAAACAGAAAGGTGGCGATTATATGGTTGATTATACAGAAGGAACGGGAAAACAGTACCACACAGGAATCGGTCCGGAGGATATCGGCGGATATGTCATCATGCCGGGGGACCCCAAGCGATGCAAGAAGATAGCAGAACATTTTGAAAATCCGGTGTTAGTTGCGGATAATCGTGAATATACCACATATACGGGAACCATCGATGGGGTAAAAGTCAGTGTGACGTCAACCGGCATCGGTGGTCCGTCAGCGGCTATCGCTATCGAGGAGTTATCCAAGTGCGGAGCCCATACTTTTCTGCGTGTGGGCACCTGTGGCGGTATGCAGGAGGATGTACTGGGCGGAGATATCGTAGTTGCAAGCGGAGCTATCCGCATGGAAGGAACCAGCAGAGAGTACGCTCCCATTGAGTACCCGGCTGTTCCCCATGTGGATGTTATGAATGCCATGATCCGTGCAGCGAAGAAGCTGAAGCTTCGCTGTCATGCGGGCGTTGTACAGTCGAAGGATTCCTTCTTTGGACAGCATGAGCCGGAGGTGATGCCGGTCAGCTACGAGCTTGAAAATAAGTGGCAGGCATGGCTTCGGATGGGATGCCTGGCATCGGAGATGGAGTCAGCAGCATTGTTTATCGCAGGCAGCTTCCTTCGGGTGCGTGTAGGTGCCTGCTTCCTGGTTCTGGCTAATCAGGAGCGGGCGAAAAAAGGCCTGTCCAATGAACAGGCCCATGATACAGAGGTAGCGATCCGGACAGCGGTGGAAGCCATCCGTATCTTGATTCAGGAGGATGCGAAGAATGAATAATGAGAGGATAGAAACACTCATCGAGGAAGCATTCGCAGCACGGAAGATGGCTTATACACCTTATTCTCATTTTCAGGTGGGAGCGGCACTGCTGACGGAGGAAGGTAGGATTTACCGTGGCTGCAATATTGAAAATGCGGCCTATACACCGACAAACTGCGCGGAACGCACTGCCTTTTTTAAGGCAGTCAGTGAGGGTGAACGCAGCTTCACAGCGATTGCAGTTGTGGGAGGCCCGGAAGGAGCTTCGGAATTTGACTGGTGTGCGCCCTGTGGCGTGTGTCGTCAGGTGATGAAGGAATTCTGCCATGAGGATGCGTTTCAGATCATTCTGGCACGTTCGGTGAAGGAATATAAGGTCTATACACTGGCGGAGCTTCTGCCGATGGGATTCGGACCGGATAATTTGCAGTAGGAATGCCGATTGCCTCATAAAGCTGGTATGCAGGTGTCAAAGACCCGCGCACTGTAATCTTACAGTTTCATTAATATAACTTAATATATTGGAACACCTTTTGACATTGCAAAAAAAACAGGGTACACTGTATGACAGGCGGGGATGGATTCACCATTTCCGCCTGTATTCAGAAGAAAAAGCGGACGCAGGTCCGATGAAAAATAGAAAAAGTGTGGGGAGTTTGGACGGATGGCTCAGAAAGAGTGGAAACGGGAAGAAATGAAACAGAATCAGGGAAGAACAGAGCAGAACCAGAGAAAAAAGGTTCAGAAAAAGACAGGGTATAGGGCAGTGCTGGCGGCTTCGATGTTTTTGATTGCTGCTTCGGCAGCCCTGTCAGCGTGCAAAAAATCACCGGCGGCTGAGACAACAGCGCAGACACAGGCGGCAGAGGAAACGGAGGGCGCGGTCAGCACGGCGCTCGGAGCGGCGGATCGGGTGCTGGAGGAGAATGGCATGCTGTACCTCAAATACCGCACGGAGATCCGTTCCCTTTCGAAGGAGACAGGCGAGATGAAGACGCTCTGCCAGTTTGACACGGGAGATGAAAACAGCACCTTCTGGGTCTACGGAGGCGGGCTGTATTTTGATCGGATACAGGCGGAGAGTGGCAGCACACAGGGCACGGAGCTTTATGGGCTGTACCGGCTGGATTTGGAGAGCGGTGTGGAAGAGCATTTAGCGGATCTGACGGATCAGCCGTCGGTGCTCTATGCGTCAAAGAACCGCCTGTATGTCAAGGGTTACAACATGAATGTCATTTATATGCTCGATGAGAATGGCAAAACAGCGGGAGAGTTGTCACCGTCAGACACGATCTACGGGGAGATTCCGGCAGGCTGCAGCGAGCTGTTTAATGGGATTCTTCCATATTATACGGAACAGTTTGGGTATATGCCGGTGCAGAATGAAACCTGCCTGGTGATTGCGGATGTGGACGGCAGCCATCCGAGGGAGATTTCGGATATTACGAATACATCGTCGGTGCTGTTTGCGAAGGACGCATTCTTTGCCCTGCTTCGGGATGGCAATGGAAATACGCAGTGTTACCGCTATGAGGTCTCTGACCCGGAAAAACGGACGCTTTTATATGAGACGGCGGAAAATATCAGCCTGGTGCAGTATCAGGACGGATATTTGTACCTGATGGAAAATCAGGCGTCCCAGATCAGCACGGGAAAATTTTCGTTTAAGCGGATTGCGGCGGATGCTAAGGCAGATGCAGCGGCAAATGCCGCCGAGGCGCAGAATGCGCTTTTTACGGTCGAGGAAGAGCCGGGCATGACGAATGATTTTTATATGTATGGTAATTTTTATGTGACGGGAAATCAGGCATACTGCCAGCAGTTTAAGGATTACGGCGTTTATCTGGGCGAAAAAACGCTGGATGATGCGGCAGGCGGGGAAGCGACGCTGTTAGAGCCAGTTCTGTTCCAGTCTCCGATCCGGGAGCTGGGGCATGTCGAGGCGCAGTCGGAGACGTTAAAGAGTGCGGATGGAAGCCGGGAGCTGGGAAGTGTGTACGCAGAGCGGCTGGTATTTGACGGCGAGGGCGATGCGGTCGAGGCGATGAACCAGACGATGCAGGAGCTGCAGGCGTCGGTTCTGTCGGCGGCGCGGACGGATTCCATGAATCTTGATACGGAGATGAGCATCGATACGGCGGAATCGGACGGATCGGAGGAAGAGACACTTCCGCAGGAGGCGGATGCAGCGCAGCCGGTCTATTCGATGGCGCTTACGATCGACGGAGATGACGCGATTACGTATCTGGATGATCATTATGTCTGCGTCCGTGCGGATGGATATGAATATACGGGCGGCGCACACGGAACGCCGTTCCGCCAGTATTTTGTCTTTGACCGGGAAACGGGGGCACGCCTGTCTTTGAGCGATGTGGTTGAGAATCCGGTGGAGGAGCTGCAGGCGAAGGTTGGTGCGGCATTCCGGGAGCTGGCGGAAAAGACAAATTTTGCCTTTGAATCACCGGAGGATCTGGAACATACGGTGGCAGACGGCATCAGCTATGAATCGCCGTTTTATCTGAGCGAGACGGGCGTGGTTTTCTATTATGCGCCGTATGAGATTGCATCGTATGCGGAAGGATTCCCGGAGGTAACAATTCCGTACAGCGAGTTGGAAATGCGGATTGCGCTTAGCAAGTAGGAATTTTCTGAACTGCAACAAATGCGGATTGCCCTTAAGTAGAGAGCTTGAAGTTGAGGAAAAAATCGCTTATAATACTCCATAGAAAAACAGTGTCGAACGAATCTGAAAGAATGGCACAGGATGAGGAGGAAACAGCATGAAGACAGTTGTTAAGGAAAATGCGAACGGCGGTAAAGGACAGGTAGTTGTAAAATACATTCTGGATGACAATGAGTTAAATGCAAAATGTAAGATGTTTGCCGAGGTAACGATCGCACCGGGATGTTCCCTGGGCTATCATGAGCACCATGGCGAGAGCGAGACGTATTATATCATCAAGGGACAGGGCGAGTACGATGATAATGGAACGAAACGTCCGGTTACCGTCGGCGATAAGACCTTCACGCCGGATGGCTGTGGTCATGGCATTGCCAATACCGGAGATGAAGATCTGGTCTTTATGGCATTGATCCAGCTGGATTAAGAGTGAAGAACAAAACAGAAAAAGGTAACTGTTCACAGTAACCAAAAAAGGCGCTGGCACGGGAAGTGGTTCGATGTGTCGGCGCTTTTTGCCATATATGTCCGGAAAATGCCTATATGTTTAAGCGGAAAAAATTGGAAATCAAAAAAATAGTGGATCAAAGAAAGAAAAAGGAGGTGTGCCTGCGTGAAACTATTTCATCTTTCTGATCTGCATATCGGGAAAATGTTAAATGGCTATAGCCTGCGCGAGAGCCAGAAGAATGCGTTTTTGCAGATACTTAAATATGCGGAGGAAGAGAAGCCGGATGCGATTCTGATATGCGGGGATATTTATGATAAATCGGTCCCGGCGGGGGAAGCGTATACGCTTTTTGACTGGTTTCTGACTGAGCTATCCGGGTGCTGTCCGGGGACGGAGATCCTGATCATTGCGGGAAATCACGATTCACCGGAGCGGCTGGCGTATGGCGCATCGTTTCTCGCACGCCACCGGATCCATATCGCGGCGCTGCCGCCGGCAGATCGGACGGAGTATTTAAAGCAGGTCACACTTACAGATGAGTGGGGACCGGTTCATTTTTATCTGGTACCGTTTATCCGTCCGGGTCATGTGCGCCATTTGTTTGACACCAATGGTTATACCGATGCATTCCAGAAACTCCTGGCGCGGGAGACGATCCGGAAGCAGGAGCGCAATGTGGTTCTGGCGCACCAGTTTTTTGTCTGGAACGGTCAGAATCCGGAAACCTGCGATTCAGAGACGGCGGTACTGACCTCCGGAGGATTGGATGCGATCGATGCGTCGGTGCTGGAACCCTTTGAATATGCGGCGTTAGGGCATATCCACGGGGCACAGAAGGTAGGGCAGGAGCGGTTTTGCTATTGTGGGACGCCGTACAAATATTCGATCAGTGAAGAACACCATCAGAAGGGGATCACGGTGGTGGAACTGGGAGAAAAAGGAAGTGAGCCGCAGATCCGCCGTCTGCCGATTCTCTGCCATCCCGATGTAAAGCGCGTGCGGGGGACACTGGAAGAACTCAAGCTGCTTTCAGATACGATGGAAAAGATGCCGGATGGAAGCGGACGCGCGGACGCGTATGTGAGCGTGGTCCTGACGGACGAAAAAGAAATGTACGATTTCCGGGAACGCCTGGAGGAGTTATTTGCGCATATTTTGGAGATCCGGGTGGACAATGAGAGGACGCGGAAACGACTGGAGGAAGAACCGGAGGAAACAGGGGCGGTGACGCCGTTTCAGGCATTTGCCTCTTTTTATGAGGCGGTGCGCCACTGCCCGATGACGGAGGAACAGGAGACGATTCTGGCGCGCATGGTGGAAGAGGCAGAGGAGGAGGAACGCGTATGAAACCGAAGCTGCTTACAATGTCGGCGTTTGGCTCTTATGGGGGCGTGACGCAGATTGATTTCGAACGGGCAGGGACGGGATTGTTCCTGATCACGGGCGATACGGGGGCAGGCAAAACGACGATCTTTGACGCGATCTCGTTTGCGCTCTACGGGGCGGCGAGCGGCGCCGGGAGAGAAGGCGCGATGCTTCGCAGCCAGTATGCACCGGAGGACGCGGAGACCTGGGTGGAACTGACGTTTGAGGATAAGGGGCAGGATTATACGATCCGCCGCAGTCCGGCATACACGCGCCTCAGTAAGCGGAAAAATAAGGACGGCGCATACACGGCGACGAGTGTGGCGCCGAAAGCGTCTCTGCTTTTGCCGGATGGAAGTGAGATGTCCGGCCGGATCCGTGAGATCGATGAGAGGATCCGGGCGATCGTGGGCGTGGACCGCGATCAGTTTTCGCAGATCGCGATGATCGCGCAGGGCGAATATATCCGTCTGCTCCATGCATCCTCCAAAGAAAGAAAAGAGATATTTTCGCGCATTTTCCATACCGGGATCTACGGTAGAATCCAGCAGAAGCTGCGGGAGGCAGATCGGACGCTGTATGGAAGGCTGGAGGATAACAAGACCCGGTGCGAGGAAGTCATCCGGCAGGTGACGGTTCCCAGGACGGAGGAGGCGGTAGCTCCGGAGTGGGAAGAAAGATGGCAGTTTTTGAAAGAGCGGTACCGGACAAATGGAGCGGAACTGCTTGCATTTCTGCATCATTTGTCGGAGGAAAGCCGGAGGCTCGAGGAAGAGACGGGGAGACTGGAAGAGAATGCAATCCAGAAGCTTGCTGCCGGACAGAACCATCTGGAGCTTGTGAAAAAGGAAAAACGGGTACTGGAAGAAAAGAGCCGTTTGGAAGCATTTGGACGGGAGATGGAGGCTAGGCGCCGGGAAGCTGCCGCAGCCTATGAGAGCCGGAAACCGGAGCTGGAGGATCAGATCCGGCGGATGCAGGATGCGCTTCCGCTCTATGCGGAGCAGGAGAAAAAACGGCAGGCATATGAAACTTTGGAACATCAGCGGACGGCTCTGACCCAAAACCTGAAAAAAATGCAGAATCAGCTGGAAACGTGCCGTACACAGGAAGAAATACTTCGAAACCAGGAGCGGGAGGCGGTAGAGGCGCGCGCTGCCCTGGCAGAATGCCGGGGACGGCGGGAGCAGATGGAACGGCGCCAGGCGGTTTTGCAGGAGTTAGGGAAATGCTGTGAAGCGGAGCGGACATGGAGAAAGTCACTGGAAAAACGCCAGGAAAAATTTCAGGCAGCCGCGCGGGCGTACCAGCAGTCAGATCAGTTGTATCAGGACGCGTCCTGCCGCTTTCTGGCGATGCAGGCGGGACTTCTGGCGGCAGAGCTGCAGGAAGGAAAACCGTGCCCGGTCTGCGGCTCGCTGGAACACCCGACTCCCTGCCGTCTGGAGACAGAGCCGATCCGGGAGGAACAGGTGGAAGCGCTGCGTGCCGGGCGGGATGATGCCGATCAGAAGCAGAGGACAGCCGCTGAGGCGTGCCAGGAGGCGCAGATCTCGCTGGAACATGAGAGCAGACGACGGATAGAGATCCAGGGAAAACTGTACGGCCAAAATCAGGACAGCCCGGCAGCCCAGCCGGATGCGGATGCTCTGGAGAAGGAGCTCCGGCAGATGGCACAGGAAATCCGGCGATGCAGGCAGGCGGAAATCACTTATACTGACCGGATTGCCATGGAAGAAACGATCCGGCAGAAACGGGAGGCGAGCGGAGTCGGACAGAAGAAGCTGGAAGCTGCGCTGGAGCTTAAAAGAAGTGAGGTGCAGCAGGCGGCGATCGAGAGCCAGACGAGACGTAATGAGCTGGAGGAACTCTCGAAGCGGCTGGAGTGGAAAGACAGCCGGACACTCCGGGTGGAGCTTGAGAAGCGCAGCCGGGAGCTGGAAACACTTGCAGAGGCGGTGACAGCGGCTGATAAGAAAGCACAGGAGTGCCGGGAAAAATGCCGGGAGCTGGAGGGAAGCTTATCTTCGCTCCGGGAACATATGGAAGCAGATTCGGAAACAGATCCGGAAGAAAAAATCCAGCAGGCGATCCGGCACTGGGAAGAGGAAAAAACGCGCTGGTCGCGGCTTCACCGGGAACATATGTCGGTGCGGACGCGCAACGAGGATGCATATGCGGCACTTCGGGTGTATCTGCAGGAACGGGATCAGCTTGACCGGGAAAAACAGCAGATCAGCGAGCTTTACCAGACGGCGGACGGAAAACTGAGCGGTGCGGCGCGGATCGATTTCCAGACGTATGTACAGCGCCAGTATTTCCGCCAGATGATACAGGCAGCTAACCGCCGCCTGCGCCGGATGACGAAAGGAACCTTTGAACTTCAATGCCGCGGTCTGGCCGATCTGGGAAAACAGGGAGAAGTGGGACTTGACCTGGATGTCTACAGCTTTGTGACTGACCGGGTCCGGGACGTCAAAACACTGTCCGGTGGAGAATCCTTTCTGGCGGCGCTTGCGATGGCGCTCGGCATGGCGGATGTCATCCAGAATGCGGCAGGCAGCGTGAAGGTGGATGCGATGTTCATTGATGAGGGATTTGGTTCCCTGGATGAGGAATCACGGACGCGGGCGGTTCAGGTGCTGCAGGAGCTGTCCGGAGGAAGACGTCTGATCGGCATCATTTCCCACGTGACGGAGCTGAAAGAGGAGATGGGACACAAGCTGGTGGTAAAAAAGGGAAATGGTGGAAGCCAGGTGCATTGGGAGATAGAAGATTAGTAGGACGGCGCAGAGCCGTTGTGTGACGAAAGAAAAGAGGCTATTTACATATGACAATCGTAATTCCAGGGATGGTGACGATATCGCTCTTATCTCTGTTTTACTGCAGTATGCTGCCGGAGACGGGGCGGAAGGCGAGAATGCAGGCATTTGAGCGGCAATACATCGCCCACCGGGGATTTCATGACAACCGGGGTGAATGTCCGGAAAATTCGCTCCCGGCGTTTGAGCGCGCGATCCAGATGGGATATGGGATCGAGCTGGATGTACAGCTGACAAAAGACGGGGTTCCGGTCGTATTTCACGACTGGGATCTGAAGCGGGCGGCGGGCGTTGATCGGAAGATACGCGACTGTACCTTTGAAGAGCTGCAAAGCTATCGTTTGTTTGGTTCATCCCAGACGATACCAGCCTTTGAGACAGTGCTTGAGCTGGCGGATGGACGCACACCGCTTATCATCGAGCTGAAAGCGGAGATTGTCCACCGGGAGCTGTGCGAGAAATGCGCGGTGCTTTTAGACCGTTATCCGGGTGAGTACTGCATCGAATCGTTCAGTCCGCTGGCACTCGGCTGGTTTAAGCGCCATCGTCCAAATGTTTTGCGCGGACAGCTTGCGACCAATCACCGCGGCGAGGGATTGAAAACGCCGGTCATTGTGCGGGAGATGCTTACATACTGCATGCTGAACGGATTTTGCAGACCGGATTTCATTGCGTACAACTGCCAGTTCAGCAACACGCTTCCGGTGGAAATGCTGCGCTATTTCTACAAATGTAAGATGGCGGCGTGGACGATTAAAAACCAGGGCGAATTAAACCGGCACCGGAAACAGTTTGATGTTTTTATTTTTGACAGTTTCGAGCCGGATCAATTCGTAAATTTCAACAAAAAACATCCTAAAAGATAGTGAGAAAGTCCTAAATTATGCTGGAAAAGTTGATTTTCTATGAAAATCTGCTATAATGGCTAGGACAATTTAATAATGAGAGATTATTACGAATTCGAGAGGACAAAGATATGAAAAAGAAACAGCTTCTTTCAGGCGTAATGGCACTTTTGTTATCTGCTTCACTCTGTGCATGCGGAGGCAGCAAGACAGCAGAAGGCACCTCAGAAGCAGCTGGCGAGTCCAGCGAAGCAGAAACCAGTAATACTCTTTCAGAAGGAACACCAGTACCAGGCGGCAGCGTTGTGTATGGCATGACGCAGGACCTGGCTAGTCTTGACCCCCATGTAGATACGGACGCAGGAACTAGAGACGTGGTTTTCAATTTGTACGAAGGGCTTGTAAAGCCTACTTCCGATGGCGGATTTATTCCGGCTGTTGCCAGCGATTATACCATTTCCGATGATGCAAAGACTTATACTTTCACATTGAGAGATGGCGTCACATTCCATGACGGCACACCGGTTACCATCGAAGATGTCAAATATTCCATCGATCGTTATGCGGAGATTCAGGGTGAATCCTCCGCTTTTTCTTCGCTTGTAGATAGTGTAGAGGTGCAGGATGATAAGACACTGGTTGTAAACCTGAAAGAAAGTTATTCAGAGTTTCTTCCGATGATGACGATTGCCATCATTCCGCAGTCCAACGAGGACCCGGCAGGCAATCCGATCGGTACCGGTCCATTCAAATATGTTTCCTACACACCGGGACAGAACCTGGAGCTGGAAAAATATGACGGCTACTGGCAGGAGGGCGTTCCGAGCCTGGACAGCGTGGAATTTAAATTTATTGCCGATGTGGACACCGCATTTGTAGAGCTGCAGGCTGGCACCATCGACATTCTGAAATATTTAACCGCCGCACAGGCGGAGACACTGGGCGATGAAGATTACAACATCGTACAGGGAAGCATGAACCTCGTCCATGCGATGTACTTAAACAGCGCTTACGAGCCGCTTTCCAAGACAGAGGTGCGTCAGGCACTCTGCTATGCGGTAGACCGCGATGCGATCAACAACTTTATTTTCGGCGGAAAGAGCCACATCATCGGCTCCCATATGATCCCGGCAATGTCGAAATACTATGAGCCGGAAGCAGAGACCGTATACAGCTACGATCCGGAGAAGGCAAAAGAGCTTCTGGCAGATGCCGGATACGCAGATGGCTTTGATCTGGAAATTACTGTTCCGAGCTCATACAGCCAGCACGTAGACAGCGCGCAGATCATCGCAGACGAGCTGTCCCAGGTCGGCGTCAACGTGACCTTAAATCAGGTTGAGTGGAGCACCTGGCTGCAGGATGTATACAAGGGAGGCAACTTCCAGGCGACCGTCATCGGTTTTGACGGAACGCTGGCACCGAGCGACTGGCTCAAGAAATATGTGACAGACGACGCGAAGAACTTCATGCATTACTCCAACACCGAGTACGACGATGTATTTAATACAGCATACACAACCGTTGATGACGATGTAAAAGTAGAAAACTACAAGAAGGCGCAGATGATCCTGGCAGAGGATGCGGCAGCCGTTTACATCGAAGATCCGGCGAACCTCGTAGCAGTCAGCAAGAAGTTTGGCGGCTACACCTTCTACCCGACGGCAGCAGAGGATATGTCCCTGTTATATCAGGTAGGGCAGTAAAATATACAGTTACAATCCAGCAAGAATTTTCAAATACTCCTGTCGTCAGCAAGGCGCAGGAAATAACAATAGAATAAAAAGCGGTAAACGCAGGAGGGAATTATGAAATTCTTTATAAAAAAACTGATAACTCTCATTATCACATTGTTGGTCATATCCTTCCTGACGTTTACCGCTTTTTCTGTGATTCCGGGCGATGCGGCACTTTCCAGGCTGGGAAAGGACGCGACGGAAGAGCAGTTAGAGCGGGCGCGGGATGAGATGGGATTAAATGATCCACTTCTGGAGCGGTATGGAAGATGGGTGACCGATGCGATGCAGGGGGATTTCGGGGAGTCCTACCGGTATGAGGGAACCTCAGTCCGCTCCCTTTTGGCACAGCGGCTTCCGGTCACGGTGCTTCTGGCAGTCATTTCCCTGCTCATCATCACGGTGATTTCAGTTCCACTCGGAATCCTGAGTGCCCGGTTTGCCGGGAAATGGGTCGATACGCTGACGAATTGCCTGACGCAGATTCTGATGGCGGTGCCGTCATTCTTTCTCGGCATGATCCTGACCTACGTGTTTGGACTGATTCTTCATATGTTCCAACCGGGTAAATTTATCGAACCGTCGGAAAATTTTGGAAAGTCTGCACAGTACCTTTTATTTCCGGCGCTCGCGGTGGCGTTGCCGAAGATTGCGATGGTGGTGAAATTCCTGCGAAGCTCGATTCTGACCGAGATGAACCGGGAATACGTGCGGACTGCCTACAGCCGCGGCAATACGGAAACGGCGGTATTGTACGGGCATGTGCTGAAAAATGCGATGATTCCGGTTGTGACGTTCTTTGCGATGGTAATCGCGGAGATCCTTGCCGGCAGCATCGTGGCGGAGCAGGTGTTCAGCGTGCCGGGAATCGGAAGACTTCTGATCAGCTCGATCTCCAACCGCGATTATCCGGTTGTGCAGGCGATCGTGCTGTACATCACATCGGTGGTCGTACTTATCAATTTTGCGGTTGATATGATTTATCAGGTTTTGGATCCGAGAGTCCGGACGGCGGAAGAATAGAGGGAAGACGAATGAAACGAAAGAATTATAATCTGATGATAGGGGGCGCGATCACGCTGTTCTTTCTGGCAGTTGCCCTGATCGGACAGTTCTGGACGCCGTATGGGACGACGACGATGGACTCCATGGCAGTCAATCTGGCGCCGTGTGCAGCACACCCGCTGGGAACGGACAACTTCGGGCGCGATATTTTGAGCCGTGTGATGGCGGGAAGCGGCAGCACTTTTTTTGTGGCAGTCTGCACGGTTCTGATCGGGTGTGTGTTTGGCACGATCGTCGGTGCGCTGACCGGCTATTTCGGCGGCTTTTTCGATAACCTGATCATGCGTTTCAATGATATCCTTTTATCGTTTCCGAGCATTCTTCTGGCGCTTATCTTCATCAGCCTGACGAAGCCGGAAAGCTACAACATCATTCTGGCGCTGGGAATCCTTTTTATCCCGAGTTTTGCCCGGATCGTCCGTAGTGAGGTGATACGGTGCCGGGAACTGGATTTTGTCAAGAGTGCGCGGATCCTTGGCGCAGGGCATATCCGGATTATTTTCGCTCATATTCTGCCGAATGCGGCGGTCAGCCTTTTGACGGCGGCGGCGATCGGATTTAACAATGCGGTGCTGGCGGAGGCGAGTATGAGTTATCTGGGACTGGGAATCCAGCCGCCGGAGCCGAGTCTCGGGAGAATGCTTTACGAAGCGCAGTCGTACCTGTTCAATGCGCCGTGGTACGCGATCGGACCGGGCGTGACGATCATCCTGATTATTCTGGGATTCAGTATGGTAAGCGAGGGGCTGCGCTCGATGCAGCAGTAAGGAGGCGAAAAGATGGAACCATTGGTTGAGATAAAAAATCTGTCGATCCGTTTTCCAGAAGGAAATTCGACCTTTGAGGCAGTCAAGGGAATCAGCTTTTCGATCGGAAAAGGCGAGATCGTCGGAGTAGTCGGCGAGTCAGGGTCAGGAAAATCCATGAGTGCGCTTGCGCTGATGGGGCTACTTCCGAAGGACGCCGAGATTGCCTCCGGATCGCTCTGTTTTCAGGGAGAAGATCTGGTGACCATGAAACCGGAAAAGCGAAGACAGCTATGCGGCAGCAAAATGGCGATGGTCTTTCAGGAGCCGATGACCTCCTTAAATCCGGTATTGAAAATCGAACGGCAGGTCGGGGAAAGCCTGCGGATCCATACGAAACTCGGAAATTCTGAGATTCATGAGCGGGTGGTGCAGGCACTCTCAGAAGTCGGTCTGCCGGACCCGGAGGGGTTGTGCGGTAAATACCCGCATGAACTTTCCGGCGGCATGCGTCAGCGTGTGATGATCGCGCAGGCGATGATCAATTCTCCGAGTCTTCTGATTGCGGATGAACCGACGACAGCGTTAGACTGTGTCGTTCAGGCACAGATCCTGGAGCTTCTGCGGAATATCCACCGGACCAAGGGAACGTCGATTCTCTTTATTTCCCATGATCTGAATGTTGTGCGTGCGCTCTGCAGCCGTGTGATCGTGGTTTATAAGGGCGAGATCGTGGAAGAAGGGCAGACGGAAGACGTCCTTCTGCATCCGAAGCATGAATATACGCGCCATCTGGTGGCGTCGATTCCGGAGGGAGAAAAAGGGGAAAGCTCCGGCGGGGAGATCCTGCGCCTGACGGATTTGAACGTATTTTACGATGTGCGTGGCGGTCTGTTCCGTAAAAAAGGAAAAAAACACGTAATTCACGATCTGAACCTGTCGGCAAGAGAGGGAGAGATTGTGGGGATCGTGGGCGAGAGCGGCTGCGGCAAATCGACGCTCAGCAAGACGATCCTGGGACTTCATGACAATTATACGGGTGAGGTGAAGGTGCGTGACGGCGTCCGTCCGCAGATGGTATTTCAGGATCCGGCGGGATCGCTCAACCCGGCGCGGACGATCGGATGGATTCTGGAAGAACCGCTGCGCCTGCGCGGCATCAAGGACCGCGCAGAGCGCAGGCAGCTAGTGAAAGAAATGCTTGAAAATGTCGGACTGGACGAGTCCTTTGCGGCGCGCCATCCGAGAGAGCTTTCTGGCGGTCAGAAACAGCGCATCAGCATCGGCGTGGCACTTCTCATGGATCCGCGCCTGGTGATCGCGGATGAGCCTGTTTCGGCGCTTGATGTGACGGTCCAGTCCCAGATTTTGAACCTGCTTTTGAAGCTGCACGCCGAAAAGCAGATGACCATCCTCTTTATTTCCCACGATCTGAACGTCGTGCGCGGGCTCTGCAGCCGTGTCATGGTCATTTACAAGGGTGTGATTGTGGAAGAGGGTCTGGCAGAAGAGATCTATGAGCATCCGGCGCACCCGTACACGAAACTTCTGCTGGAAGCGGCGATCGGCGGGGATACAATGGAACTGGATGCGGAGGCAGGAAAGCAGAGTGCGGAGAAGGGTATTTTTTATGAGCGCTGTCCGAAGAGAAGAGAGACGTGTGCTCATGTGCCGCTG
>ERZ838399.1807-NODE-1807-length-18090-cov-2.632104_pt1 | contig 18090 bp, 18 predicted proteins | sample MGYA00519683_ERZ838399 | MGnify/ENA primary metagenome ERZ838399 (study PRJEB31850, sample SAMEA3708833) | human gut metagenome | biome: human gut; feature: human-associated habitat; material: faeces | place: China | collected 2014 ...
TTTTTAATTTTACCATTTGTAATGTGTATCTCTGCATTTGTGCTTGCACCAGGTATTGTGGATAGCAATGGAGCATATCATGTCAGCATCATAAGCTCTGTGAGTCTGATGTATTTTGTAAAAGATTTAGTTGCAATTGTAGCAGGACTTGTAGCCCTTATATTGGCAGTGATTAAGAAGAAAACAGAAAAATAAAATGACTGTAAATACAGTAAATGCAATATGAAAAGGAGGGGCACAATAGATGAGGAAAGAAAAAAAACCTGAAACAATGAAAATGCTTATCAAAAAAATAGCAGTTGTAGCTTGTGCTGCAACGCTTGCATTTTCTATGATACCTGCAACAGTTCAGGCAGCAGGGTGGAAGCAGAACAAAAATGGTTATTTGTGGCAGGAGAATGATTACAGCTATCCCAAAAATCAGTGGAAAACCATTTATGGAAAACAGTATCACTTTAATTCCGGTGGATATATGGATACTGGCTGGACAAAAATAGATGGCAGATGGTATTATCTGGGGGCAAGAAATGACGGGGAAAAGAAAACTTACTGGCAGAAAGTGTATGGAAAATACTATTGGCTTGGAAGTAATGGTGTGATGAGAACTGGATGGCAAAAAGTATATGGAAAATATTACTGGCTTGGCGGTTCGAATGATGGAGCAATGAAAACTGGCTGGCAGAAAGTAGGAAAATACTACTATTGGCTCGGTCATTCCAATGACGGAGCAATGAAAACTGGTTGGCAAACTATCTATGGAAAGAAATACTATCTGGGCGGAGCAAATGATGGAGCGATGAAAACCGGATGGCAGCAGATTAGTGGATATTGGTACTATTTTGGTGGTGCAGATGATGGTTCACTCAAAACAAATACTTGGATTGGAAACTACTATGTAGATGGAAATGGAAGATGGACAAAAACAAGAAAGACAGATAAACAGATATTAAGTGAATTTATAAGTGGAGGAAATTATAAGAGATATACAAATGGATATTCAAATTTGTCTTATGCTATTGCGGATTTAAATGCAGATTCTGTTCCTGAATTATTAATTGAATCGAAGACAGAAGCCAGCGGCTTTTACGTGACATGGGTATTTACATTAGATAAAAATAAGAATGTTGTACCGGTTAAAGTAGAAGATTCTGAGTTAGTATTAGAAGAGTATGCAAGTTATGGTTATGGACAATTTAGATACTCCCAAAAGTATAAGGCTGTAATAGTATCTACAACATTTAGGTCGAATAGTAATTTGGGAGATATTCCGTTCTATAAATTACAAGGAACGAGCTTAAAACATTCATTTAACATAGTTTGGGATAAGTGGGATAATCCTTCTAATTACAGATATGATTCAAATGGAAATAAAACAGAAATTACAAAAAGTGAGATAGAGGTATATAAACAGGAACTTATTGATTTTTCCTGGACGCAATTTGGCAGTTGGACAAAAAGTTATTCTGAAACGGATGAATCTCAACCAGTTGTTCAGAGTGCAAATGAAAGTGAAAATCAGAATGAATCCCCAGTTGTAATTCCAGAAGAAACACAGGGGGATGAACAGAATGGCGAGCAGAACTTAGAGCAGGATGAAAATAAAGAAGTAGAACAAGATACAAAAGTAGAACAGGATGCAGAAATTCAGGAAGATGAAGAAATTCAGGCAGATGAAGAAATTTCAGAACAACCTTCAGAAGAATCTCAATCAGCAGAAACTCAGAAAACCGAAGAACAAGTAGATGAATAAACTTAAGAACCTGTGGAGAGAAATCTCTGCAGGTTTTTTGACTTTTATTAAAGTATGATAGTGTGGTATAATAAAAATAAATCAAAAGAGAATAACATGATACTAAAAGGAGTTAGAAATGGTAAAAAAGCAAGAACTTACATTGGAAGAAAAAGAAGAAAAAGTTCGAGATTTTCGTCCAATAGATGATGCTTTTTTTGAAACACTGGCAGATGATAGAGCATTTTGCCAAGAGATACTACGAGTTATATTAAGCGATAAAAAATTAGTTGTAGAAGATGTAATCGTACAGAACAGTAAAAGAAACCTATATGGGCGTTCGGTAAGACTGGATGCATTATGTACTCTTGGAAATGGAACGAAATGTAATATCGAAGTGCAACGATCGAATAATGATAATCACTTAAAGAGGGTAAGATATAATGCGGCAAGTATAGCGGTTGTGGATTCCCAAAGAGGGGATAAGTTCAGAGAACTGGAAGACTTATATGTGGTGTACATTTCCGAATTTGATGTATTTCATGGCGGTTATACAAAATATCATGTGGACAGTGTAGTTCGAGAGACAGGAAAAAAAGTAAAGGATGGTCTGGAGAGAGTCTTTGTAAATACAGAGATAAAAGATGGAACCGAACTTTCAGAACTAATGACTTGTTTCTTGGAAAAAGAAGTGGATAATCCGAACTTTCCGGAGTTTTCGAAGCGAATGAAATTTTTAAAACATGAAAAAGGAGGTCTGGACGCAGTGTGTGATGTAATGGAAAGATATGAAGAGATTGCAGCAGAAAAAGCAGAAGAAAAAGCAAATATTAAGGCAGTGAAAAACATGATAAAAGTATTTCAGGCAACAAAGCAGCAGATTTTACAGATATATTCAGAAACAGAATATGAGCAGGCTGTGAAAGAACTCGAAGAGGAAGAAGCTGAATAAAAAATAAGAGACAAAGAAATGATAAAGAAACTAAAAGAAGTTTAGAGGAAATCTATAAGTAAGAACGATCTAAATAAAAATTATAACGTGGTGTAAAACAGTATGTGGAGAAAAAAGTCTTTGCATGCTGTTTTTATATTTAAAATTTCAAAAAATCATTTCAAAATTTGAAAAATATGAAGATACTGAAACTCAAAGAAAATGTTTTAATAAAGACAGAAACAAAACGAAATGCGACAAAGATTGACTACAAAACATGACACGTATTGTGAAAATGCACAAAAAAGGCTAAAATTATAGCAATATATCAGATAAAATGCGAAAAAGGAGAAGCGTTATGAAAAGACAAATCAATTTTAGGGGGGAGGTAAGCAAAATAACTCCATAAAAGTCATAGTGTAGTCAGTTTGATTTCAAAAAGAAAAGGAGTTGTTTTATTTAAATGCGAAAAACAGGAAAAGCATCAAATAATATAATTAAGATTGTGTACATACTTTTGGCAATTATATGGGTTGCAGTCAGTTTGCTATTCTTTTTGGTAGGCAGTAATTTGGGTTCAGTTGGCAAAGTACTTTATTTTCTTCCAACGGTTGTAATGCTGGTTGTAATTGTAGTGGGAATTATACATTTATCAAAAGATAATTACAAAACCAGAGATGCTGTAGTACTTGCGGTATTGCCGTGGATTTTTATAGTTGTTGAATTTGCCGTGTCAGTGAGTCAGGATGCCAGTAGAGCAAGCATTGAAGTGTTCATGGGTTCTTTCTTTCAGGGCGTTATAACTGGAATCGTAGGAATTTTGATTTTTATTGTGAAATACACAAAACAGGATATCCAGGAGAATGAAAAATTAAGCAAGATATTAGATAACATGATGAAGGCAGTATATGCAATTGCAGCAGTTATCTGGGTTATTTTAAGCATCTTTTTATTCACGAGACTTAGAGAGCCTGTTACAGGTGCAAAGATAATTATCTACTTTATTCCATTATTAGTAGTTCTGGCAATTATCGGAAGTCAAATTTATTTCCTTATGAAAGAAAAGCATACAATGATAAATGCTTTAATTGTTACAGTATTAGGATGGGTTTTGGCAATTATTGGATTCATGAATTTATCAAGCAGAGATTTTGATTCATTGGGAGTTGCAATGTTCGTAGGATATATGTTTCCGGCACTGGCAGTGGGAATACTTGGAATAGTAGTTGTAGTGCTGACTGCAATGAGAAGAAAATACAGTAAATAAGAAGTGCGGATGAACCTGTGGAGAGGAGTCTTCGCAGGTTTTTTTGGCAAAATAAAAAGTGAAGCTCTTCCTGTGAAGATTTCTTGTTTGAATGGCAAAATGGAAAATATGAATATACCTTACGAGGTGGTCGTTTAGTAGCGATGTTTACAGTAAAATTTACGCCTACCGCAGCAGGTATGAGAATTCAGGTTACACAGCAGGATGGACAAAGATACTCTTGAATAGGGGGATATACAGGAAATAATAACGTAAAAGGACAAGATATTGAATATAGAGAGCGGAGTTTTGTAGATTTACAGAACTTCGCTTTTTTAAAGATAATACAGAACTGATTAAGAGTTTCAATTTATACAGAAAACAGTTTCAAAAAGTGAACAAATAAAGAAAAATGAAATTAATAGAATATGGTTTAATTAAATCAGAGAAAAGAAGACAAGTTGTTATTTTCTTATTATAAAATTTTTGCGTCTGAAAACAAATAAATATTGCCGACGAAAATGGACACATATTGTAAGAATATAGTGAGAAAAGGTAAAATTAAAACAATAAAATCGAAAAATAAAAGAGGAGGAAAAGAATATGTATTGTGGAAATTGTGGAACACAGAATGATGACCGTGCAATGTTTTGCCAGAGTTGTGGAGCAAAACTAAATGGAGGAGGAAATCAGAATCAGCAGCAATATGTTGGATTTGGACCAGGTGGTCAAAGTACAGGATATCAAAGTATGGTATATGAATCAAAAGGAATCGGAAAAACAGCAATGGTCTCTAAAATCGTTTCGGTTGTTCTGTTTGCTATTATAGCGTTATTTTTCTTTCATGCGGCTGATGAAGCAAAGTATTCAATACGGGCGTGGTCTTATGCTTTACAGACAGGGAATTCATTGTCAAGTAACTATTCAATAATGGGAACATTTTTTATGATAGGGGCAATTGGAGAATTGATTGTACTTGTATTGTATTGCATTTCCTGGACTAAGATTGACAGCGTTGGTATCACAGCCAGTTGTATGGGGTTAAGGCAAAATTATCAGATATCAGACATCACAAGTGTCAGGACATTATTTGGAATTTTTGTATTTATTCATGGAAATTCAGGAACGAGAAGAATAATTGTAGATGATCCTAAGAGAGTACAGGGGATTTTAGAGAGTATGATATATAGAGTTTGATTAAAGAGAAAAAGATTATTGCAGTAACGGAGTTTTGTAAATTTGCAGAGCTCCGTTCTTATTATCAGAAGAGGAGAAAAAAACATGGATGAATTATATGTAGTTGTTTTAGAAATTAGTGCTGAAAGTGATGGTTATTATGTAAAAGAAAAAATAAATGAAAAAGTAATTATGGATTCACCGGTACATAGATATGATGGATTTGAGTTTAGAATATTATCTGCTGACGATGAATTTGTACAAGCGTTAATCTATGCTGATAATCCTTATACAACAAGAGTACTGGGCTTAAATGTTGATAATGCAGGGAAAAAAGTTGGAGTGTTGTTTGATAGTCCGGTATTGATTGAAACAGATGGTGGGTTTGCAGGGGTATTGTGTTCCTATGTTTTTCAGGTTAGCAGACATTATATAGACGTGAATAAAATGTATACTTTATTAGGAGCAGATATTAAAAGTAGAAAACTGATGATAGAAAGTTATGCTGGATTAAGAGACAAATTGCTGGAGCAAAAGAGAAGAATGGAATTTTCTGAAATGATGCATTACATGGAACGGAATAAAGATTTGCAGAGCCATACTTTGAGAATGGTTGAACATACAAAATTGTATCAGGAAAATTTTGTGAGTAAATATGAATCAATGAAAGCTGGAAGAGTAAGCTGCGAAGAAAGTATGATGTTAATAGTAGCAAAAGCTTATGCAGAAGAAGGTAAACACGTTGCAGTACTGAACTCTGGAAATCCAGTTGAACCGAATGGTCAGATATTTAAGGGATCAGATACAGAAGAAGAGAAAATTTGTCGTGTAAGTAATTTGTATGAGGCGCTGATATCAGAAAATACGAGTGAGTATTATATTTTAAATAAAGAGATATTTGAAAAAAATCAGTTCAATAGTATGTTTTTAGGCACAGATCGGGTACTATATTCGCCCGCCGTAATGGTTATGAAAGATTATGTTGGATATCGACCATCTTGGGGAATGGCTACGGAAGAATATAGAGAGACACCTTATTTTGTTGATGTATTAACCTGTTCGGCACCTTTCTTCAGTGGTTTGGGATATATTCTTCCAGATGGAGATTTAGAATATTTGTTAAAAAGAAGAATCAGAAATATTTTTGAAGTTGCAATCGAAAATGGCGTCGAGACGTTTATTATAGGGGCGTTTGGATGTGGAGATTTTCATAACCCTGCCAGTACAGTTGCAAGAGCATTTAAAGGTGTTCTTTCGGAAAAAAGGTATGAGAGAGCATTTGAAGATGTAATTTTTGTAATTGAAAGCAAGGGAGAAAATCGTTCGGATATAGAGGCTTTTAAGACAATATAAAGGAGCAAAATTTGACAGGGCAGTTTTTAAATTGCAAAATTTTTGCGTCTAAAAACGAATAAAAACTGCCGACGAAATCTGACACATATTGTAAAAATATACTAAAAAAAGGCACAATTAAAGCAATAAAATGGAAAAATAAAACAAAGAAGGAGGAAAAGAGGATGTATTGTGGAAATTGCGGAACACAGAATGATGACCGTGCAATGTTTTGCCAGAATTGTGGAGCAAAGTTAGAAGGAAGAGCAGGAGGTAATCAAAATCAGCAGTGGCAGCAAAATATTGATTATAGTTATCAGAATGAAATTCCTGGGCAGGTTTCAATTCAGGGAAAGAAAAAAGGAAAATTGAAAATTCTGATACCGGCTATAGCAGTAGTAGCTGTTGTGTTGATTTTGGTATTTAGTTTAACTGGAAGAAGAGGGTATAAAAAAACAGTAGAAAATTATGTGCAGGGGGCGCTGGATGGAGATATAGAGAAAGTAGTCAGTGTAATACCAGAGGGCTATATGGAGTATTACGGTGTGGACAGATCAACAGTAATTGATATGGTTGAGGAAGCACTTGATGATAGTGGGCTCTATGATTTATTAGATGAAGACTGGGAATTCAACTATGAAATTGGAGATGCAGAAGATATTAAAGGAGCGGAATTACAGGAAATAAAAGATGATTGCAGTGACAGTGGAGTTAAGGTATCTGCTGCAAAATCGGTAGATTTAAAACTTACTGTTACAACAGAAGATGGACCAGAATCTGAAACGGTTTCCATTCCACTTATAAAGGTAGGGCGTAAGTGGTATATCAATATTGAAGAATTTATGGGATTATTTTATTAAAACCTCATAGCAAAAGCGAATCATACGAAAGTAAAATTGAGAAAAGAGGATGAGTTTATGCAAAGAACAAAAATTGGAATTTCAGCAGGATTGTTAGGTGCAGGAATTTATTTTACAGGATTATTCAGTGGTTATTTGATACCGATAATTTTGACGTTCTATGTACTTTGGTTTGAAGAGAATGGATGGTTGAGAAGAACAGCAGTAAAAGCCGTTTCAGTCATGATATTCTTTTCTATGATTACATTATTTGTAAATTTGTTTCCGGATTTCTTAGGAATTATCAGTAGTTTTGTTGGAACTTTTGGTGTTGAATTTTATTATTCTTCAGTAAATAGTTTATTTGATTCCATAGTTAAATTGATTGATTTAATGAGAAATATTTTGATTTTAATATTGGGATTCAAAGCATTTGGACAGAGTACAATTTATATTCCGGTTATTGATAATTTACTGAGTAAATATATGCAATAAAAGAGAAGGGACAGCAGAAGAAGCAATTGTAGTAGATATTCTGGGAACATTTACAATTAGATTAGAGTTATCGGATGGTAAAGGAAAAAAGCTTTATAGTGCAAAATTCCTCTGTGAAGTGCCATGATTCCATACCATTTTATCTGTTTTCAGAATTTCAAAGAATGATTTCAATTTATCATTAAGCCTATAATGTTGAAATTTTATCAGCATGGTTTAATAAAGACAGAAAAACAAAGGAGGACAAATGATATGAAGAAATCAGAAAAGGCAATGGGTGTATTAATTGGTTTTATATATGTGGTACTGGCAGGGGGCTGGATTGCTTCAGGGATTCATTATAAAAGTTTTGCATTGATGTTGATGCAGACTTCAAAGATTGGAATTGTGTATTATGTGCTTCCTCCGGTTGCAATTGTATTTCTTGCAGGAAGCAGTTTATGTGAGCTGGCAAAAAATAGAAGTATTGCCTTAAACGCTATTATGGGTATCATATTATCGCTTGCAATCTTTGGAGCAGGGATGTATAGTTATTCCAGATTAGAATATGGAACGAGAGATTATGTTTTGTATACAGCAAGTGCATACTTAATTATTTCGGCAGTTACGATTAGTGTATCGTTTATTTTAATGATGTTGAATTCGGCAAAGAAAAAAATGAAAACGAATTAGAAAAGCAGAAAATGAAAAAGACGTATGAGAAAATATTTCAAGTGCGTCTTTTTTTAAAGAAAATCATAAAAAATAGAGTAAATGAATATACAGGTGAAGGAATTTGTTTTAAAATAGATAATAAGAAAAAACGAACAGGAGTGATTAACGATGGCATTTTGGGATGATTTGGAAAAAAAAGCAACCGACGCAACTACGAATGTAATGTCTCGGGTAAAGGGCGTGTCGGATACTACAAGATTAAATTCAATGGTAGCAGAAGAAGAAAAGCGAATCAAAGACATCTATTTTAAAATTGGACAGACTTATGTAGCGTTACATGGTCAGGAAAATGATGCTGCATTTGTAAACCTGCTTAATGCGTTAAAGGCATCACAGTTAAAAGTAGAACAGTATAAGCAGGAAATTATGGATATCAAAGGCGTACGCAGATGTGAAAAATGTGGTGCAGAAGTTCAGAATGGAGCCGCTTTTTGTATGTCTTGCGGAACTCCTCTTCCAAGGATTCAGCCACAACCGGTGAATGTTGGAAGAACATGTAAGAAGTGTGGGGCAAATTTAGCACCGGGAGCTCGTTTCTGTACAAATTGTGGAACACCTTATGCGGAAGAAGCATCAGGAAGTCCAAGCGGAAATTCTACAGGAAATTCTACAGGAAATTCTACAGGAAGCGCTATGGGTAATTCATTTGGAAGTTCAAAGCCTGTAGAACAGCCAAATTATGAACCACAGCAAAGGGAAGAATCGGATTCTTATCAAGAGCCAATACAGAAAGAAGAACAGCTTCAAAAACAATGGGAAAATCCTGCAAAAAAAGTATGCCAGGCATGTGGAGCGGAACTTGGTAAAAATACCAGATTTTGTATTGTGTGTGGGGCACCAGCTGGACAAGCACCAAATAACGCAGAACAACCACAAAATATAACCGTAACAGTGTCTCCGGTTACACTTAGTAAACCAGAGACACAGGCAGTACAAAGTGAACCGGCAAGAACGAAGTTCTGTACAGGATGTGGTGCACCACTTGAAGATGATTCCCTTTTCTGTACCGAATGTGGAAAAAAGGTAGACTAAAAAAGAGATAAAGTGATAACCTGCAGGAAGAAATTTCTGTGGGTTATTTTTATGTAATGAAGCTGCAAAAATACTGCCGACAAAATCTGACACACATTGTAGAAGAAAATGAAAAAAGTTAAAATTGTAACAGAAAAGAAAAAGAAAGGGGGATTTTAAAATGCAGAAGTCGAGTAAAGTATTAAATATAATAATAGGAGTGCTGTATGCTCTTTTGGGAATCATATGGCTTATTTCAGGAATCTCTTCTTTAGGAAATGTACAGATTCTATTAGGAACGAATATACTGACATATGTGTTCTTGTTCCTTCCATTGGTGGTAGTATTTGCTATTATTGGTATTAGTTTGTATCGTCTGAAGAAAAACGAAAGTACAGGATTGATTGCTTTATTATGGGTAATCGCATCTGTTATAATGTTTTTTGTAGGAATTGTTTTATATAAGCAGTATACATCAGATGGAACATACTTTGAAACATTGTTTTATACGCTGGCATTTTATTTTGTGGCAGTAGAGTTGACTGTTCCTGGTGGAATTATTATTATGATATTAACAGCAATAAAGAAGAAAATAGAGCGTTAAATTAAGATTATGGATTACAATGAACTGATATCTTGTTTTCAAGATACGATAAAAATGTCAGAAGATGAGCTTCAGGATGCAACTTTAGAAGCAATTGACAATACCTGTGTATTAAAAGAAAATATCTATGAAGAAGTATTTGAAAATTCAAATGTCAAAATAAAAGAAAGACCAGAAGATGCAGATGTATTTGTTGAAGTTAATACGACTTTTGCAACAGCAAAGGAATATTTGCAGGATGGAAAAGTAGCAGTTTTAAATTTTGCAAATCCGATACGTCCCGGTGGAGGAGTACAAAACGGTGCAATCGCTCAAGAGGAATGTTTGTGCCGGAGTAGTAATTTGTATTGTTGCTTAAGAGAGGAAAAGGTCTTTGAAGATTATTATCTATATCATAGAAAGATGGATCATTATCTGAGTACAGACAGATTAATCTACAGCAAAGATATAACTGTTTTCAAAAATGACAACAGAATTCCGGCATTAATGTCTGCCAGAAACTGGTTTCAGGTAGATGTCATAACTTGTGCAGCGCCTTATCTGATTGGAAATGTAAATATTGACCAGAATTCATTAAAACGAGTCTTTTTGAAACGAATACAGAACATTTTAGATGCTGCAATTTTAAACCAGGTAGATACGATTATATTAGGAGCTTTTGGATGTGGAGCATTTAAGAATCCTCCGGATCTTGTAGCACAGGCTTTTTATGAAGTGATTTATGACTGGGATTATAAAAAATATTTTAAACGAATCGTGTTTGCAATTAAATCTACCAATATGAAGTGTAGAAATATTGAAATATTTTCAAAATATTTTATAATTAAATCAGTTTCAGAAGAATGTCTGATAGGGGATAAACAGTATTTCAAACAATGGCAGAAAACAAATCCGTATTTTGGTAAAAAGTTTTCAGTTCTGGGAGATTCAATTAGTACATTAGAAGGTTGTCATCCACAGGGATATAAAGTGTTTTTCAAAGATGAGATATGTAAAAGAACGGGTGTCGTAAAAGAAACCGATACCTGGTGGGGAAAAGTAATTTGTTTTTTTGGTGGAGAGCTATTAGTGAATAACTCCTGGTCGGGAAGCAGAGTGACAATGGTTCCTGAAAATTCTGAATTATTTCCTTCTGCATGTAGTGATGAAAGAACAGGTTTTTTACATTGGGATGAAGAAGCGCCGGATGTAATTCTTGTTTATTTGGGAACGAATGACTGGGGATTTGGTGCACTTTTATCCAGAAGAGATAAAAGAAAAAAGACCAGACCTCAAATAGCAAATTATTCAAGATATCAGGAATTTGATTATGCTTATGATAATATGCTTAAGAAATTAAGACGAAATTATCCAAGTGCAGAAATCTGGTGTTGTACCTTAAGTGTGACGGAAATGTCTTCGAATCCTTATTTTGAATTTCCTTATGAATATTGTGGAATGAATATAGAAGCCTACAATGGAGTAATCAGGAAAAAGGCAAAGAAGCATAAGTGTAATATAATAGATTTGTATGCAGAAAATCAACCTTATGATACCATAGATGGCACACATCCAAATAAGAATGGTATGAATACTTTGGCGAAAATGATAGCATCAAGTATGTTATGAAAAGATAAAAAACAATAAAAAATGATAGAAGAAAAGACTGGTGAAACCTAAAAGGATTATGATAGAAAGCGCAATGTATGAATTAAAACAAGACTTAAAACTATATGGAAAACCATTATTATTAACAGCAATGGTACTTGTGGCAATGCAGTTGATTTTTCATGAGTTATGTCCTATGAAGATACTTTTAGGGATTCCCTGTCCAGGATGCGGGTTGACTCATGCCTGTCTGGATATTTTGACATTCCATTGGAAAAAGGCATGGAATTGGAATCCGGCAGGATTTTTGTGGGTACCGTCTATTCTTCTTTTATTGTGGATGCGATATATAAAACAGCATAGAATAAAATATGTATTTGTTTTTTTCTGGTTTACAGTCGGTATGACACTGCTGAATTATGTGATTAATTTTGGGAACATTATTGCAGAGTATAAGGCTTTGTGATAAAATTTCTATAAAAAATATTATATTTTTGTAAAAAACAAATGAGGAGGGGATCTCAATGAGATGCAGTAACTGTGGTGGAGAGAATGAGAGCGGCGTAAATTTTTGCCAGTACTGTGGAGCAAAATTAGAGCAGGAACGATTTTGACAAGGGTCAGGCAGGACAAACAGGATATGATCCAAACTATAGCAATCAAGCAGAATACAGCAATCAAACAGATTATAGTAATAATGGAGGATATTCAGGACAGGCAGGATATTATCAATTAACAGAATCTCAGCTTCCGGAAGAATACAGACCACTTACCATGTGGGGATATTTTGGATATCAGTTATTATTCTGTGTTCCATGTGTAGGATTTATATTTTTGTTAATTATTGCATTTGGCGGAACAAGAAATGTTAACCTTAAAAACTTTGCACGTTCTTATTTCTGTGTGTGGATTATAATGGTAGTATTAATTCTTCTGTTCTCAGTAATCGGAGGCGGTTTTGCGACGTTATTCAGTCTTGGATATTGATATTATTAAAAGTAGAGGGGATGTCCCCTCTATTTTTCTTCCTCTTGACAGTAATCCTTTTACCTGCTATGATGTCAACAAAGCAATTCTTAAATTCAAATTCAAATATATCTTTTTATTCAAAAATTTTTCCAAGATTGTAAATAATTCAAATTTTAGAAGCTTTTTAATGATTTCAAGCCTAAGACTTCCTCGTTATATGTAAAATTCCGTTAAAAACAGAATAAAACCTCGAAAAAAATGCAAAAAGTGTGAAAGTTTTGTGACCACAAAGTTTGACACATATTGGTTATTTGTTGAAAATTTATTAAAATAGATGACAAATAATGATATTATTATACATTTTTCGCAGGAGGGAAAGGCTATGAACAAAAGATTTGTAAAAAGACTGCTGGTGTTCTTTACCGTGTTATGTATGACAATGGCAATGACAGTGCCGGCACTCGCAGCAGGCAGTGGAACTAATGCCACAACAGATGACCCGGCAAACGGTATTCTTCAGGTAATGCTTGCATATGTGGATGATGGAGGCAACAGAACTTACTTTAGTGCCGGAACTTGTTTTATGGTTAATGAAGAATATGTTGTAACGAATAAACATGTATTTGATTTGGATACAACAGATTCAGACGGAGTAACACTTCGTGATACAATCGTAGAAACAATGGGACTGAAAAGTCTGAAAACAAATGATACTCACTTGAAGTTATATGTATTTGCAAACAGAGATACAAACGTAGAGGCAACTGTAGATGCAAATGCACAGAGTGAAGAACTCGACTTTGCAGCATTAAAGCTTTCAAGAAAAATTTCCGGAAGACAGTCATTAGTACTTGGTGACAGTGATTCTATTAAACCACAGGATACTGTATTTGCTTTAGGTTATCCGGCAGATTCAATTCAGAATAAACAGTCCAACACAAAAGAAGATGTATCTATTACAAATGGTATTATCTCTAAAGTGACTGTAACAGACAACGTTGATATTATTGAGCACACAGCTTCTCTTAACAATGGTAATTCAGGTGGACCACTTCTTGATGCTAATAATCAGGTAATTGGAATTAACGAATTTATCATAGGGCAGAAAGGATATTCCATCCAGATCAATCAGATTAAAGAACTGCTTGATACTTATGAAATTGCATACACAGACGGAGCAACAGGTGCTTCCACTTCTAATTCAAATGACGCAGAAGAGACAGAAGAGACAAAAGAACCAGATGCTTCAACAGAAGAAGAAACTACAGGTGAGGCAGAAGAAGAGAAAGCAACAGAACCAGATGCAGACCTTGTAACAGCACTTCAGAGTGAAATTACAAAAGCTAAAAAAATTGACCAGAAAAATTATACAGAAGAGAGCGCAAAAGTTCTTGATGATACAATTGGTTCTGCTGAAACAGTTGCAGCAAATAAAAAAGCAACAAATGACCAGGTTACAACTGCAACAAATGATTTAAAGACAGCAATTGATAATCTGGAAGAAAAATCCGGACCAAACATGATTATGATTGCAGGTATCGCAGCAGCAGTTGTAGTAGTTATTATTGTAATCGTAGTTATTATTGTAGTATCAAATGGCAAGAAGAAAAAAGCAGCACCGGCTCATAACAATATGCAGCGTCCAAATACACCACCGACCCGCCCACAGCCAGCTCCACAGCAGCAGCCACAGTACAGTCCGGTTGACCAGGGTGATTCCGGAACGACATTGTTAAACTCCGGTTCAGGCGAAACTACATTATTAAATGGTGGCGGCGGAAGTGCTTATCTTATCAGAAGAAAAAATGGTGAGAAAATTATGATTACTTCTCAGAACTTTGCAATCGGAAAAGAAAGAAGAAGAGTAAACTATTGTGTTTCTGATAATACATCCGTCAGCAGATACCATGCAATTATTACGAAAAAAGGTTCTGATTATTATGTGGCTGACCAGAAATCAAGTAACTTTACTTATGTAAATGGTGTACAGTTAAGCCCATATCAGGAAACACTGCTTACAGACAGATCCACTCTGAAATTGTCAGATGAAGAATTTGAATTTCATTTATCATAGTTGCTAAATGATTAAGAACAGTGTAGGTGAAAAAGATGGGATTTTTAAGTGTTTTACATAGTGATGTAGGAATAAAAAAGAATACGAATCAAGATTCTGTCTTAATTAAAGTGGCTTCTACAGACTACGGCGAGGTAATGCTTGCCGTGGTCTGTGATGGAATGGGCGGCCTTGCCAAAGGTGAGGTCGCCAGTGCCGCTTTAATTAAGGCTTTTTCAGATTGGTTTGAACAAGAATTTCCGGAAATTTTATACAACAAAAGAACCGAAAATGGAATTGACAGACTGGAACTGGAAAATGAAATGAATCAGCTTGTACTTGAAGTTGGCGAAAGAATCTCCAGATATGGAGAGATGTCTCACGTAGCAATGGGAACAACGGTGGCAGTGCTTCTGATGGCAGAGGGGAAATATCATATCTTAAATGTAGGAGATTCCAGAGTCTATAAACTGAATGAGACTGGATTAAATCAGCTTACAAAAGATCAGACCTTTGTTCAGAAAGAAATGGACCAGGGAAGAATGACTCCTGAAGAAGCAAAAGTACATCCACAGAGAAATGTACTGCTGCAGTGTGTTGGAGCAAGTGAAATTATTATTCCTGAGTTTTCACATGGTGAATACAAAACAGGAGAAGTCTATATGGTTTGTTCCGATGGATTTCGTCACGTCATTGCAAAAGAAGAATTTGAAAAACTTATGGAGCCGAAAAAAATGGATACAGAAAAGGCACTCAAAGATGTTGCCGTTTACTGTACCGAATTAAATAAATCGCGACAGGAGAAAGATAATATTTCAGTCATTCTCCTGAAAGTATGCTAGGGGATAAATGAATGCTGGAAATAGGATCGATTATTGATGGTAAATATAAAATATTAAATAAAATCGGCCAGGGTGGAATGAGCGTCGTTTATCTGGCCATGAATGAAAGAGCAAATAAACAGTGGGCAATTAAAGAAGTCCGAAAAGACGGCGTGAAAGATTATGATGTCGTACGTCAGGGACTGATTGCGGAGACAGACATCTTAAAACGTCTGAATCATCCACATCTGCCAAGTATTATCGATGTCATTGACAGAGATGATACCTTCCTGATTGTTATGGACTACATTGAAGGAAAGTCTTTGGACCACTGGTTGAAAAAGGATGGCGCACAGCCACAGGAAAAGGTAGTGGAATGGGCAAAACAGATTTGCGATGTATTAGGTTATCTTCATTCCAGAAAACCACCGATTATTTATCGTGATTTGAAGCCGGCGAATGTAATGCTGAAACCGGACGGTCAGATTATGATTATCGACTTTGGAACTGCCAGAGAGTTTAAAGAGACAAGTATAGAAGATACTTCTTGTCTTGGAACACAGGGATATGCAGCTCCGGAACAGTATGGCGGTCATGGACAGACCGATGCCAGAACAGATATTTATACACTGGGAGCAACCATGTATCATCTGTTGACAGGACATAATCCAAGTCTTCCACCGTATGAAATGTACCCGATACGAAGATGGAATCCAGCTTTGTCATCAGGTCTTGAAAAAATCGTATTGAAATGTACTCAGAGAAACCCGAATGACCGATATCAAAACTGTGCAGAGCTTATGTATGCACTGGAACATTACGGGGAATTAGATAGTGCATACAGAAGAAAACAATCAATTAAATGGAAATCCTTTGTTGCGTCCTGCGCATTAACGGTTGTGTCATTGGCAGGAAGTATCGGATTTAAAGTAGCAGAATCAAAAACAATTAAGAATAGTTATGATGGATACATCAGTGAAGCAACAAAAGTAACCACGCAGGAAGAGCGTGCAGATTATTATGAAAAAGCAATTAAAATAGATCCAGAACGAGAAGAAGGATATTTAGAATTGCTTGATCTGTTTGTCTATGGTGCGGATAAAAATGAACGTGATTTTAATCGTGACGAAACAGCAGAGATGACAGCAATTCTTGGATATAAAGGAACCGGAAACAGAACAAACGAAAGTTATTTTGAAAGAAATAAAGAAGGATATGACGAGTTTGCTTTCCGTATGGGAGTGTATTACTTCTATTATTATGAAGGAGGCGGAAGCGCAGGAAAATCGATGGCACAGCCGTGGTTTGAAAAAGCACAAAAAGGAACAACCTTAGATGCAGACAAATTACAGCTTGCGGAACGTTTTGCAAAGATTTCCGGATATTATGCTTCTTTAGATTCAAGTGATGAGACCGGATATGGAAGTTCTGCTTCTTATGGTGATTATTGGACAGACCTTACCAATCTTACAGATGGAGATATCAGCAAAGTAGTTAACACTAAGACTGCTGTTGCAATTTACGAAGAACTCATTGCACGTATTAATGAAAATGCAGTTGATTTCAAACGTGCCGGAGTTACCAAAGACCAGATGATGGATAAATTGTCCAACACCAAAACAAGACTTGAAATGCTTCAGAACGAAATTTCACAGAGTGATGAAACCTGGGATGAAGTATTAGATAGTATCAGTGCAGCGGAACATCAGGTAAGCGTTGCATTTTCCGGAAGAGACACACAGCCGGAACAGAATCAGGAAGAAGGAGGAAATACGAATGGAAAGCAGTGAAAGACTGATTGAGTTATATCGTATGGGCTTTATTATTTGTCTGTGCCTTGCAGCCGTATTTTTACTGCTGAGTATCTTTTTCTTTTTCAAATTCAGAATCCGTGATGTGTTTGATTTCTTAAGTGGAAGAGCAGAGAAAAAATCGGTTAAGCAGATGGAAGAAAAAAATGCGAAGACAGGAAAGCTTCGTGATGACTACTATGCAGAACCGCTGAGTTCAGAACTCTATAAGACGCCAAGCGGAAAAGTTGTGCCGACGATGTATCCGCAGACAGAACCAATGAATACCGGAACAGAGCCGACACAAGAGACACAGACTAAAATGAGTCAGACTCCGACACAGCTATCATCAAATGGAAGCGAAGAGACGACTTTATTAGGAAGCGGACAAGAAGAAACAACTCTGCTTGGAAATGGTGAAACCGGTACAGAAGAAACCACACTTCTTGGAAATCAGAATCAGAATAAAGAAGAACAGGAAATACCGGGCTACAACGGAGAGACTGCTCTTTTAACTCCAGAGATGGAAAAAGCAATACATAAACAACAAGAAGAGAAAAAGCAGGAAGAGAAAGAAAAAGAAGTCAGACGTAACAAGTTTGAAATTATAAAAGAAGATATAGAAATTCATACAAAGGAAGTAATCTAAAATTTTGATAGAAAAAATAAGGAAGGAGTGAAAGATATGAAAAATCCAAAAAGAAATCCAGTGGAAAGATTTTGTGCATTACTGCTTGCGTTTATTATGGTGTTTACACTGGTACTGCCGGATGGGGCATTGAGTGTATCGGCG
>ERZ838399.1808-NODE-1808-length-18087-cov-7.598991_pt1 | contig 18087 bp, 16 predicted proteins | sample MGYA00519683_ERZ838399 | MGnify/ENA primary metagenome ERZ838399 (study PRJEB31850, sample SAMEA3708833) | human gut metagenome | biome: human gut; feature: human-associated habitat; material: faeces | place: China | collected 2014 ...
AAAGAATATGGCAAAATTTGACAGAAACCCTGTCCAAAAATTTCATACCAGTTCATTATCTGCTGCTGCCGTTTTTTTCCGCGCAAAAAAAACGGTGCCCTCCTGCCTTGAGCAGGAAAAGGCACCGGGAGTCCAACGCGAGCGCTCTCAGAGCAGACTGATCAGCGCATCTGTCTGCGCCTCAGTCGTGGCCCAGCTCGTGACAATGCGGATTACCACCCGCTCATCGTCAAGACGCTTCCACTGCCCCACCACCGCCTTTGAGGCGATACGGCGGTACTGCTCGTCGCTCACCACCAGAAAGAGCATATTGCTCTCAAAGGGCACATAAAATTCCAGTCCCTTCTCTGCGGCAGCCCTGGCTATTTTCCGGGCGGCCCGGTGAGCATGCTCCCCGAGGCGCATATAAAGCCCACCGGTAAAGAGCGTCGCAAACTGGATGCCGAGCAGACGTCCCTTGGCAAGCATGGCACCGGTCTGTTTCATGGTGGTTCTGAAGTGCGGCAGCACCGAAGCGTTCTTTGCCACCACAGCCTCTCCGAAAAGGCAGCCCACCTTGGTGCCGCCGATGTAGAACACATCGGCAAGTCTGGCGATATCTTCGAGCGTGACATCGGTTCCCTCGCTTGCGAGACCGTAGGCAAGACGCGCCCCGTCGATAAAGAGCGGCAGATTGTAGCTCGCACAGATCGCCGCAATCGCCTCGAGCTCTTCGAGACGGTAGAGCGTGCCGTATTCGGTCGGATGCGAGATATAGACCATACCGGGCTGCATGAGCTGATCAGGCGCATGATCCCCCTGATACTCGCACATGAAATTCATCAGATTTTCCGCCGTCATTTTCCCGTCAACGGCCGGTATGGTGAGCACCTTGTGGCCGGAGGCCTCCACAGCGCCCCCTTCATGGCCGGTGATGTGCCCGGAGGCCACGCTCACCACCGCCTCATAGTTGCGAAGCAGCGCGCGGATCACGGTTGAATTGGTCTGCGTGCCGCCGACGAGCAGATGCACATCAGCCTGCGGATTGCCGCAGGCCGCAGCGATCAGTCCTCTGGCCTTTTCACTCCACGCATCAAGCCCGTAGCCCGGGGTCTGGTCAAGATTGGTGTCCGTTAAGGCCTGAAGAATTTCCGGGGCACAGCCCTCGAGATAGTCGCACTGAAAATAAAGCATGGTTGACTTTCCGATTTTTGTTAATGTGAGTGAATGCACTCGTAACAGCGTAGCGCAACAGGCATAATAACAGGCGAAGATTCTCACCCGCCTCTGGGAAAACCCTAAGGGCGGCAGCCGTCGCTGGGAGAGAACGGTCTCGGCAGAGGTCTTCAGCGGTTATTTCCACTCTATTTTCTACCGGAAACCTCCTATGTATACCAATCTTGTTAAAAAGGTGGCTGCCATCCACGATATGTCCGGCGTCGGCCGGGTTTCTCTGACAGCTGTCATTCCCGTTCTCTCCGCAATGGGTATTCAGGCCTGTCCGCTGCCGACCGCTCTGCTCTCGAGCCACACGCAGTACCCGGATTTCTCCTTTCTCGATCTCACCGACAACATGGTGGCGATGATCCGTGAATGGAAACGCCTTGATGTGCGTTTTGACGCCATCTATTCGGGCTTTCTCGGTTCGACCCGACAGATCGAAATCGTCGAGGGTTTCATCCGCGACTTCCGCCGTGAGGAAACCCTTGTGGTGGTGGATCCGGTGCTCGGCGACAACGGCAAACTGTACGCGACCTTCAACGATGACATGGTCAACGGCATGCGTCAGCTGGTGAGTTCGGCTGATGTGATCACACCGAACCTTACCGAGGCGTTCGCCCTGCTCAACCGTCCCTACCAGACAAGCCTCACCCAGGATGAGCTCAAGGGGCTGCTGACCGATCTCTCGGCCATGGGACCCAAGACCGTGATCATCACGAGCGTGCCGCTTGAGGGGGACGAACAGCACACGAGCGTGTGCGCGTACTCGACCGAAACAGACCGCTTCTGGCGGGTGACCTGCCAGTACATGCCGGCACACTACCCGGGAACGGGCGACACATTCACGAGCGTACTCACCGGGGCGCTGCTTCAGGGCGACAGCCTGCCGATGGCAATCGACCGCGCTGCACAGTTCATTCTGCAGGGTATCCGCGCCACCTTCGGCTACCGCTACGACCCCAGAGAAGGCGTGCTGCTCGAGCGGGTCCTCCCGAGCCTTGGAGAATCCCTCAAAAACAGCACCTACGAATGGTTCTGATCGTATAATTAGAGGCCTCCTTTTACGGGAGGCCTTTTGTTTTTTCCTGTTTTCCCGCTAACCCGCTTTCTGACAATGAATACCGCACCCACGAACACGCTTCTTGGCAAAGCCACCGAGTACGTCGACACCTATCAGCCCAAGCTGCTCACCCCGATCCCCCGCTATCTCGGCCGTGGTGCCCTCGCCGGCAACGTGCCTTTCAAAGGGGTCGACATCTGGCGTCTGTACGAAGTGACCTGGCTCAATGAGTACGGTCTGCCGCAGGCGGCAGCCGGTGAGATTCATGTGCCTGCAGCGAGCCCGTCGATTGTCGAATCAAAGTCTCTCAAGCTCTACATCGGCAGTCTCACGCAGAGCGTGTTCCCGAGTCTTTCCACCGTTGAAAACATCATCGCCCGGGACGTGGGTCAGGTCGTGGGGGAAACGGTCACGGTGAAGCTTTTCCCGATCGGTCAGTGGCATCAGAGTGCCGTGGATTTCGAAGGAGTGGTGCTTGAAGAGGAATACAGCGGGGATCGTCTTTTCAGAGACTATGAAGTCAATCCGGCGCTGCTCGCCCATGACCCCGCCACTGTGACAGTGAAGGAAACGCTCGTGAGTCACCTGCTGCGCTCGCGCTGTCCGGTGACAGGACAGCCTGACTTTGCAAGCGTGCGAATCGAATACGAGGGAGCGAAAATCGATCATACGGCTCTGCTCGCCTACATCGTGAGCTACCGTCGCCATCAGGGCTTTCATGAGCAGTGTGTCGAGAGTATCTACACCGACATCATGCTTCGCCTTAAACCGGCCTCGCTTTCCGTCTACGGCGCCTTCACGCGCCGCGGAGGCATTGACATCTCCCCGTTCAGAAGCACAACGCTCACGGCACCTGAAGCCGTTATCCGCGTCAGCCGTCAGTAACCGGACGCGGGCGGCTCCCAAAAAAAGCTCCCGGGCGGGACATTGCCGCGGGAGCCTTTTTTTAAGATGATGCGAATCAGCGCTTTCTGTAGCGGATCGTCTCAAAGCGCATCTCAAGCGCATCAATCATGAGCAGACGGCCGGCGAGCGTCTCGCCGATACCGGCTGCAAGCTTGAGCGCCTCACAGGCCTGAAGTGTGCCGACCACACCGGTGAGCCCCGAGAAGACCCCCACCCGTGAGGCCTTCACATCATTGGCGCCGTCATCGGGTTCAAACAGATCATCAAAACCGGGCGCCTCCGGATCGCGGTTGTCAAAGACTGTGACCTGACCGTTGAAACGGATGGCCGAGCCGAACACAAGGGGCTTTTTCGCACGCTGTGCGGCACGGCCTGCGGCCACACGGGTCTTGAGATTGTCGGTGCAGTCGAGCACCACATCCGCATCGAGCATCAGCTCATAGAGACGCTCTTCGCCGGCGAGTTCGTCAACGGGCACAATTTCTGTAAAGGGCGTATGTGCCGCAATCGTTTCCTTCGCGGAGACCGCCTTGTTCATCCCGACCCGGTCCGTGGTGTGCAGAAGCTGACGCGAGAGGTTTGTCACCGAGACCGTATCGTTATCGATCACGGTGATTTTCCCCGCACCGGCACCGGCGAGGTACAGAATGGCCGGACAGCCCAGCCCGCCCGCGCCGATCACGAGAAAGTGCGCTTTTCGGATGCGCTCCTTTCCCTCTTCGCCCATTTCCGCCAGAACGGTCTGACGGCTCAGTCGCTCGTCAATGCTGTCAATTTCCTGCACGCTGTCCTCCGTTGGATGAGGCCGGTTCTGTGTTCAGAAAAACAGACCGGCTGATTAATTCAGTTCCTGAGAATTCACTCTAGCACAAGCCGGCGCAACGCCACTACACCGGTTGTGTTAAGTCCTTGGACAGGTGCGTGAAGAAGACCTGACATTTTTCAGCCATTGCGTCGGGATTTAGTGGCAAAATACGCTTCCTCTGTACTGATTTGAAATACTGCGTGTGCCGCCAGAAAGAACCTCTTCTGCACAAGAGCGCTGGTCCCCCGGGCGGCACGCGCCCGAAGAAAATGTCTGAAACAACTCAACACGCCGCATCCGGCTCTTTTCGCGTCTGGCTTCCTGTTCTGACGCTCTCGCTGTGCGCCTTTATCTTCAACACCTCTGAATTCATTCCTATCGGCCTGCTGGTCGATATCGGCCGGGACTTCGGCACCTCCGAAGCCCAGACAGGGTGGCTGGTGACCGCCTATGCCTGGGTGGTGGCAGTGATGTCCCTGCCCCTTATGCTGCTTGCCTCCAAAATGGAACTGCGCCGCCTGATGCTGCTTGTGGTCGGTGTCTTTTTTGTGAGTCACATCTTCTCTGGCATCGCCTCCAACTACTGGATGCTGCTCGCAAGCCGTATCGGTGTGGCCTGCTCGCATGCGATCTTCTGGTCGATTGTGAGTCCGCTCGCTGTGGAGGTCGCTCCCGCGCGGCGTCGCTCCACCGCTCTGAGCATGGTGGTTGTCGGCTCAAGCGTGGCCATGATTTTCGGCCTTCCTCTCGGACGCATTCTCGGTCTGATGCTCGGCTGGCGCATGACCTTCCTCAGTATCGCCGTCCTGGCGGGCCTTGTGCTCATCTGTCTGATGAAACTCTTTCCGAAAGTCAGCAGCAGCGATACGGTGGCGCTCTCTGAGGTTCCCGCACTTCTGACCCGCCGTGTGCTTTTCGGCATTTATGTCATGACACCGGTTGTGATGACCGGTAACTTCACGCTCTACAGCTACATTGAGCCGTTCCTCGCGCAGACCGCCGGCTTCTCCGAAGAGCTCATCACCTGGACGCTGGTGGCCTACGGGGCCATCGGTCTGGTGGCCAGCTGGCTTTTCTCGCGCTACTTTGACAGACAGCCCCGGGTCTTTATGATGGCCGCTCTGCTCGGCATGACAGCCACCCTGCTGATTGTGAAGGCTTCTACAGCCACTGCGCTGAGCGTCTTTGCGCTGTGTCTGCTCTGGGGATTGTGTGTGACGTTCTACAACCTCACCTTCCAGGCCGTGATCATTGCAGCCGCCCCCAAAGGCACAGCCGTGGCCATGTCGGTCTTCTCGGGCATCTACAACATCGGTATCGGCAGCGGTGCTCTCGTGGGCGGACTTGTGCTCACCCACCTCAGCATCGGCTCGATCGGCTATGTGGGCGGCGCGATTACCGGACTCGGTGCGCTCTGGGGACTCAGTGTGGTGCTGCCGGCGGCACTGCCCTATCTGATGCAGTCCCGCCGCACGGCGGCCTCTGAGAGCTGACAGCGCTCAGTGACCGGAAGAAAAAACGGAGACCGCCCGGGCGGCCTCCGTTTTGTTTTTCTCAGTGTCCGTCAACACTGTTGACGAGATTCATCCGCATAATCGCACGGTGTTTACTCCCGTCGAGACGCTCCAGATCGAAGCAGTCGCCGTCAACCGTCGGGAACTCCGCCAGATAGGCATCAATCCGGGCAATGTCTTCCGGTTCAAGTCTGGTGCGGATCAGTTTTTCGAGATCCGCCACATGCTTCGCGTTTCTCGTTCCGACAATTGCCGCCGCAACGCACGGGCGCGAGAGCGTATAGAGCGTGGAGACAGTGGAGATACCGACACCGTGGCGCTCACCGATGCGCGCGAGCAGCGCGAGCAGCCCCTGAAAGCCTTCCCAGCGCAGACTGTCCTCAATCACGAGGGCGTACTTCACAAGCGAGCGGTTTTCAAGTCCTTCCACACGCGGCGCTCTCTGACCGAACCACTTCTCCGACAGGAATCCGCCGGCCACACTGCCGTAGCAGAGCAGCTTCACACCGTGCTGCTCACAGAGCGCCTGCATGCGAAGCGCGGGACGTCTGTCGAGCACCGAATACTGCACCTGATTGCTGACCACCGGAATGCCCGCATCGAGCAGCGCCTCCAGCGCCCGGGCATTCATGTTCGTGGTGGCAATGCCGCGGATGAGCCCCTTTTCCTGAAGCCGGACCAGGTGATGCGCGGTTTCAATCATGCCCGGCACCGCATAATCCCACCAGTGAAACTGCACCAGATCAAGCCGCTCAACGCCGAGACGCTGACACGAGCGGGTGATGATCCGTTCAACGTAGTCATAGTCAACCTGCGCGAGATCATTGAGATCAGGAACAAACTTGGTATGGATCTGCGGCACGCTCAGACCGGCGGCACGACGCTCCCGGATGATGCGGCCGTAGAAATCCTCCACACCGGTGTAGATATCCGCGCCGTCAAACGTATTGAATCCCAGATCGAGCAGCGTGGTGAACGCACGGCGGGCCTCCTGCTCATCCACAGGCGCCTTAAGCGCATGCCCGGTGGAGAGCTGCCAGCCGCCGCCGATCACGGGCGGAATACGGTAACCGGCATAGAGGCTTCTGGGCTGATGGACAATTTCTTCTGACATTTTTTCCTTCCTCAGTTTGTGTTCTCGTTTCCGTCAAGCGGCACCACAGTACAGTCGGCGTGACTGAGCACGCGTTTTTTCTCACGGGTGATGCGGAATTTTGCCCCGCAGTTCGGATCCGGACAGGCGATAAGCGCATCCGTGCTCATCCAGTCATGCGGATGAGTCGGACGCTGCTTGGCAGGCAGCAGCGGCAGAATGGCCGAGAGCGCGTACATCGAAAAGCGTCCGCCTTCAGGAAAGACCAGATCCTCTCCTTCAACCAGAAAACCGCTCCCTTTGTGGTGCCGGCAGACAAAATTGTCACCCTCCACGGTTACCTTCAGATCGTACAGCTCGAACGTATCATCTTTTTTCTCTGTCATGACTAGAGTCCTATCGTTTGAATGTCAGCCTGCGGCTCCGGCGGGCGCCACCGTGCGTACGCGACCTATGCCTGTAAGGATACTGCCGGAGAAGACTGCAAAGAGCGCAAGCGGATAAAAAGCACCGAAAAGAATATCAGTCGGGCCGAGCTGAACGGCATCGGACTTGGCCACTGCCAGCGTGATCAGCACGAATGCGGAGAACGGACAGAGCACGGGCAGACTGTTGGCGAAGCCGCTCAGCAGATGAGAGCGTCTCTCGGCTGCCACACCGCATTCGATGCCAAGGCGGTCGGTGAGTGTGCCGACAAGCGCACAGGAGGCGGAAGTCACACCGGCAAAGAGCACGGTCACAATCATGGTCAGTGCGGCAAGCAGCATCTCAAAGCCCTGTGCGCGCATGGGCGCCTCACCGCTGCGGCGCGAGAGCACCTTCATGAGGGCCGCTTCAAGATCAGCACGGGCAACCACACCGGTGTAGCCAAAGAGCATCAGACAGAGCAGCACGATACCGGCCATATTGTTGAGACCGGCATAAAGGAAACCGGCGGGCGTGCCGTTTTCGATGTGAAAAACCGTCTCAGGCGTAAAAAGTCCGGCAAGCAGTCCGAGCGGAATACCGGTGATCAGACCTGCGGTGATGGCACGCAGAATGTCACGCGTGAAGACAGCCACGGCAATGAGTACGCCGACAGGCACGAGCATCAGCAGCCCTTTCAGCGAGGCTGCCGCACCGGCCGCGGCAGCAGCCGGCGCAGTGTGTGTACCGAGCAGCGCGTAAAGCGGCAGACAGAGCACGAGCGCTATCAGCGCATACGGCAGACGCGAGCGCACGACATCCGCCACCTCGGCACTTTCACCGTTTGCATGGTGCTGGGTGAGCGTCGAAATAATCGTCACATCACTGACCGGTGCGAGGTTGTCACCGAAGACGGCCCCCGACATGATGGCACCGGCCACAAGCGCGGGATCCGCCCCGAGCGCAACGCCGGCGGGAAAGAAAACCGGAGTGGCGGTGAGGATCGTCCCGATCGAGGATCCGGTCGCGGTTGCCATCAGTGCGCTTGCAAGCAGCACGAAAACCGTGAAGGCCGCCGGCCCGAAACCAAGCGAGAGTCCCAGTCCGGTGATGGCCTGAGAGAGACCGCCCGCCTTCATCATCGCCGAGAAAACACCGGCCGACAGGAGCAGCACGACAACGGTGGCGGAGACCTCACTGGCGATGCCGCTCATTGCCGCCTTCCAGTATTTCGCCTGCTCCCGGGCAAGCAGAGAGCCCAGAAACAGCATAACAAAGCCGATAAGCGCCAGCGCGGTAAGGTCAAAAGCCTGCGCGCCGATAAACAGATACACCGTTGCGGCCAGGAAAAAGAGAATCGGCAGCAAAATGGTGAGCGTGCCGCCATAGAATTTCACGCTGGTGTTCTCAGTGCTGGTTGTCGTCATGTTGCTCAGTCCTTCAGTAGAAACGGAAACCGGTTATCCACTTTGCGAAGCGGTACTGACGGGAGTGAGGTGATGGGTGTTCTGAGGAGATTTCAGATCGGCTGCCACACTCAAACCCGCCTGAAGGGGCTTCGGTGTGGAGCGTTTGTTTTGAACGTGCTCTCTCCTGGCCCCGGATCAGCGGAGCCACCACCAGACCAGAGTGTCCGGGAGGAAAGCGGAGAAAGCAGTACGTTGTGTCATAGTAAGCATAAGTCTACGCCTGCCGGCGGCAAATCACAATAAGCGTTTTCGCTTAGTTGTGCATCAGTGCCTGCAGCTCTTCTTTGAGCCTTCGCGTCTCCTCAGGACTGATTCTGAAAGAGTCCCGCACTTTGCCGAGCACCCGACCCGCAGTCAGCGCGTCAATGCCGCCCGCGGCCGTATGCGAGAGCAGACGGTTGCGCACCGCAGCGTTATCGATTGCGTAAAGCGTTGTCCAGCACCAGGCGCAGGCCATGGAGAGATAGTAGCCAAGTCCGGCGGAGAATATGCGCTGCCCGTTAACGGTTTTCCCGGGCATAGCCATGTCGCCTGCAGCCGTGAAGTCTGAGAGCGCACGGCTGATGGCAGGCTCCTCGAGCACATCAAGTGCCCAGGAAAGCGTCTCCGGCGTTTTATAGTGCGCGAGAATCACCACCAGCGCCACCCGGGCGCGCCAGACGGAAAACGGATCGTCCGCGCGAAGCGCTCTGATCCACTCGGTGAGCACACCCTGCCAGTGAAAAGGCGCACGCCTGACAAAACAGGCTTCCGAGCCGTGACAGTCGCACACACCCCAGCCGTCCATCTGTCCGAGCCAGGCAGCAAAATAGTGCTCCGCTGCGGCGGGATCGATTTTCCGGTCACGACCGAGCACAATCGAGCCGAGCGTGGTCCACTCAAATTCGAGAACCGTCCCGGGCTCCGCAGCGAGGTGCCCGAGAACCGCATCAAGATATGCGCGGGTATCTCCCGCACGGATGATATCTCTGGCGATTGCCCGCAGTGCCGGCATTCTGACACCGAACGCCGGACGCGGACTCGGATTGAGAGACTTGGTAAAGACAAGGTAGCCGGGATCGGCAGCCGTCCTAAAGGCGGCTCTGATACGGTCAGTGAGGCACTCGGTCACAGGTTGCTCCGCACGGTAAAGCACTCAAAGTGAAAAGGCCCGGCCAAAAGCCGGGCCCTTCAGGAAAGGATTTTAAAGCACGCGTGCAAGGAAGGCGCGGGTACGCTCCTCCTTCGGATTGACGAGCACCTCATCGGGGCTGCCGCTCTCGACGATCACGCCGCCGTCCATGAAGACCACACGGTCAGCCACCTCTCTGGCGAAACCGATTTCATGCGTGACCACAATCATGGTCATACCGCTCTGCGCTAGGCGCTTCATCACGTTGAGCACCTCCCCCACAAGTTCAGGGTCAAGCGCCGAGGTGGGTTCGTCAAAAAGCATCACTCGCGGTTCCATCGCAAGTGCGCGGGCAATGGCCACACGCTGCTGCTGACCGCCGGAGAGACTGGCCGGATAGGTCTGCGCCTTGTCGGCGAGCCCCACCCCCTTGAGAAGCTCGATGGCGCGCTCTTTTGCCGCGGCACGGTCACGCCCGAGCACAACCTCCTGCGCGAGCATGACGTTTTCAAGCACCGTCTTGTGCGGCCAGAGGTTAAACCTCTGAAACACCATGCCGAGGTGTTCACGCACGCGGTTGATGTCGCATCGGGGATCGGTCACGGTAAATCCATTGACTTCAATCGTGCCCTCGGTGACATCCTCAAGCGCATTGATGCATCTGAGCATCGTACTCTTGCCCGAGCCCGAGGGGCCGAGCACCACGACCTTCTCGCCCGGGTAGACTGTGAAATCAATATTTTCAAGGACCGTGTGCTGGCCGAATTTCTTCTTCAGACCGCGGATGCGCACAATCGGTTCCTTCGTGCTGAGCTGATTTGTCTGATCTGTCATGCTGCTGTCCTCCCTTATTTCAGACCGTCATCGCCTTTACCGAGATGCTGCTCAAGACGGCGGATGCCATAGGCAAGCGCGAGCGTCATCACCCAGTACATGAGCGAAATGGTGAGATACGGTTCCCAGTAACGGGCGGAGGCGCCGGCCACGGTTCGGGCGGCATAGGCCAGCTCGGCCAGACCGATGGCCGAAACCAGTGAGGAATCCTTCAGAATGGCGATGGCGTTGTTGCCGAGCGCCGGCAGCATGCGGCGGAAAGCCTGCGGCAGAAGAATATGACGCATGGCCTGCCAGTAGGTCATCCCGAGGCTGCGCGCGGACTCCATCTGTCCCTTGTCCAGAGACTGCAGACCGGCACGGAACACCTCGGACATGTATGCCCCCGCATTAAGCGTAATGGAGGCGATACCTGCGAGCAGCACACCGTATTCGGAGCGGACCTGACGGGCGATATCACCACTCAGGATCAGGCCGTCCACAGGGTGAATAAAAAACGGCATCACGGCAAAGTGCATCAGAAAGATCTGCACAAAAAGCGGGGTACCGCGGAAAAAGCTCACCCAGACGGCAATCGGCCAGCGGACACCGTAGTGAAGGAAGGTGTTAACGGTCTGATTTCTTGACGAGGCCAGACGCCCCATCCCGAGAATCATCCCCAGCACAATCCCCATCGAAACACAGACCACGGTGATTTTTATCGTCATCAGTGCGCCGTTCATAAAGAGCGGCCAGTACTCCATGATGACATCGGAGCGAAAGCCCATCATTTTTCCAAATCCAATTCAAGACAAAGGCCGTCCGGGCCACAGGGCCCGGGCGGCGGTGATATAAAAACTCTTTTTTTTCAGACGGGCCGGCGCCCGTCCGTCAACTGCCGGCGGTTTATTCTTTGGGCAGCGTGGGAGCATCCATGCCGAACCACTTCTTGTAGACCTTATTGTAGGCACCCGAAGCGATGGCTGCCTCAAGACCCTTGTTGAGCGCGTCGAGCACAGTCTTGTTGCCCTTCTTCACAGCAATACCGAAGTACTGTTCCTCAAAGTTCGGATCGCGCAGCTGGTTGAACTGCTTGTCGGGGTTCTGCTGGGCATAGTACTGCAGCACGCCCACGTCACCGATCATGGCTTCCACACCGCCGTTGCTGAGCTCTTCAAGGGCGAGCGGGGTGTTTTCAAAGCGGCGGATGTTGGTGGCCGTTTTGCCGAACACGTTGGAGGCGGCGATGTCACCGGCAGAGGCGCTCACCACAGCAACGGGCTTGCCTTCAAGATCCTTGAGAGACTTGATCTTCAGGCTCTTGTTCGTGAGGATGAGCTGATGGGCCAGGAAGTACGGATGGGTGAAATCCATGGCCTGTTTGCGTTTTTCCGTAATCGTGATGCCGGACATCACAATATCGCGGTCACCCGTTTCAAGACTGGCGAAAATGCCGCTCCAGGGTGTGTTGATGAATTTCACTTCAAAGCCGCCGTGTTTGGCGATTTCCTTCATCAGGTCGACGTCAAAACCGACAAGCTCCTTGTTCGGCGTTTCAAATTCAAACGGACGGTAGGTCGCCCCCGTACCGACAACGTACGTTGTGGCAGCCTGTGCCAGAGATGCCGCAAAGGCGCCTGCCACCAGGGCAGCCGTCACTAAACCTTTCAAGTTAGCCATCTTGAGTCTCCTTTTGAAGTGCGATGACAGTATGGGATGGGGGGAGAGAAACTTTGCTTAAAGAGTCAAAGTGAATCCATTTTAAGGAATTTTTTTACTGCCATGTCGCTTTTTTTTCCTTCCCATAGAGGAAATTCGGGGTTTTTACGAAAAAAACGGCATTGGTTCACAATGTCGGGACAGCAAAAGGCAAATCGGTCCGTATTGTCGACAATTATCAGTACTTCGTGAGCGTTGTCAGCAAAACAGGAAAACCTTACCGGCAGATCCCGTCACGGAGGCGCTCTGTCAGAGTGCAGTGTTATAACTTTCTGACGCCATTTGATAAAACGCAAGATATCGTTAGAAAAGAGCAGACCCTCTCCGTATTTAGTAGTCTTTTCACAACGCTTCGATTGCAGTGTCCGACAGCCGGATTTAAAATAAACCTGTCTCAACTCTGGCTTTATTTTATGTTTTCCCCGAAAGCTCAAAACAACCTCTACCGTGTGCTCGCTCTCGTGATCATCACGCTCTGGGGTTTCACCTATATCTCGACCAAGATCCTCTATGCCTATGGCCTCTCGGCCATTGACGTCCTCTTCCTGCGCACTCTCCTCGCCTATGCGGCACTTGTTGCCGTTGCGCCCAAATGGTTTTTCGCCGATTCGACCTATGATGAACTCAAGCTCGCGCTGCTTGGCGTTGTCTGGGTTCCGCTCTACTACGGCCTTGAACATCTGGCGCTTGCCGGCACGCAGGCGAGCACTGTCGCCATACTGCTCGCCACCGGACCGCTTATGACGGCTTTCCTCGCGGTGCTCTTTTTCCACCGTCTGCGCATGCACTGGACAATGATTGTCGGCATCTGCTCTGCCGCCACCGGCGTGTTCCTGCTCTGGTTCGACAACCAGATCCTGTTTCAGCTGAGCGGCAGTGCCATTGCGCTTGCGCTCGGCTCCGCCTTCTTCTGGGCGGTCTACAGCATGATGCTCAAAACCCTCTCGGGCTATCCGCTCAGCTTCATCGCCCGCAAGGCATTCGGCTACGGCCTGCTTGTGCTGCTGCCCCTCTACCTGTATCAGGGGCCCACAGACTTCTCGCTGCTCGCGAATCCCGGGGTGCTCTTTAATCTGGCCTTCCTCGCACTGGTGACGATGACGCTCTGCGCAGTGCTCTGGAACCGTGTCGCCACGCATATCGGCACTGCCTCCGCCTCCCAGTTCCTCTACTGGGTGCCGGTGATCAGCGCACTGATCGCTCTGGTGTTCCTTGGTGAACACATCAGCTTTATCGGTGTGATGGGAGCCGCGATGATTCTCTGCGGCGTCTGGGTTGCCCAGTACGGCATCAAGCGCATCTCCGCGGCCTTTGCCGTCGGGGACGCTGACAAATTCCTCACGGGTGCAGGCTTCTGATAACCGTCTCTTTCCTCCGATCCGCCCGGCTGTATGGCCGGGCGGATTTTTTTGCACCTCCCGCAGACCGGTCCGGCACCGTCTGTTACACGCCGTGCGCGAATCTATGCAAAAATACCTAGATGGATTCCGGGAGTCCGCTCCCGGCCTTTCTGACTTCTTTTTTCCGCGGCAGCACTGCCGCGGCACACGTAAGGACCTGAAACTATGTGCACTTCTGTGATTGTCGGACAGCAGGCTTCTGCTGACGGCTCTCTTCTTTTCTGCCGCAGCGCCGACAGCTCCGCCCTTAAGGCACAACACTTTGTGATTCACCCGGCCTGTGACTGGCCCGAAGGCGCCATGTACCGTACCAAAGACTACGACGGTGCCACGGACTTCTCCTACCCGATGCCTGCCCACACACTGCGCTACAGCACGGTGCCCAACTGGAAAACACAGCTCCACGGGGCTGTAGGCTTTAACGAACTCGGCGTTGGTGTCTCCGGCACGGAAAGCATTTTCGCGCGTGATGACGCCCTCGCCCTCGACCCCTACAACAAGGAAACCGGCATCACCGAGGATGACATTCCCGATGTGCTTCTTGCCCGCGCCCGCACGGCCAGGGAGGCTGTGGAGCTTCTCGGACGCATCGTTGAGACGCAGGGTGCTGCTGAGGGTTTCGGTGTCGGGATTGTCGACGAAAAGGAATCCTGGTACTTTGAAACCGGCACGGGCCACCGCTGGATCGCCCAGAAAACGCCTGCAACCATGTATATGGCCACGGGCAACCAGGGCCGTCTGCGCGAGTACGACCCCGGCAATCCCGATCAGCTCGGTGCACCTGATGTGATTGAATGGGCACAGGCCAACGGCTTTTACAATCCCGCCGACGGCGCGTTTGACTTCGCCCGCGCCTACACCCGTAACGACGAGCGTGACCGTGTCTACAACGATCCGCGTGTCTGGATCATGCAGAAGCGCTTCAACCCGGCACTCATTCAGGATCCGCATGCCGGGCGTGAATTCCCGGTCTACCTCGAACCGCAGAAGAAAATCTCCGTTGCGGATCTGCGCGCGGTGCTGCGCGACCACTACAACGGCAGCGAACACGACCCGTACACCAACGGCAAAGGCGGCGAGGAATACTGGCGCCCGATCAGCGTCTTCCGTACCTACGAGGCGCATATCATGCAGGTGCGCCCCTGGCTGCCGCGCGAAATCGGCTCCGTGATTCACCTGTGCTGGGGGATGGCGGACCTCTCCGTGTTTGTGCCGTTCTATCAGGGACTCGATGAGGTGCCGGATCACTACGGTCTGGGCACCGATCAGGCGGACGGCGAATCCGTGTACTGGAAGTTCCGCAAGGTGCAGACGCTCGCCATGACCGACTACGAGAACCTCGCCCCGGTCGTCAAGAGCACCTACGAGGCTTTTGAGGCCGAAATCGACCAGCGTACAGCCGCCTTTGAGGCTGCCTATCTTGCCGCTCGCGAAGTCGATCCTGCGTGCGCTCACGAGCTCCTGCAGACCTTTAACCTTGAAGTGCTCGCCGAGGCCGAAGACCTCGCCGAGTCGCTGCTTGACCGGCTCTTCACCCTGCGTACCGAGTCCGTTCAGGCTGCCAACTTCTTTGCCAACCGGTCGCTGAAAGACTGATTCTGACCGTCTCCGAACGGCCCGGTAAATCAGCCCGGAGAGCCTCAGCAACAGGCCTCCGGGCTTTTTTGCGCCCCGCTGCCGCAGATGTCCCTCCTCCGGATCTGATCCAGCAGGTCAGTTAAAAACGACTGCGGGAGAGGAAAACTGTATTTTTAGAGCAAAAACGCAATCAAAAAACGAAAGAAATTTACAAATATAAACCGTGTTTTTATGTACCAAAATTTGCGTTTTTACCCCCTGCCGGACCCTGTTAGGAGTCCGGTCCGGGAGACCATCAGCAGTTATATAGTGTCTGTACAGAGGAAAAATTCCCTCTCAGAGCCGCACGAAAAAGATACCGGCTGAGCTCGATTTTTCCCCATCATTTTTTCCTCTGTCCGGACCGGCGGCAGGTGAAAATTTTTCCGGGTTTCCGGATTTTGACACCTCAGGGCCGGACTGATGTCAGGTTGCTATAATTTTCTTCTCCCTCACCAGTCCCCTCACCACTCGAGGTCTCTCAGGGGGTGAAAAAGTGTTGTTGTCAGTGTTCTTATTTGTTAAAATAAGGGCAAAGAAAGTCAGAATTACAGACCAACCCCAGGCTGGAAGTGAAAGTTAAAAACAAACCCTTTAGGGTTCATTTATTAACATTTCAAAAATCCGGCAAAAACGCGATTTTTTTTGACTCTCAGAGAGGCATACCAGCTTATTGGAGAGTTACGGATTTGTAGAATTCATCTTCACTTCACAAAAAATCTGAAAAGTAAGATAACGGATTTCTGATGAGACTGATCAAAAAGCTGAAAAGTTACTTTCATCTTTTGCATCAGCCCTGTGCAAAATTCTGAGTTAAAGTTTTTTCAGAATTCATCATGTTACTCGCCGAACTGTTGAAAGTGTGACATTCTCACTCCGACGATCTTCATACATATTCCGGCAGGGTAGGGTAGCGAAAACTGATTTTTTCAGAAAAACAGGCCTTGATGAAAATGAATTTTTCTGTTTAACTCACAACATACGTTAAGTTTGATAGTACTATTCATCTTATAGTGTGAGTAATTCATATCTACTACACATCAGAAACCCCTCCGGAACGCCCGTTTTTCCCTTCCCAACCCCTCCAAAACAAGAAAAAGCAAAAGACGGTAGACATTTATCATTATTCACACTATACTTTAAGTAATAGGGCTTAATCATAACTTTCGTGTGACTTATGAGACAATCTTTTGCAGTTGAAGAAGCAGTGGCCTCCCTGGGGGCCAACCTCAAAGCAGCCCGGCTTCGACGCCGCCTACCCCAGTCTATCGTCGCAGAACGTTCCGGGATTTCGGTCAATACCCTGTCAAAACTTGAAAATGGAGATTGCGGAGTTACGATAGGTAATGTTGCAGGTGTGCTCAATGCACTTGGCCTGCTTCCCCTCTTACAGGAACTCACGACAGGTGAACAGGATCGTGTCGGTCTGATGCTTGATGAACGATATCTTCCTCAGCGTATCCGTCGGAAAAAGAATGATGGAGAAGAAAATTGACTTATGCACTACCCTCACATTATGAAGTGAGAGCGGGGTGGATACAGAGCAATCCGCTGATCGGAATTCTCACTTTTCCGAGAGAAACCGAAGGCGGGGAAACAGGTGATAGAAATTCCCGATCGGGAACAAAGCGTTTAAACGTCAGACTCCCCTCTTCTTCTGCCGCAGACACCCCCTATTTTGAATACAGTCCGGGGTGGCTGGAGACCGGCTTCGCCCTCGGCGGTGATCTGCCCCTTATCTCCGGCCGACAGAAACCGCTCCCCGGAATGAGGACGTTCGGCTTTCTGAAGGACCGTCAGCCGCACCCGGATGCGGAGGTTTTATTTGCGCCTCAACCTGGTGAGGAAATGCCGGCCGGATATAATCCCCGCATGAGCAAGCTTGAATGTGGAGCTGTCTCCATGCCAAGTTCGGCCATCGCCTATGGTGGTATACTTTTTTATGGTATAGATGTGCCACCTCAACCGAGTCAGCCGGTGGTTCACCTCAACGATTTTCGGGATCTGGTTTTTGGCTGGCACGCGTTCGAACGCGGAAAATCGAGCGTTTCAGAAACGGCTCTTTTGCGCGCGGCCGCCCTCTCGCCCGACGAAAGGCTCTCATTTTCACTGCTCGCAAACAGCCGTCCCTGCTCTATTACTCTCACGAGCCTTAACGATCCCTACAACGTGCCCTTCTGGCGCGGTTTTGCACTGAAAATGGCCAGACTGGCTGGCATTGACACGGTGGATTTCAGGCTGGAGAATCATCTCGGGGAAACCTATCTCAACACGGCCCGCTGCGACCGTACCCCTCTGAAGAGAACTCCTCGCGGGGAGAAATCGCCGGATCGCCCTGTCCTTATTCACATGGCCAGTGCCTCGACACTGTGCCTGAGACGGCATCCGCGCACCGATCGTGTCGCGCCGGTGAGCTACCTCGGCATTGCCGACATTCTCAACCGCGAAGGCGCCGAGCCGGGCGCTGATCTTCCGCGTCTCTGGGACCGGCTTGTCTATACGCTTCTCACCAACCGCGCCGGAGACCGCCCCAACCGCTGGCAGTTTGTGCGTGAGGAGCTCGGCTGGCGCCTTGCACCAGCCCATCTGCTCGAGTGGATGCCGGCCGGCTACGGTTCACGTACGCAGGGAATTACCGCTGACGGGCGCAGACAGCTTGTGGAGGCGGAGGATGCGGTGGCGCTGTGCGGGTACTTCGCCCTGAAGACACCGGACGCGAAAATGCGTCTTATGGCCATACGCCGTGCGCTCAGAGACTGGGAAGGTATGGCGCTTGAGGAAGGGGCGAATCCGAACGACATCAGCATGATGGCAACGCTGTTTGACTGACGTGCTGCGCTCACGGGTCCCGTTTAGATAAACCGATCAAATCTACTTTTGATCGGTTTTTATCCTAAAGTTTCCTTATTCGTTCTTTACTGAAGTAAAGTCTACGAGTGCAACGGTCGATTGCTCTTCTAACACCCGTACCCATA
>ERZ838399.1810-NODE-1810-length-18079-cov-2.474811_pt1 | contig 18079 bp, 20 predicted proteins | sample MGYA00519683_ERZ838399 | MGnify/ENA primary metagenome ERZ838399 (study PRJEB31850, sample SAMEA3708833) | human gut metagenome | biome: human gut; feature: human-associated habitat; material: faeces | place: China | collected 2014 ...
TCCCTTGAAAAAATCTATTGTTTTTCTCAAGTATGCACTAAAAATGGATTTAGTGAAAGGCGCGTGGTTTGACCTTTACCTTCTTTGGTCAGCCACACCCCGTTTACGGACAAATAGAACGGATAACCATCCTCCGCCATCTGCTTTGCATTTATCTGGTATACAACTGGATTTCCATGTCGGCTCCCGACTGTTTTCGCAGTTTCATAATCTTTTGACAGATGGACATACAGCCTGGATTTCGGAATCAATCCAATCTTATTGATGGATTCCACATACTTCTCTCCCGTTCCATGCCACAAAACATCCGGCGGAGTCTTTTGCTCCAATTCCACATCCACCTGAATGGAATGCCCCTGGTTTGCCCGGATCAGTGTTTTATCCTCATTGAAAGAATACCGCTGCTTGGAATCCGTCCGTACAATTTCTTCCAGCATCTGCATGTCAAATGGTCTGCTCTTCGCTATCCCGGCAATCAGATCTTCCGTACGGGCCCATCCGTGTCCATCCAGTTTCATACCAATGGATTCCGGGTGATGCCGCAAAATAAACGCTATGAATTTTCCGGTATTGTCCTGATGTCTCATATTCTCACTCCCCTTTCCACTGTAATGCCTACTCTTTTGACTGCGCCGCCATCAGTCCTTTCAAATATCCAATATCGAAGCCTTCCTTACGCCCCTCTTCCAGAATCTTGCGCGTCATTGACAACATGCAAACACCATCCGGCATTTCCGTATCGCTCAGCCATTTTTCCACCTGGGTAACAGGCAACGCTGCACCAATACATTCAGCGTCCTCTTTCTGCTTTGTATTTTCAAACTCGGTACGCAGCATAACGGAAAGAGTCTCGATCACGCCGTCAATGGCATTTTCTCCATCCGCATAACTCCGGTATGCAGACGCCGCCAGATTCGATGCGGTTTTTCCAATGTACTGCGCCCACTCGTCATGTGCCGTCCAAAAATGCTCGTGCTCTATAATTTTGTCTGTCTCTTCATCTTCCCTGAATTTTTTACGGCAATCCTTATTCCAGAATCCATAACTGGCTTCTTCCTGGCCTCTCCGGAATCCTTTGAGGTAGGCTTCTTTGCGAATAGACTCCAATAATTCTGAAAAATCATTTCCGCTCCGCATCCAATTTTTATCAACTTCAAACAAATAAGATGCCTCATGCTCCGGTCCGCATTTCTTAAACTTCATACCGCAATTCCTCCATTACAAAATGCTCTTATTATACGCTCCCATCACCCGCTTAAACACCTTGAAATTCGTATCATCCCGCGGCGGGCAATAGACCGCAAATTCAATGGTTTTAAATGCGTGCAGATAATCCGCCATAGCTTCTTTGGCAGCACGTGCCACCACTTCCGGCTTATTCTGGAACGCTCCGCATCCGAAAGCACCCAGAATCACCACTTCGTCACCGTTCAGTACGGCAACATCCAGAATCCTGGTCAGCCTCTTCTTATGGATTTCCAGGAGTTCCCGGTCACTGACTTTTACCGCCCGGTCACCGTTACCCTGGTTGAACCGGTTACTTGGTCGTTCCCTCAGGTTCGGTGCCGCGCAGGTGATCACATCCACATCATACCACTCTGCCTCATTCATCAGCTTCGGCCTGCCCGTATCCGTCTTGAATACGGTCACATCCGGCGTGTAAATGATATCCGCATTGTTGATCGGATTCTTAACATTCCGATGAAGATAATAGAAGCCCTTCATCATTTCCGGTACGCTCAGGCAGAAATACAGGCCGGAACACCGACACAGACATTCCTCCTGTGCGCTGGATCCTCTTGTCACGCCGCCGCCCGGATTTGTGGCAGAGGCAAAGTTATGTACCGCTACCTTCTGGCCTGCATAACCTGCAGCCGCCTCGAAAGTCCGCTTTGTGGATACAACAATCTTCGCCTCATCCGCGAAACGCGTTTTATGCACAACAGGCAGCTCCATTCCTTCCGGAATGAGTTTCTGGTTTTTCACTGACCGTGCAAGGGTGTCCTTAATCCTTCCGTTTATTTCACACAGCCTTTTGGTATCTTCAAAAATTTCCACATTCTCAACACTGCTCATATGTTTCCCATTCCTTCCTCTTCCGTTCATTTCGGTACTGTCTGGAGCTGTAAAAACAGCTGCGGAATCGCTCCCGCAGCATTGTCTGCCTCACATGCCATCATCACGAAAATACTCGTTTACCGTATGTAACAGCAAAATCATATCCACCTCTGATACGCATGATGCATCCAGCTCAAATTCATAGACGCTGTTCTTTGTTCTGATTGTCAATGAACCATCTTCCACCTGAATACTTCCGTAGGTTGTATGCAGGTATTTGCCCGGGCAATCGCTTGCCGGACTCGTAAAGAAATACACCTGATACTTCTCATACCGGCTGTTGGATTTATAAACCATGATAAGCCCGGGCTGATCCATATACGGTATCCGCCAATCCATGTATTTCCGACCGTTCTTATCTTCTGCTTTACGCAGGATTCCCAATGCCGACTGATCCAAATGCATCTCATCAACTCCTTAATCTTATCACACGGGTATTTCACCGACCGCTGCAATAAAATCCTGATCCCGGTATCCGACTTCGTCGAATTTCCGTAGCCCGGCTTCCACTTCAAATACGTGACCGCAGCAACAACACTTAAGCTTTCACGTAACAACAATTCCCGGCTCGCCCAGAAGTAACTCCAAGGATGATTTTCCCTCACCGGCTGCCACATACGCATCCATCTTCGCCTGTTCCTCATCCGTCAGCTGAATATGCCACCAATTATGTTCCTCATGGCACTTTGGACACGGCGGGTTGATTTTATAAAGCCTTCCCATAGTCTGGTCTCCTTTCGATTTTCACTCACTTTGAATTCTTTGCAAATCTTGACAGCATTTTCGCCATCTCGTTCTTTGTAATCTCCGAAACCAGAGAGAGAATTTTAATATCTTCCTCTGTTAATTCATCGTGATAAAACACAAGCATTTCTCACAGCAGTATTTGCCGGTGAGAATCTCAGGGACAAGTATTGCAATCCGTGCTTTTTATTGCAAATTCAGTAGATTCATCACCAGTTTCACCATTACTTCTTTTTCTTCTGGATTGGATTCAGCAATCATCAACGTAACGGCCACCAAGGTTCCATCGCTGAGTCGTTTTTCTCCATCTTGGAATAAAGCGTTGTTTTTATCCAGGAATTCAAGAAAAAGTGATGCCGCAATTCTCTTGCAGCCATCCGCATAAGGATGGTCCTTGATCATAAAATACAATAGATTTGCGGCTTTTTCTTCTAATGATGGATATGCATCCTTGCCGAATATACTTTGATATACTGCAGCAAGGATTCCCTCAACCTTACCTTTTTCTTTTTCAACTCCAAAGACGTCCGAATGAAACGAATCCTCCATAGCATCGACCATATGACGGCAATCTTCATAAGTGATCCTGTAAATCGGCTGATTTCCTTTTGGCTTCTCCAATGTCTGGTGATCATACTGATCCAATAATACTAAGGCATCCGTATACAGATTTACAGCTCTTAATATGTCTGCTTCCTCAACATTCAAAGTGCATGCCAGCATCCTGGTCTGGATATCAATTGTTTTCTGTAGAGCAGCTAATCGCTTTTCGTTGATTGCATACCCTTGAATAATGTACTGTTTCAAAACATTGTTCGCCCATCTTCGAAACGCGATACCACGTTTTGAATTTACTCGGTATCCTACAGAAAGAATCATATCCAAATTATATATTTTAGGTTTTCTGCCACCTGTACTTTTGTCGGAAAATCCGACAGAAGTTTCGTCAAGTTCTCCGGAAGACAAAATATTTGATATGTGTTCACTGATTGTGGCATGTTTAACTTCAAAGAGAATTTCCATTTGCTTCTGTGTCAACCAAACTGTTTCCTGTTCCGGGCTTATCTGAACTTCTATATTCACTTCGCCGTCTGTAAATAAAACTAACTCATTTTTCATTTCTATTCTTCTCCGAACACTTCCTTTAATACCTTTGGCTTCCTGGTCCTGCGGTATTCCTGTTCCACTTCGGCCCGCTCCTCCTGAGTCAGTTCCATCGATAAATCTAGCATCAGGGAAAGACCGTAGATATCCGATTTATCGACCCACGGCACAGCCTGAGAAATCTGAGTAAGTGAGAAGCCGTGAGTGATCATATTCTGGCACACCTGCATATAAACCAGTACATTTTTCTGTCTGGAAACCAGATTTTGCAGATGCAGTTTAATTTCCCAATCATTGACCTCACGGCCATACTTAATCGCTTTCACAATACGAAGCATCGGATGATCGGTCTCGCAGATCTCTTTCACCCATTTCTCACGCTTTTCCTCAAATTCTTCCATGGACATATCCATAAATTTGCCATCCTTAATGTCAGTGATGATATCTGGATACTTCTTGCTTCCCCAGATATCCAGATATGAGCAGCGGGCTTCTACCGGAGTGAACAGCACCTCCAGCAGATACTCCAAATCGGGATCCGAGTCCACTCTTGAACCGAGCCCCAACCCGATATCATAGCTTTCTTTGGAGATCAGTTCTTCCAATGTGTCGTGCAAATCAAACATCTCATGAGTGTCCGGATAAACATAATTTTCCATCATATGAATTTCTCCTTTCTTCCAAAACAACGGTTTTTCTTCCGTCTTCGTTGTTATGGTTTCGTTTTCCAGTTCAATTTTTTCGTTGCAACTATATCATTGTTGAATTCGAATTTCCAATTAGCGGTTTCTGCGGATAACGTTTTGAGTCAAATTTTCGCTCAGACGTTCCTGCCTGAAATCATAAAGCGCTTTATCATAATTCCGGTACCTGTCTTCCGTTCATTTCAGCATTCGCCAAACCGTTGCCGCCACTATATCATCAAGTTTTTTAAATTGCAAGAGGGTATTTTTAGATAATCAGATGTTTCAGAAGTAAAAAGAAATTACATATATTTAAGATATAAAGGGAAAAAATGACTTGGCGGCGTCCTTATTTAAGATATAAAGGAAAACGTGCTTTCCGGTTTCATACCTCTTATTTAAGGTATGACGGAAAACACGTTTTTCATTTTTAACACTCTTATTTACGATATAAAGGGAAGCTTTTCCTTCATTCTGACCCCTTATTTAAGGTTTAAAGGGAATATTTAAGAAATAAAGGGAAAATAACATTTAATTAATCTCATTTACATCCACAAATGTCTTTCCATCTCTCCAGATACGCTCCAGATCATAGAACAGACGGTCTTCGCGGCAGAAAACATGTACAATGATATCTTTATAATCCATAAGAATCCAGTTTGCACTCTGGTAGCCTTCGATCTGCTTACATTCACAGCCTGCTTTTCCAAGCATTTCTTCTACATTGTCAGCCATAGCCTGTACCTGATTAGGGTTGCTTCCGTCCGCGATGATGAAATAATCGGCAAGAACGGATACAGACTGGATATCGATGATCTTAATATCCTGTCCCTTTTTATCACTTAACGCCTCATAGGCGATTTTTACCATTTCCTTAGAATTCATTCTATTTCTCCTTTACTTTTCGGCGGCTACCAGCTGTCTGAAATACTCATAAGCCGTAGCAGTCATAGGATCAGCTACTGCGCCCTTCTTTGCCAGATATTCCAATGTGCTTTTTAAAATCTCATACATGGTCTTATCCAGATCTTCATATGCAAGTTTTCTCATCTGAGGCAGATTATCTGCTTTGTATCGCCTTGGCTCAATATAATCAGCAATATATACGATCTTATCCAAAACAGACATATCTGCCTTACCTGTTGTATGACAGGCAATGGCGCTTATGATCTCCGGGTCTTCGATCCCGTATTTATTCTCCGCCAGCCAGGCGCCATATTTGGCATGAAGTACTGGAAGGGCTTTCTGTTCTGCATCAGTCACAAGAATCTTATGACTGATACATTTCTTTAAAATGATCTCATCTGTAAAACGCTTTCCACAGTCATGCATCAGTCCTGCAAGTTCTGCCTTATCTATGTCATACCCATAACGCATGGCAAGATTCATACAGGTAAAGGATACACTAAGTGAATGCTCATAACGCATAGGATCCAGTTTTGTTTTCAGTTTACTGCGCAGCATCATGATCTGACTGCAATGATTACTCATCTGCATATCTGTACACTCCTTTAATCATCAAAGGCTTCTCTGTAAAGTCCATGTATTCTGATATATCCGGCAACCGAACCTGGTACCAGTTTTTCAACAGACTGGCCTGATCCAACTGCTTTTCGTATCTGTCTGGAAGATATATCCATTTCTTTGAACTGAATCATACCGATCCTGGCACCATATTTTTCCTGCAGATAATTTATCTGCTTTTCAAAATCACGGTGATCTTTTTCATAAGTTCTTGCCGCAGCCAGCAAAACAGCCTGTTTCATGACTAGCTCCGGATGATACCACTGTTCGATCTCATAAAGGGAATCTGCACCTATGATAAAATAAAACTCATGCTGGGGATATGCTTCCTTAAGCAGTGTCAGCGTCTGGGCTGTATAAGTATTTCCTTCCCTTTTTAATTCAAAATCGGAATATACAAAATAGGGAACTGACGCAATGGCCAGTTTTACCATATCTTCCCGTTCTTTTCCCTCTGTTACCAGGCGACCCTTTTTATGAGGAGGATGGCCAGAAAGCATAAACCAGATCTCATCCAGCCCAAATTGCTCGTATGCCTGTTTTCCAAGGGCAAGATGACCATTATGGATCGGATCAAAGGTTCCTCCCAAGATTCCTATTTTCGCCATGTCAGACCTCCGTAGTCATCTGATGTTCTCTCTGAATCTCTCTGTGCCTGATTTTGTGAAAAGATTTCTTGTCAGTTATACCCAAATTTCTGAGGCATGCGCAGTGCGTACGGTGATAAAATCCAAGTGCAGCTGACGGAAAATCAACCACAAAAGCAGGTGCATAAGTCTGTTGTCACATGCCGTCGGCACTTACACAACTGCTGCCAGATATCTATACTTCCCCGGGTGCAGACACTCAGACCCTATAGCCACCTGGCAACACTTTCATAGTTAATTAAGGTAATACGATCTTTCTCTTAGTCTCATCCTTAGCCGGACGATACAGTACGATCTTTCTTCCGATCACCTGTACTACTTCTGAATGAGTACGCTCACCCAATACCTCTGCGATAGATCTGCCATCATCCAGGCAATTCTTTAATACAGTGATCTTTACAAGCTCTCTGGCCTCCAGTGCTTCAGAAACAGCCTCTGTCACTTCTGGTGTAAGGCTGGATTTGCCAATCTGAATGATTGGATCCAGGTTCATTGCAAGACCTTTTAAATAGGATCTCTGCTTACTTGTCATTTATTTCTCCTTCATCTATATAAACTAAAATGATCAATAGTAATTGTAGTAATTATTTGCAGTAATTATTTATAATAATCAAACTCCAGTCCATACATACGGACAGTATCGCCTTCATTGATACCAGCTTTTTCAAGGTCGTCTAAAATACCGGTATTTTTTAAGAATTTCTGGAAGAAATCAAAGCCCTTCTCAGAATCCAGATTGGTATAACCAAGCATCTTTTCAATTCTCGGTCCTTCTACTACATAAGCTCCGTCATCTGCTCTTGTAACTGTATACGGAAGGCTGCGGTCGCCCTGATACTCAATCTCAAATTCCTTCTCGAATACAACCGGTGCAGAATCTACAGTCTTTAACAGGTCATTTACATGCCATAACAGCTCTTTTACGCCCTGTCTGCTGACTGCAGAGATTGGAAATACTTTAATACCCTTTGGCTCAAATTCTGCCTTTAATCTGGCAATAACATCGTTGGAGTCATCTTCCGAATAACATGCATCCATTTTATTGGCTGCGATCACCTGTGGGCGTTTTAAAAGATCCGGATTGTATGCCTCCAGCTCTTTGTTAATAGTTAAAATATCCTCTAACGGATCTCTTCCTTCTACAGAAGCACCGTCTACTACATGGACTAACACTTTGGTACGCTCAATATGACGCAGGAAAGAATGTCCCAGTCCTACTCCCTCAGAAGCTCCCTCGATCAGTCCCGGGATATCTGCCATAACAAAGCCTGCACCATCTCCAAGATCTACTACACCCAGATGAGGATTTAAGGTAGTAAAATGGTAATTTGCAATCTCAGGTCTTGCATTGCTGACTACGGATAACAGGGTAGATTTTCCAACATTTGGAAATCCTACCAGACCTACATCTGCGATCACCTTAAGCTCCAGAGTGACCCACAGCTCCTGTCCAGGCTGTCCAGGCTGTGCATACTTGGGAACCTGCATGGTGGAGGTTGCGAAATGCATGTTGCCAAGGCCGCCTTTTCCGCCTTTTAAAATAACTTCTCTTTTATTATCACCGGACATATCTGCAATGACTTTTCCGGATTCAAAATCTTTAATTACAGTACCTTCCGGTACCTTTACGATCAGATCATCGGCATCTGCTCCATGACAGCGGCGTTTTCCACCTTCCTGTCCGTCTTTTGCCACATATTTATGAATATGACGGAAATCTACCAGTGTGTTTTTTCCTGTATCTACCTGGAAAATAACATCGCCGCCTCTTCCGCCGTCTCCGCCGTCAGGACCGCCATTTGGAACATAAAGTTCTCTTCGAAAAGAAACATGGCCATCTCCGCCTTTACCGGACTTTATAAATACTTTTGCTCTATCTGCGAACATTATACAGCACCTCCTGTTGGTGTTGAATGTGAGGACCCTCAGTAGGCAGAACGCACATTCCGTCACTAAGGATACAGAAAAAAGGGGCTCCATACATACTTGTATGGGGCCCTCAGAATTACTCGTTGATTGCTCTTGGGTAAACAGAAACCTGCTTCTTGTCTCTGCCCTTTCTTTCAAACTTAACAACTCCGTCTACTAAAGCAAATAAGGTATCGTCGCCGCCCTTACCTACGTTGTTGCCAGGATGAATATGTGTACCGCGCTGTCTGTACAGGATGTTTCCTGCCAGTACGAACTGTCCATCAGCTCTCTTTGCGCCAAGTCTCTTGGACTCGGAATCACGGCCGTTCTTAGTAGAACCAACACCCTTTTTATGAGCGAATAACTGAAGGTTCATCTTTAACATGTCTTACACCTCCTTAAACCGGATATTAATGTATGATCTTCCATAATCATTCTCAATATTCTGAAGTCCCAGAATAAGAGAATTCATAAGGAGCTGTGACTCAGGGCTTATATCTGAAGTGAAGCGGAAGTCAAACTGAATGTCATCCTGTCCTGCTGTTCCTTCAAATCCGTCATCCGTAAATGTCTCTACTGAATTATAAAAATTAATAGCCAATGCAGAAACTGCTGCGCAGATAATATCTTCACCTTCTTCAGCATAACCTGCATGTCCCTTAATCACGATCCCGCAGTAAAGATCATTGCCTGAATCTGTGGATTTCTTAAATACTGTTGTCTGGATCATACCATTTACAATTAAGCGTTGATCTTTTCGATCTTAACCTGTGTAAAGAGCTGTCTGTGACCATTCTTTTTGTGATAGCCAGTTTTTCTCTTATACTTGTAAACGATAACTTTCTTTCCCTTGCCTTCCTTCTCAACTGTTGCTGTAACAGTTGCTCCGGCTACGGTTGGGCATCCAATCTGCAGTTCGCCGTTGTTAACAGCCAGCACCTGGTCAAATGTTACGGTCTCGCCTGCGCCTGCGCCCAGTCTTTCTACCTTAATGACATCGCCTTCTGCTACCTTGTACTGCTTTCCGCCTGTTGCAATAATCGCGTACATAAAAAGGCACCTCCTATGTTCATTACTCGCCAGCTTCGGTGTCTCTTACGAAATCTTTTACCTCGCTGTGCGGCATACTTAAGTATAATATCACCCGACTTTTCAATTGTCAAGGATATTTTTAATTATTTTATCCTCTTTTCCAGGTTCCCGGAGAAAGAAGAACAAGTACCGGGAACAGCTCCAGTCTTCCTGCCAGCATGTCAAAGATAAGCACTGTTTTTGACAGGTAGGACATCATAGAGAAGTTAGATGCAGGACCTACAACGGAAAGTCCCGGTCCAATATTATTAAAATTGGCGGCTACTGCTGTAAAGCTGGTGGTAAAATCATAATTATCCAGACTGACAATAAGGACAGAAGCCACAAACAGCATAAAATATACAATGATATAGCAGTTTAAAACACGAAGGGTATCATTTCCGATCACTTTCCCCTCATATTTTAAGACCTTTACACTTCTTGGGTGGATCATGGTAGAAATTTCCCGTTTAGCTTCTTTAAAAGCAATCATAATACGGGAAACCTTCATTCCGCCGCCTGTACTTCCTGCGCAGGCACCAATGAACATCAACAGCACGATAATGCATTTTGAAAACTCCGGCCATTTATCAAAATCTACGGTAGAATAACCAGTGGTTGTAATAATAGAAGCAACCTGGAATAATGCATGGTGAGCTGCCAGGAAAAGAGACGGGAACATGGAGCGGACATTAATAGTGATCAGTACTACCGCTGCCAGGATGATCGCCAGATAACCACGCATCTCCTCACACTTAAAGGCTTCTTTGGGCTTACGGATGAGAAGCAGATAATAAACATTAAAGTTAATACCAAAAAGAATCATGGCAATACTTAAAACTGCCTGCTGGTAAACGGTATAACCTGCCTGTCCGCTGTTGCGGCAGGCAAAACCTCCTGTTCCAGCTGCGCCAAGGCTCATACAAATGGTATCAAATACAGGCATTTTCCCGATCAGCAGGAAAACTGCAGTCACAACGGTAATAAAGAAATAGATCACATATAACAGCTTTGCGGTAATGCGGATCTTCGGTACCAGTTTTCCTACAGAAGGCCCCGGACTTTCTGCTCTCATGATGTGCATATCATAGTCTCCTGCCATGGGAAGAATAGCAAGGATAAATACAAGAACGCCCATGCCTCCGATCCAGTGGGAAAAACTCCTCCAGATCAGGCTGGCTTTTGACAGCTTCTCCACCTCTGGAAGGATACTGGAACCGGTAGTAGTAAAACCGGACACAATTTCAAACAAAGCATCAATAAAATGAGGTATCTCCCCGCTTAACACAAAAGGAAGGCAGCCAAAAAAGCTTAGAACCAGCCAGCCTAAGGAAACCAGTACAAAGCCTTCCCTTGCAAAAAACATCCTTACCTTTGGCTTTTTTCTGGTACATAAAAAACCAAGAACTGCACATACAACTGCTACCCCTGCGTAACAGCTGATAATTCCTTCTTTATAAACGACTGCTGTCAGGATAGGGATCAGCATCAGTGCTGCTTCTATATTCATGATCCAGCCTAACATATAAATAATAATACTATGGTTCATTGCCTAAACCCCTTTACTTTAATATGTCGGTCAGATCATTCAGGCCTGTATGGGTCGTAACAATGATCACGGTATCGCCAGCTTCAATCGTATCTTTGCCTCGAGGGGTAATAATACGGCCGCTGCGGTTGATGCAGGCTACTAACAGGTTATTTTTCAGTTCCAGTTTTTCCAGCGGAACCCCAAGAAGAGGAGAACCGGCTTTTACACGAAATTCCAGTGCTTCTGCCTTGTCAGCCACGATCTTATAAAGAGTTTCTACATTGCTTCCCATAGAATTCTGCATTGCTCTTACATACTGAAGGATCAGGTCTGCAGTAAGCATTTTCGGCTGGATCAGGCTTCCAAGATCCAGGGAATTGATCACACTTTCAAAAGCAATCCTGTTTACCTTCGTGATCAGCTTTGCATTGGATTTGCTGGCTGCATACAGGGAAAGCATGATATTTTCTTCATCAAAGCCTGTTAAAGAAGCAAAAGCCTCTGTCTGAAGGATACCTTCTTCCAATAAAACCTGCTGGTCAGAACCGTCACCGTGGATGATCATGGCATTTGGCAGCAGTTCACTTAACTGTCTGCACCGTGCTTCATCCTGCTCAATGATCTTGATCTTGATCTTTGTATCCGCCAGCTGGTTGCAAAGATAATATGTCAGCTTTCCGCCGCCTACAAACATGGCAGTTTTTACGGAGTTGTTTACGATTCCGGCTTTCTTAAAGAAGTCCGCACTGTCTGTATGGGATGCGATAAATGAGATCTTGTCTCCTTTCTGCATCACAAAATTACCATCCGGGATCACAACGTCATCCCCGCGCTCTACAGCACAGATCAGCACATTGCTCTTTAACTTATTTACCACATCCATGACCTTTAACTGGTCTAAATTGGAATGATCCGGGATGAGAAGCTTTAACAGCTCGATCCTTCCTTTGGCAAACGGCTCGATCTTAATAGCAGATGGGAAACGCAGAAGTCTTGCGATTTCTCTCGCAGCTGCCAGTTCCGGGTTAATGGCCATAGAAAGGTTTAACTCTTCTCTGATATAACCGATCTCTGCGGAATACTCAGGGTTTCGGATACGTGCGATGGTATGACAGTTACCTGCTTTTTTCGCGATCAGACAGCAGAGCATATTCAACTCATCTGAGTTTGTAGTGGCGATCATCAGATCTGCCTCCTGAATACCCGCTTCCATCTGTACCTGGTAAATAGCGCCATTTCCAGTTACGCTCATCAGGTCTACATTGTCAGAAATGTTTTTTAATGCCTCATCATCGGTATCGATCAGTGTGATATCATGATTTTCCCTGTTTAACTGCTCTGCCAGAGTTGTTCCAACTTTGCCGCAGCCCACGATTATGATCTTCATGTTTGTTTTCCCCTATTCCCTTGTACTGTTATATAATCCTGCCGCCTGTTCGTATAATGGACGTCTTACCTTTTTGCGGGTTATCTCCACTAAATTCAAACGGGTCATTTCTACTACAACTGTTTTTACCGGATCTTTCGCTACAGCTGCTTTTAATGCTTCCATCAGCTGCAGCTTACTTTCTTCCTGGTTCATATCAATAAAATCCACCATAATAATACCGGAAAGATTGCGCAGCCGCAGCTGTCTTGCGATTTCTGCCGCCGCCTCTAAATTAATCTTTAATACGGTTTCCTCCAGCTTCTTTTTACCTTCATATTTCCCCGTATTTACATCGATCACTACCATGGCTTCTGTTGGCTCGATCACCAGATAGCCTCCGGATTTCAGCCATACCCGTTTATCAAGAGCCTTGGAAAGAGCATTATCCAGACTATAAAGCTTTCCAAGTGAAAGCAATCTGTCTGTATACAATTTTAATTTTCCTGCATCCTCCGCCTGGCTGGTTTCCAAATATTCTTTTAACTGCCCATATAGATCCGGACAGTCTGTAACGATCTCCTCCAGTCCTCCGGCATAAGAATCCCGGATACCTGCAATATAAGAAGGAAGTGTCTTATACAGACAGCTGTAGCAGGTGCGGCTGCCGCTCTCTTTTATCAGCTGTTTTAACATAGCTTTAAGCTTTTCGCACTCTTCTAATATCTGTTCCGGCCCTGCTGATCCTGCATTGGTCCTTAAAATAATGCCAAAGCCTATAAAATCATTTTCCAAAAGCATTTTCCGGATCTGATTTTTCCATGCTGTGTCTGTAAGTTTTGCCGAAAAACCAATCCCTGTTCTGCCTGCTGTGAGAACGCAAAAACGCCCAGGCAGAGACAAATTAGAGGTAAGCACAGGCGCCTTTGTCTTTACGGCGTCCCGGCTTATCTGAACTAAAAGCTCATCTCCTGGTCTTAGTTTACCACTTCTTCCTTGCTGGGCAAATATATGTTCTTTATTTTCATCCAGACTATAATAACCAACCGTCACGCCCAGATCAATAAAAGCTGCATTAATACCTGCAACTACCTTCTGGACTTTTCCAATATAAATGTTATTAAGGATCGATGCCTGGTCTTCCTCTTCCAGGATAATACCTGTTACCTTTCTATCGGATACGGAAGCTGTACATATTTTTCCCTGCAAACGGGTAATGACTAATTTATCCATTATTCTATATCCTGTCCCAGATTGCCCAATGTTACAAATTTATGTGTGCCAGCCTCTGCTTCTTCTGCAGTGGCTGCATCTGCATATACTTCTTCTCTCTCAGTCATAAAAGCGAACTGGGGACGTTCTTCCTCTAAAGAAGCATAATACGCATCCAAAACAAGCTCCGGTTTAATATTTGCAGCACTGCCTGCAGACACTTTCATAAAAAGAGCAGGGATCTCCCCTTCTTTACGAACTTTTAATTCATAGACAAAGGGCTTAAGGTCCATTTCCCGTTCTCCCTTTTTTGTCTTTTTCATGATCATTACATGGTCTGTATCAAAAAATTGAACCAGCTTTTCAAACCACTCCTGTGGACTTTCATTTTCCGGCTCATAACCCGGCCGGAAAGTAAGACTGTAATCTGCTGCTGCCACAATAGACATAGCATTTGCTGCATCATCTGGAAGAAGCTTGTACTCCAGGATTTCAAAGCCTTCTGACATCACTGCATTTAAGCGGTCCATCATTTTTTTTGAATTTTCAGTATCCAGTACCTCAATATCCACATATTCACCCTTGCTGGTGATACCTACACCTAAAGGCGCAGCAAAGGACATGATCTGATGAGGGCTGAAGCCTTCACTGTAACGGATATTGACCTCAGATCTGCGGATCGCTTTCTGGAAGTAACGCATAACATCCAGATGTCCAATGAATTTCATGGTGCCGTATTTGCGAAATTTTATACGAATTTTCATCATTGTCTGTATTGTTCCTTTTATTATTTATATATTTACATTCATTTACTAATTTGCACTCTTACAGTTTTATGGTCTTATCTTTTCTCAAAGCAGACACCGCCACCATATTTGGCAGCACCGCAGCCAGAACATGTCTGACGGCAGTTTGGAGTCACTTTTTCATCAAGCGCATTCTGCCACTCTCTCTTTAAGAAAGCCTTGGAAACACCTGCATCAATGAAATCCCATGGGAATAACTCATCTAAGCTGCGTTCTCTGGTGGTATAAAAATCAATATCCACGCCGCAGGTTTTAAATGCTTCCATCCAGACTTCATTTTTAAAGAATTCAGACCAGGAATCATAGATCGCCCCTTTACGGTATGCTTCTTCAATAGCAGCGCCTACCCGGCGGTCACCTCTTGCAAGGAAGCCTTCCAGTGTAGTAACATCCGGCTCATGCCAGTTGTACTTGATGCTTTTTTGGTTCAACTGGGCACGAATCTCTTCTTTAACAACCTTTGCCTTATCAATGAAATCCTGCTCTGTGTACATTGGTGCCCACTGGAATGGGGTAAATAAAGAAGTGCTGACCACGATCTGTACTTTTCCGTGGCGCTTTTCCTTGGGAACAGTATCGTAGTATTCCTCTGCAATGCGCTCAGCCAGATGAGCGATTCCTTTCATGTCTTCTTCCGTTTCCGTCGGGAGACCAAGCATGAAATAAAGCTTCACACGATTCCAGCCTCCTACGAAAGCTTCTTTTGCACCGTGGAGAATAACCTCTTCTGTAAGGCCTTTGTTGATTACATCACGAAGCCTCTGGGAACCGGCTTCCGGAGCAAAGGTAAGACTGCTTTTCTTGATATCCTGCACCTTGCTCATTACATCCAGGGCAAAGGCATCGATACGAAGGGATGGCAGGGAAATGTTTACGCCTGCGGATTTAAATTCATCAATCAGGAAGTTTACCAGCTCTTCCAGATGGGTGTAATCACTGGAGCTTAAGGAACTGAGGGAAATTTCCTCATGTCCCGAATTCTTCAGCATGGCTCTGGCAGACTCTTTCAGCTCTTCAACATCACGCTCACGCAGCGGTCTGTAGATCATACCTGCCTGGCAGAAACGGCAGCCACGGATGCAGCCGCGCTGAATCTCAAGTGTTACACGGTCCTGTGTTGCTTTGATAAATGGTACAACCGGTTTTTCAATTGGACAGTAGCCTTTATCCATGTCTACGATCAGCTGCTTCTGTACTTTTTCAGGAACTCCCGGGCGATTTGGTGTAAAGGAAGCGATGGTGCCGTCTTCCTTATAAGTGACATCATAAAATGCCGGAACATAAATTCCTGGGATCTGTGCTGCTTTCAGAAGAAAGTCTTCTCTGCTGCCTCCTGCTTCCTTATTGGCCTTATATGCATCAAAAAGTGCATCATAGACGGTTTCACCTTCACCAATATAAAACAGGTCGAAAAAGTCTGCCAGAGGTTCCGGATTGTACGCACATGCACCGCCGCCGATTACGATTGGACATGATTGGTCACGGTCAGCTGCTTTTAGCGGAATCTGGGAAAGATCCAGAGTCTGAAGCACGTTGGTGTAGCACATTTCATAGCCAAGGGTGATGCACAGGAAATCAAAATCCTTAATGGGATCCTGAGATTCCAATGCAAATAATGGGATATTTTTTTCTCTCATAAGCTTGTCAAGATCAAGCCACGGAGAGTATACACGCTCGCACCATACGTCCGGGCGCTTGTTGAACATGTTGTAGAGGAGCATCATACCCAGGTTGGACATACCGATTTCGTAGACATCCGGGAAGCAAAATGCGACCCGGGTGGTCACCTCTTTTTTATCCTTCATTACGGAGTTGACTTCACCGCCGATATAGCGGGCTGCTTTGTCAACACTAAGTAATATTTCGTCACTAAGTGCTAATTTTCTCATTCTTTTCCTTTCGCATTTTGTCGCTATTTACCAAATACAAAACTTTTTCTGTTTAGATTTGGATAGTGCCTTTTTTTCTGAATAAGTGGGAAAAATAATGCTCATTTTTGAACCTATTTTTACCCCGAAAACGGCATTTGGTCACTGCGGTACCGGCTGTGGTATATGCCGTTAATCATTTTATTATAATACAGGTCATTTCAGAAATTCAAGAGAAATCGTGTGCTTTTGTGGAAATGGTGAAAATTGTCTGCTGTCCCTCCTTTTTTACAAGACGCTTCCTTCATACGCCGTTGACAAACAGCTCTGTTCTTTCCTTTCTGGGAAATGTTCAATTTTCAAAGTTCAATGCCAGAGTTTTGCTGGCATGATCCTCAAGATTCCGAGAGATCATATCTGAATCTCCTCTGCATTTAAAACTATTTTTTCTTCACAGCCATTATACAGGATTATACATTCTGTACGGCATATGGAATTTAAAGATATTTCTGTGACGCACTTATTTTTCCATTTAAAACCAATGGTAATCCCTCCAGGTGCTTTAAGACCGCTTATTTCCCCATCCGTCCACTCATCTGGCAGTGCAGGAAGCAGAAAAATCTTATCTTCTTCATATTGGATTAACATTTCCAGAACAGCTGCTGCAAAGCCAAAATTCCCATCGATCTGAAATGGTGGATGCGCACACAGCATGTTGGGATAAATGCCGCCTCCCACACAGGAGATATTTTCCTCCCTGGTATAACGGAGCTGGTTTTTCAAAAGCCCCAGTGCATGTTCCCCGTCCCGGAGTCTGGCCCAGAGGCAGGCCTTCCATGCCATGCACCATCCGGTTCCCTCGTCCCCGCGCCTTTCCAGAGACACCCGGCAGGCTTCCAGAAGCTCCGGGGTGTTTTCTGTGATCAGGTTTCCTGGATAAAGGCCATATAGATGGGATACATGACGGTGATGGATCTCTGTTTCCGGATAATCCAGGAACCATTCCCGGATCTGTCCAAAGCTTCCCGTCTTAAATGGTGGCAGTTTTGAAAGTACCCGTTTTACATCCACTGTCTCTCGCTCTATGCCCAGGATGTTACAGATTTTCAGGTAGTACCCGAACAATTCTTTCAGAATGCTGGTATCCATGGTGGATGCCATTCCCACACTGTGGGATTTTCCATCTTCTCCACAGAAACGGTTCTCCGGGGAGGTGGACGGCCCGGTAACATAGTATCCCCCATACGGGAACAGGAACCCAAGATAGAACTTTACGGCTCCCTCGATCATTGGTTTTCACGCACCAGCATCGTTGACTGTTTCTGCAGGAAATCATTCCGCTGATTGGTTACTTTCTCATACACTCTTGCCACCCTGATCCGCTGCTTCTCGCGGTTATGGGAATCTTTTTGTTTTCGGGAAAGCCTGCGCTGTTCTCTTATGAGTTTTCGCATTGAGCGTTCCAGATATCTGGGATTTGATACCGTATTTCCA
>ERZ838399.1822-NODE-1822-length-18016-cov-5.275152_pt1 | contig 18016 bp, 10 predicted proteins | sample MGYA00519683_ERZ838399 | MGnify/ENA primary metagenome ERZ838399 (study PRJEB31850, sample SAMEA3708833) | human gut metagenome | biome: human gut; feature: human-associated habitat; material: faeces | place: China | collected 2014 ...
TGGTACAATAAATTCAATGACATATGAATGTGACATAATTAATTTTAGGAGGTATTGACATGGCAACAAAATGGGTCTACAAATTTAGCGAAGGAAATGCCGAGATGCGTAACCTTCTTGGAGGAAAAGGTGCAAACTTAGCAGAGATGACAGGACTTAATTTACCAATTCCTCAGGGATTCACAGTTACAACAGAAGCGTGCACAAACTATTATGACTGCGGTGGAAAGATCAGTGATGAAGTAGCATCACAGGTAATTGAAGCAATGAAAGACTTGGAAGAGATTCAGGGAAAGAAGTTCGGAGACCTTGAAGATCCTCTATTAGTATCAGTAAGATCAGGAGCAAGAGTATCCATGCCGGGTATGATGGATACGATCCTTAACTTAGGATTGAATGATGAAGCTGTCGAAGGATTTGCGAAGAAGACAGGCAATCCTCGTTTTGCATATGATTCTTATCGTCGTTTTATCCAGATGTTCTCAGACGTTGTAAAAGAAGTGGATAAAGCGAAATTCGAAGATGTCTTAGATGACATCAAAGCAGAGAAAGGTGTGAAGTTTGATACAGACTTAGATGCCGATGATCTGAAGGAAGTGATCAAGAGATACAAAGGTATCTATCGCAAAGCTTTGAATGAAGAATTCCCTCAGGATCCAAAGGACCAGTTATTTGAAGCAATCAAAGCGGTATTCCGCTCTTGGGATAACCCACGTGCTATCTACTATCGTCGAATGAACGACATTCCAGGAGACTGGGGAACAGCTGTTAACGTTCAGACAATGGTATTTGGTAACATGGGAGATACATCAGGAACAGGTGTGGCATTTACAAGAAACCCATCTACAGGTGAGAAACAGATCTACGGAGAATACCTGATCAATGCACAGGGTGAGGACGTAGTTGCTGGTGTTCGTACACCACAGCCAATTACTAAACTGGCAGAAGACTTACCAGATTGTTACAAACAGTTTATGGACATTGCTCATACACTGGAAGAACATTATCGTGATATGCAGGATATGGAATTTACAATTCAGGAAGGAAAACTGTACTTCTTACAGACAAGAAATGGTAAGAGAACAGCCCCAGCTGCACTCCGTATCGCCTGTGAATTAGTAGATGAAGGAAAAATCACAAAAGAAGAAGCAGTTTCAAGAATCGATGCGAAAGCATTAGATCAGTTACTGCATCCAAACTTTGACCAGGCAGCATTGAAAGCCGCTCTTCCAATCGGAGAAGCACTTCCAGCATCTCCAGGAGCTGCTGCTGGTAAAGTATATTTTGATGCTGAGATGGCGAAACTGCATCATGAAGCAGGACTGAAAGTTATCTTAGTTCGTTTAGAAACATCACCAGAAGATATCGAAGGAATGCATGCAGCAGAAGGTATCTTAACAGCTCGTGGTGGTATGACATCTCACGCAGCCGTTGTTGCACGTGGTATGGGTACATGCTGTGTATCTGGTTGCGGTGACATCGCAATGGACGAAGCTAATAAGAAATTTACACTTGCCGGAAAAGAATATCATGAAGGAGACTGCATCTCACTTGATGGTTCTACAGGTAATATCTATGATGGTATCATCCCAACAGTTGATGCAACAATCGCTGGTGAATTCGGAAGAATTATGGGATGGGCTGACAAATACAGAACAATGAAAGTTCGTACAAACGCTGATACACCACACGATGCTGTAAAAGCACGCGAACTTGGTGCAGAAGGTATCGGACTTTGCCGTACAGAGCATATGTTCTTCGAAGGAAACAGAATCGATGCATTCCGTGAAATGATCTGCTCTGAGACAGAAGAAGAAAGAGAAGCAGCACTTGCTAAGATTCTTCCAGAACAGCAGGGAGACTTCGAAAAACTGTATGAAGCACTGGAAGGTAACCCGGTTACTATCCGTTTCCTTGATCCACCGCTTCATGAGTTCGTTCCTACAGAAGAGGAAGACATTAAGAAACTTGCTGACGCTCAGGGTAAAACTGTTGAGCAGATCAAGACAATCATCGACAGCCTTCATGAGTTCAACCCAATGATGGGACACCGTGGATGCCGTCTTGCAGTAACATATCCAGAGATTGCTAAGATGCAGACAAGCGCTGTTATCCGTGCAGCAATCAATGTAAAGAAAGCTCACCCAGACTGGAACGTAAAACCAGAGATCATGATCCCACTTGTTGGAGATATCAAAGAGCTTAAATATGTTAAGAAATTCGTAGTAGAGACAGCAGACGCTGAGATTGCAGCAGCAAACAGCGATCTTGAGTACGAAGTTGGAACAATGATCGAGATCCCAAGAGCAGCTCTTACAGCTGATCAGATTGCTTCAGAAGCTGACTTCTTCTGCTTCGGTACAAACGACTTAACACAGATGACATACGGATTCTCTCGTGACGATGCTGGTAAGTTCTTAGATGCTTACTATGATGCTAAGATCTTCGAGAACGATCCATTTGCTAAGCTTGACCAGACAGGTGTTGGTAAATTAATGGAGACAGCTATTAAGCTTGGAAAGCCAGTTAATCCTAACCTTCACGTTGGTATCTGTGGAGAGCACGGTGGAGATCCTTCATCAGTTGAGTTCTGCCACAAGATTGGACTTGACTATGTTTCATGTTCACCATTCCGTGTACCAATCGCTCGTCTTGCTGCAGCACAGGCTGCTATTGCAAATAGGTAGGAGTTCTCTTTCCTTTGAATTGCCGCTTAGTTTCGAGCAGGCAGCAGCCTATCGAAAGGCTAACGGACAGTATGTAAGGAAAAATCAGTGGAGAGATACCACTGTAAGGGTATTCATAGACCTTGATTAACAGTTAAATACGATAAGCGTATCATTAGAAATAGTGGTACGCTTATTTTTTGTCCCTTTTTGCAGATTTGTCCTTTCCCCTACTTTCCAATATAATGAAGCTAAAGAAGTGGAGGTGTGCTTATGAGAGAGAAATTTAATCATCTGTATTTGGATAGCCACGAAAGAAAACTTTTAATACATAGCCTTGTAGAGTTAAAAAATCAGCTCATTCAGCAAGGCAGATATACGGATTGTGTTGACGAGCTTATTTTTAAGGTCATAAATGCACCGACCAAGAGAATGAAAATTGAATATGTCTAAGGCAAATTACAAAGCCGCTTATTCTTATTGATTTTAAGAGTAGGCGGCTTTTTTGCGTTCTCTGGTACTGTTTACATAGCCACCTTGACAAAGTGGCTAAATCTATGCGAAAGGAGGACGCATCTATGTCAAATTGCAAAGTGATTGCTCTGACTAACCAGAAAGGCGGTGTCGGAAAAACAACCACAGCGGTCAATCTGGGTGTAAGTCTGGTGCAGCAGGGTAAAAAAGTCCTGCTGATTGATGCCGATGCACAGGCAAATCTCACGATGGCTCTGGGTTATAACAGACCAGACGATATTCCCATAACGCTTTCTACTGTGATGCAGAACATCATAGACGATAAAACGCTTGATGTTTCACAGGGTATTATTCACCATAGCGAGGGCGTCGACCTGCTTCCGTCAAACATTGAGATGTCGGGCTTTGAAGTAAGGCTAATCAATGCAATGAGCCGTGAGCGTGTGCTGAAAACCTATGTCAATGAGGTTAAAAAGAATTACGACTATGTGCTTATTGACTGTATGCCGAGCTTAGGTATGATAACCATCAATGCTCTGGCGGCGGCTGACAGCGTGATTATCCCGACACAGCCCCACTATCTCTCGGCTAAAGGTCTGGAGCTTTTGCTTCGCTCCGTATCAATGGTCAAGCGGCAAATCAACCCAAAGCTGCGGATAGACGGTATCTTAATGACTATGGTAATGCCCCGTACCAACATTTCTAAGGAAATTACGGCAACGGTCAAAAGTGCATACGGTAAGAAAATCAAGGTATTTGATACCGAGATACCTCATTCTATCCGTGCGGTGGAAGCTACCGCAGAAGGCAAAAGTATTTTTGCTTACGACAAAAGCGGCAAGGTTGCCGCAGCCTATGAGCAGTTAGGAAAGGAGGTGGCAGAGATTGGCGAGAAGCAGAGAAACCAAAATCGAGCTGACCGCATACGATGACCTTTTTCAGACGGACGAAAGCCGTGAGGAAGCAAAGCTAAGCAAGATACGGGATATTCCCATATCGGAGATTGACGAGTTTCCAGACCACCCGTTTAAGGTTTTGATGGACGAAGATATGGAACAACTTGTTGAGAGTATCAAGCGAAACGGTGTAATGACCCCTGCGACAGTTCGCTTAAAAGAGGACGGACGGTATGAGCTTATCAGTGGTCACAGGCGAAAAAAGGCTTGTGAACTTGCAGGACTTGAAACGCTGAAATGCGAGGTCAAAGAGCTTACCCGTGATGAAGCCATTATTGTTATGGTGGAAAGTAATCTCCAACGCTCTGTTATTTTGCCGAGTGAGAAAGCGTTTGCGTATAAAATGCGGTTGGAAGCTATGAAACGACAGGCAGGCAGACCCCCAAAAGAAAATGCGTCGCCATTGGCGACTAATTTATCAAAAGGGCGTTCTGATGAGGAATTAGGAGAACTTGTTGGAGAAAGCAAAGACCAGATACGCCGCTATATCCGTCTAACGGAGCTTGTTCCCGAAATCCTGCAAATGGTAGATGAAAGGCAGATTGCTTTTCGTCCTGCGGTTGAGGTTTCTTATCTGACCGAGGAACAGCAATACACCCTGCTTGAAGCAATGGAGTACAACGATGCTACCCCGTCATTGGCACAGGCTATCAAAATGAAGAAGTATAACCAAGATGGCAAGCTCACTTCCGAGGTTATCCAGTCCATTATGGAGGAAGAAAAGCCCAATCAGAAGGAAAAACCTGCTTTCCGTGACGAGAGGATAACCAAGCTCATTCCAAAGACTGTTCCCAGAGGGCAGGAAACGGATTTTGTTGTCAAGGCGTTGGAGTTTTATAACCGACACTTGCAGCGGAACAAGGCTCACGAGAGATAGCCACACACCGAGGGCGAGGTCTGCCTTTTTGAGTGGATAGCCATTATTTTGGCTTCCCCCTCTCCACACCTCACCCCCTAACTACTGCCAGTAACTATCCGAGAAAAGAAATACTTTAAGCTGTCCATAACGGGCAGCTTTTTCGGTCAGTAAGGCAAAATATTCAATCCAAATTACAGGAGGTAACTATGAAAATCCCTAAATTGTTCAAAAAGGCTGCGGCTTTTGTAATGGCTGCGGTCACGGCATTATCCATAATGCCTGCGACGGCGTTTGCTGCGGGTGACATCGGGACGATTTCCTTTTCCCACACCTATGACAGCAACGGTAATGCGATGAGGTACAATTCCAGTGCGAATATCGGTGGTTATACCGCAGGCGGAACAGGAAATTACAAGTACCGTATGTTTGTGGATGGCGAGAATGCGTTTTGTATTCAGCCGGGAGTACCGCTGAAAACAGGAAACACCTTGAAAAAGGCTTCCTCTGATACTTGGAACGCACTTTCAGCCAACCAGAAAAAGGCGGTTGGGCTTGCCCTGCTCTATGGGTATCAGGGCAACCGAAATAATCTGTCGGGAAGTGATGATGAAAAATGGCTTGCCACGCAGACTCTCGTATGGGAGTTTGTCACAGGCTGCCGTGAAGCCACAGGCTCATATAACCAGACAAGCACCACCGTTTACAGCCTGCACTTCGGTTCAAATTATGCCAACAGCGGAGCAAGGGCAGTGTATGACCAGATTGTTGCAATGCTGCGTGAGCATAACACCATTCCGAGCTTTATGTCGGGCGGTAAGAATGACATCACAAAGGAGCTTGCCTACAAGGACGGAAAGTACAGCATCACATTGACGGACAGCAACGGCGTCCTTTCCGATTACAGCTTTTCAAGCTCTGACAGCAATGTGAGTGTATCGAAGTCTGGAAATAAGCTGACAATCAGCTCCACCGTAGCTATCAGCGGTTCTGTCCGCATTACGGCAAAGAGGAACAATGTGCCGACTGTCAGCAGCAGTGCAAAGCTCATTGCCTATGGCGACCCGAACTTGCAGGATTTGGTAACAGGTGTGGAGAATGCTGATACCGTGTCTGCATATATCAATATCGAAACGCCGACAGGCACGATTGCCCTCAAAAAGACTTCTGAGGACGGAGTTGTGGAGGGTATCTCTTTTACAATCAAAGGTGATAACTTCAATAAGACAGTTAAGACAGGAAAGGACGGCTCTGTCTCCGTGGAGGGATTATTCCCTGGCACTTATACCGTCACAGAACAGTCCATTGACCGTTATGAGCCGCAGAAAACCCAGACCGTGACCCTTATTGGAGGAAAAACCTCTACTGTGACCTTCAGCAATACTTTGAAGCGTGGCAGTCTGGAAATCGTCAAGACTTCCGAGGACAATCTGGTGGAGGGAATGAAATTCCACCTTTACGGCACATCTTTAAGCGGCTTGCCTGTTGACGAGTATGCCGTGACTGATAAAAACGGTCTGGCAAAGTTTGAAAATGTCCTTATCAGCGGCGATACCCCGTATGTGGTTGAGGAAGTGGATACCGCAGTCCGCTATGTCGTTCCTGCTTCCCAGACAGCTCCGATTGAATGGAACAAGGTCACAAAACGCAGCTTCGATAATGTATTGAAGAAATTCCAAGTGACTGTGACAAAGACCGATGCAGAAACAGGTTCTCCGCAGGGCGACGCTTCTCTTGCGGGTGCGGTTTACGGCATTTATAAGGGTGAGGAACTGATTGACACCTACACGACTGATGAAAACGGTCAGTTTACGACCAAGTATTATATCTGTGATAATGATTGGACTGTCCGTGAAATCAGCCCGTCCGAGGGGTATCTTCTGGATACTGCAATCCACAAGGTAGGTGCAGAACCAGAGTTATACACGGTAGAGCTGAACAGTACCGCAAACGATGTGAATGAACAGGTCATCAAAGGCAATATCGCAATCATCAAGCATACGGACAACGGAGAAACCCAGATTGAAACACCTGAAGAAGGTGCGGTATTTGAAGTGTTCCTCAAATCCGCAGGCAGCTATGAAAATGCAAAGGAAACCGAGCGTGATGTGTTGACCTGTGACGAGAACGGCTTTGCCCAGACAAAGGATATGCCGTATGGCATTTATACCGTCCGTCAGACCTCTGGTTGGGAGGGACGTGAACTGATGAAAGATTTTGATGTGTTTATCAGCAAGGACGGTCAGACCTACCGCTACCTTATCAACAACGCTAACTTTGAGAGCTATATCAAAATCGTAAAGAAAGATGTGGAAACAGGTAATACAATCCCGTATGCAGGTGCAGGCTTCCAGATTTACGACCCAAATGGAAACCTTGTGACTATGACTTTCACTTATCCCGAAGTGACGACCATTGACACCTTCTATACTACGGCAGACGGCGACCTTATCACACCGCAGACGCTGGAATACGGCAAAGGCTATTCCCTCGTGGAAGTGCAAGCCCCGTATGGGTATGTCTTAAATTCCGAGCCTATTTATTTTGATGTGGTGCAGGAAAATTCCGAGGAAGAAAGCGGCATTACCGTTATTGAGGTAGTACGCTCCAATATGGCACAGAAAGGTACAATTACAGTAGAAAAGTCTGGCGAAGTATTCAGCTCCGTGGCAGGCGATAAGGGATTGTATCAGCCGATTTTCTCTGTCAGCGGTCTTGAGGGTGCAGTCTATGAAATTACCGCAGCCGAGGATATTGTCACTCTGGACGGAACGGTCAGAGCAAACAAGGGCGAGGTTGTGGACACCGTTACAACAGGAAAGGACGGTACAGCAAAATCTAAAGAACTGTATCTTGGAAAATATGAGGTTAAGGAAATCACAGCTCCGTATGGAATGGTGCTGAATGAGGAAGTCCATTCTGTTGAGCTTGTGTATGCAGGACAGAATGTTGATGTAACGGAAACGGCTACTTCTTTCTATAATGAAAGACAGCGTGTTGAAATCGACCTCGTCAAGAGCCTTGCTATTGATGATGCCTACGGCATTGGCAAGAACGGGGAAATCTTTGATGTGACCTTTGGCTTGTATGCGGCAGAGGAACTCACAGCCGCAGATGGAAAGACCATTCCTGCGGACGGTCTGATTGAGGTCATTTCCCTTGATGAAAGCGGTCACGGGAAAGCTATCAGCGACCTGCCGATGGGCAGCTATTATGTGCAGGAAATCTCGACCAACTCCGCATATATTGTCAGCGATGCAAAATACCCTGTTATTTTTGAATACGCAGGACAGGATACCGAAAATGTCCGCATCACAGCCAATGAGGGCGAAGCTATCACAAATGACATTATTTACGGCTCTGTAAGCGGTAAGAAATCTGATGAGGACGGAAAGGCTCTGGGAGGTGCAGTTATCGGTATCTTTAAGACAGGAACTACCGAGTTTACAAAGGAAAATGCGATTGCCGCTACCACATCAAAAGATGATGGTAGTTTTTCTTTTGCCAAAGTGCCGTATGGAACTTGGATAATCCGTGAAATCGAAAGCCCGAAGGGATATGTACTCTCCGAGGAAGAAATCGCCGTGACTATCGGCAAGGTGGACGAAGTTGTGGAAATCGAACTTGTCAACTACTTCATTAAGGGCAATATCGCTTTGACAAAGGTTGATGAGGATTATCCCGACAACAAGCTGTCTGGTGCGGTATTTGAGGTTTACTCCGATATAAACGGCGATGGGAAACTGGATAAGGACGATACGCTGCTTGGCGAAATGAAAGAACTTGACGGCGGCGTTTACCAGATGAGTGAACTCCGCTACGGCAAATATCTGGTAAAGGAAACCAAAGCTCCGACAGGCTTTGTGCTTGATGAAAATGTGTATTCCGTATCCGTCGAGGAGAACGGCAAGACCTACACCGTGGAAAACAAGGCGGGTGTTGGCTTTATCAATGCAGCACAGAAAGGCTCTCTTAAAATCGTAAAGACTTCCTCTGACGGTAAGGTGGAGGGCTTCTCTTTCCGTGTGACAGGCGTGAACTATGACAAGACCTTTAAGACAGATAAGAACGGAGAAATCGTGATTGAGGGCTTGCGGATTGGCGACTATACCGTATCCGAAGTAAGCGACAAGGCTTCCGCAGGATATATCCTTCCTGCCGATAAACAGGTAACGGTCAAGGTGGACGCTACGGCTATCGTGCAGATGCACAATGAGTTCAGGGATACCCCGAAAACAGGCGATGACTTCAATCTGGGCTTATGGGTAAGCCTTGCGGCGTTGTCTGTTGTCGGTGCGGGCGTTCTCGGATTTGTCGGCTATAAGAGCAGAAAGAAGAAAAAGGAGGACTAATTGATGGACGCTAAAACCATTATCGCAATCGTGCTTGTCGTGTTCATTGTGGGTGCGGCGGTATGGCTGAATATCCGTAACAGAAAGAATAAGTAAGTGGTTTGGGCGGCTGAAAGATGCCGCCCTTTCCTTTATGGAGGTAACAATGAGAAACCTTAAAACTATTGAAAAGAAAGTCAGGGCTGTTCTGGAAAAGAATGAAGATGCCAGAAATGACGATATGGTGCTGTATCTTGCACTTTGTAATGCCTGTTTGGAGGATGCAGGAGCAATGCCGCTTGCGGAGATAATGACGCAGCACAAATATCTCGGTCTGCCGAGTTTTGAGAGCGTCAGCAGGACACGCCGCAAGCTGCAGGCACGGTATCCAGAGCTTGCAGGGAGCCGACCTGTTCAGAAAATGAGAGCCACGGGCGAGAAAGCCTATCGGCGTTATGCCAAAGAATAGAGAGGTGCTTATGGACGAAGAAAAACGCTCCAATCAGAACTATGAAATCATCGAGAGCTGTACTATCGGGAGTACAGAGCTTGTCATCGGTCACAATCCCAACGCACCCAACTCTTATGTGTGTTGGTACTGCAAGGGCGGCTCAAATTATTTCTGGGGTTATTACACGAATGAGCTTGATGCTGCACGGCAAAAGCTGAATGAACGATACCAGTCAGAGTGCCGTATGCCCTATAATCAGCCTGCCCAGAAGCAGAAAAACGGTGATGACCGTGAGCGATAAAATAAAATATGACTGCACGACCTGTCCTTATCCCCGATATAAGGACGGGTCAGTTATTTTCTGCGATGTCTGTATCCGCAAGATTTTAGACAAACAGAAGGAGAAAAAGGAAAGAAAGGAGCAGCCGAATGAGTAAAGAAATAAAGACAAGACCTTTGACCCAGACAGAACAGAAATACACCTATGCCCAAAGTATGCAGCTTGAGGGGCAGATAGGTACTATCGGACATCTGCGTGGTGACTTTGCCACGACGGGATATGGCTTTTACACTACTTGGTTTGATACCAGACCCCGATGGAAATCTGACGAATTTAAGGCAGACCTTGATACGGTCATCAATGCTTTACGGGAGGATAAAGGGCTTTTGCATAACCGCTATGATATGAGTTCGTTCGCAAGGAATTGCCCCGAAAGTGCTATTAAGGGCAACTATTGTACTGAGTACGGTTTCCGTGTAGATACGGAGAAACACGCTTTTCTGCTTCGATGCAATCCCACCAAAGGCGACTATAATTTTTACTGCTATTGCTATGTGAAGGAATGGCTTGATAAGCATATCCAGAAAGCAGAACAAGGTATCCGATTTATTGACCCTCAATATAAAGAACTGTTCCGTATCCCCGACGGCGGAAAGGTCATTGTCACGACTTCTTGGGGAGAAAAACGGGAGTATCCCTGCCGCTTCATTGATGAATACCATACCGAAGTCGGCAGCAATCTGTACCACATCTGCGAGTTTGCCGAGCGTATGCAGAAAAACGGGGCGACCTATGAGCCGAAACCTGCGGAGCAAACGCCGCAGAAAGAACCGAAGCACAAGGATTTAGAACGATAAGGAGGATTTAGAATATGGCTGTTAATCAGAAAGCCGTCAAGGTCTTGAATAAGGTCTTGGAAGCAGGCTTTACCGATGAAAAAGCGATTGCCGCTATGACTATGGACGATATTCTTTCTATGCAGGGCATTACGGTTGCGGATATTACCCTCATCAATGACCTGCAAAAGAGCATTAAATCGAACAAGGTCATTTCTTTTCTTGGCGGTGGTGCGGAGTGAGTAAACAGAAATATTTGATACAGAAACGATAAGGAGGTGTAGGTTGAATGGCTGCAAAGTATCAGCTAATCACAGAGCTGTATCGGCGTACAGGCGTTGCGGTTGCAAAAAATCCGCAGGCGTGGCAGGGATTTCTGTCCTCTGCCTGCCGCAACTATAAATGCCGTTTTGACGAACAGCTTTTAATATACGCCCAACGCCCCGATGCTGTCGCCGTTGCGAAGCTCGAAACTTGGAACAGGCAGTTCAAGCGTTGGGTCAATAAGGACAGCAAGGGTATTGCCGTATTTGACCCGAAAGGTCGCAGGAATACGCTGAAATACTATTTTGATGTGTCCGACACCCACGAGGGCTATTATGGCAGCCGCCCTGTTCCGATATGGCAGATGGATGAGCGATACGAGCAGGCTGTTATGGAAAGGCTCTCGGACAGGTTTGGAGATGTGGAAAGCACTGACCTTGCTTCTGCCTTAATGGAAACGGCAAAGAACGCCGTGGAGGACAATCTGCAAGACTATTTTTCTCAGTTAAAGGACTGCACGAAAGACAGCTTTTTGGAAGAACTGGACGACTTTAATATAGAAGTCATTTACAGGCGGCTGGCAGCAAACAGCGTTGCTTTTATGCTGATCAGCCGCTGCGGTCTGGATACGAATGAGTTTTTTGACCGAGAGGATTTTGCGGATATTGTAAATTTCAATACCCCTGCAACGATAAACGCCATCGGCGTTGCCACGAGCGATATTGCGGAAATGGCGTTACGGGAAATCTCACAGTCTATCCGAAATGTGCAAATGGCGGAAAAAGACCAGAATCGCACCTTTGCACAAAGAACGCAGGCTCAGTATGATAAAGGCAGACAACAACCCGAAAGGAGCGAATACAATGAGCGAAATCACTTACAGCAGACAGGGGGATTATCTTATTCCCGACCTAACATTACCGACAGAGCCAGAGCTTCCGCTTGGCAGGTACGCTTTGATGCACAGGGATTATCTGGAGAAGCACAAGCGAGTGACCTATCTCAACCTGCTGACATCGGGCAGGCTGAATGGGCATCTGCACGGGGTAGAGCAGACAGCACTCCAGAGGTTGGAGCTTTTGACGAAGCAGCTCTCAGCCGAGCAGGGCGTGACAGAGGAACTGAAAGAGAAAGCACCGATGCAGTGGGTCGGACTGATGAACAACATCCGCAGCCAAGCGGAAGAAGTGATACTGACCGAACTGATTTACAAGTAAGCGTTGCCAAAGATGATGAGGTCAGGGTCAATTTTCCAACCGTAGATGAACAAATCGAAATGATAGCAAAAGCAGAGGACGAAAAAGCCTCTGCTTTTGCTATTTCCAAAGAAGATATTGACTCCGTGCTTCAGAAAGGCAGTGGCGTTGCGGATGGAAAATACCGCATCTACCGCCAATTCCAAAAGGGTGAGGACAGACAGAAAAATATTGAATTCCTTAAAAATGAGTATGGAACGGGCGGCGGTACGCACATCTTCCCCGATGGTTTCAGCGGTCATTCTTGGCATGACAGCAAAGGTCTTGCCATTGACCGAAACGGCACTTATACCAATCACGACCTTGTGTTGAAATGGTCACAGGTTGAAAAGCGTCTGCGTGAGCTGATTAAGGATAACCGCTATCTTAATCCGAAAGAAAAAGACCATTATGCCGATTATCTGGAGAGCGTGTCAGCTCCCCAATATGAGATTGACACCCAGAGGAAAATAGCAAGGCAGCGTTTTATTGACGCCCACCGTGACTTGCCGCCTGCCGACAAACGGGATACCCTTGCTTTGCGGCTATCTGACTTTATCCGTGACTTGGACAGGTACGAAAAAGACCTGTTATCTGTTGTGGGACGAGGCGACCTTGCAGATGTTACCGCCGAGCAAATGGAACAGCACTTATCCGACCCCTCAACTGTTCAACAGCTCATAGACTTTCTTGCACAGGTACAATGGAAAACGACCTCAGTTTTCAGCCGTAGTAATGGGTGGAAGTTTACCGAGGAATTAAGGGAGCTGCACCCACTCCGCTACCTCTACAATGAGAGCGATGTGGTGTATATCGGTGCGGATAAATATGAGATTGCAACACTTACCGAGGAAAAGGTCTATCTGCAAAATGCCGAGTTCCCTATCTTGGGGCAGGAATACAGCCGAGCCGACTTTGAAGAAAAGCTAACGGAAAATCCTGCAAACGACCATCTGAAGGTGGTCGTAACCGAGAAACAGAGGACAGAAGCACCGTCCGAGAAAAAGCAGGACGGAATACAGTTTTCTATCGGTTTTTCCGAACACCCTGCCTTTTATGACAGACAGCTTAATGACCGCTATACGGATTTGAGCTTTGCTCTGGGTAATAAGTTGCTTGGTATTTTGGACGAGAAACAGCACCGTGAGCGTGAGGGCGATAAAAATATCGGGTGGTATCACAAGACAGATTTTGTTATCAAGGCTGTTATCGGCGGCGAGGAATTTAACTATGAAGGGCGGTTTGATATTGGCGATGGTGAGGGCGATTTAATTGCCCACATTAAGAATTTTTACGATTATGCCTTATCGCCAAAGGGCGAACAGCTATATGGAGATGACCGAGAAAGCTTGCTCCGTGGCAGAGATGAGTTTATCCCATTCTTGGAACAGCACACCGAGCTGACCCAAGAGGACGAGAAGCTCCTTGATGAGATTATGGCTACCGAAAGTGATTGGTACAGGACAGCCGAGGAAGCCGAAGAAAAACCACAGGTGTATGCCGATAAACTGAATGGCTCAGAAGCTCCTGCCATTGAAACGGAGCAATCCACAGACGACCTCATAGGCAGGGAAATCATCATAGACAACCGTAAATATCTTATTGAGAGCATCGGGAAAATCAGCGGCGATGTGTCCCTGCGTGACATCACATTCCAGAACAATGTGGGTTTTCCGATAAACCGAGTGGAGAAAATCGAATATATCCAAAAGCTATTGGAACAGGAAAAAACCGAATTACCGCCCGAAGAAAAAACAGAAGCTCCTGCCACAGACCGTCATAATTTCCGTATTACCGATGACGCCATCGGTGTCGGCGGAGCAAAAGAAAAGTTCCGTAACAATATGGCGGCAATCAACCTGCTGCACGAGCTTGAAATAGAAAACCGCCTTGCCACACCCAAAGAACAGGAAGTCCTGTCTCGGTATGTCGGTTGGGGCGGTCTTTCTATGGCATTTGATGAACACAATGCAGCGTGGGCGGAGGAATTTAAGGAGCTATATGCCAGCCTATCCCCAGAGGAATACCGTGCCGCTATGGAGTCAACGCTGACCGCTTTTTATACGCCGCCTGTTGTTATCAAGGCGATGTATGACGCACTTGACCGCCTGGGCTTTTCACAGGGAAATATCTTGGAGCCGTCCTGCGGGACAGGCAATTTCTTTGGTCTGCTTCCCGAAAGTATGCAAAACAGCAAGCTCCACGGCGTGGAAATCGACTCTCTCACAGGCAGGATTGCAAAGCAGCTCTACCAAAAAGCGAACATTGCCATTGAGGGCTTTGAGAAAACAAATCTCCCAGACGACCATTTTGATGTAGTCCTCGGCAATGTGCCTTTTGGGGAGATAAGGGTCAATGACAGCCGATACAACGCCCAGAAATTCCTCATACACGACTACTTTTTTGCAAAGGCTCTGGATAAAGTTCGTGCCGGCGGCGTTGTGATGTTCATTACCTCAAAGGGTACGATGGATAAAGCAAGTCCAGAGGTACGCAAGTATATTGCCCAGAGAGCCGAGCTTTTAGGTGCTATCCGTCTGCCAGACAACACCTTTAAGGCAAACGCAGGCACGGAGGTCACGAGCGATATTCTTATCCTGCAAAAGCGTGACCGAGTGATGGATATAGAGCCAGACTGGGTACACCTTGATACGGACGAAAACGGTGTTACGATGAACAGATATTTTGTCGAACACCCCGAAATGGTGTTGGGCGAGATAAAGATGGAAAGCACACGCTTTGGTACTTTTGAGCCTGTCTGTAAAGCCCGTAAGGATATACCGCTTTCCGAGCTTCTGTCCAATGCAGTTCAGAGGATAAACGGAGAAATCCCAGAGCTTGATAATGGGGTTGATGAAATCTCCGATGAGCAGGAGCTTTCCGTTCCTGCTGACCCGAATGTGCGTAACTTCTCTTTTACTCTGGTGGACGGCAGGGTTTACTTCCGAGAGAATGACCGTATGCACCCTGCTTCTGTGTCGATGACCGCAGAAAACCGTATTAAGGGACTTATCCAAATCCGTGACTGTGTGCGTAAGCTCATTGAGTATCAGACCGAGGATTACCCAGAGGAAATGATACGCACCGAGCAGGAAAACCTCAACCGTCTGTATGATGTTTATACCGCAAAATACGGTCTAATTAACAGCCGAGGAAACTATCTTGCTTTTGCTTCAGACGAGAGCTACTTCCTTTTATGTTCTCTGGAGGTGCTTGATGATGAGGGCAACTTCAAACGGAAGGCAGATATGTTCACAAAGCGGACTATCAAGCCCCACCGTGAGATTACCTCTGTTGAAACCGCAAGCGAAGCCCTCGCCCTCTCTATCGGGGAGAAAGCCCGTGTTGATTTGCCTTATATGGAGCAGCTCACAGGCAAAACGCAGGCTGAGCTTGTGCAGGATTTACAAGGTGTTATCTTCAAAGTACCGAACTGTGAGCCTGTTTCCTATGTAGCCGCAGACGAGTATCTGTCGGGAAATGTCCGAAACAAGCTGACGGTTGCGGAGCTTGCTGCCAAGAATGACCCAGAGCTTGCAGTTAATGTGGAAGCCTTGGAAAAGGTCATTCCCAAAGACCTCTCGGCGGCGGAAATCTCTGTCCGTCTGGGTGCAACTTGGATACCGCAGGAAGATATACAGCGGTTTGTGATGGAGCTTTTAACTCCGTCAAGTTATGCCGCAGGCAGATTAAAGGTACGATACACCCCGATAAACGGAGACTGGTTCATAGAAAATAAAAGCTCCGATATGGGGAATGTAAAGGCGGACAGCACTTATGGTACGAAAAGAGCTTCCGCCTATCGTATTATTGAGGACACCTTAAACCTGCGTGACACCCGTATCTTTGATTATGTGTATGACGAACACGGCAATAAAAAAGCGGTGTTCAATGCAAAGGAAACTACGGCGGCACAGGCGAAGCAGGAAGCCATCAAGCAGGCGTTTCAGGATTGGATATGGAAAGACCCAGAACGGCGAAACCGCCTTGTCCGTTATTACAACGACACTTTTAACTCTGTGCGACCCCGTGAGTATGACGGAAGCCATATCACTTTCGGAGGTATAAGCCCAGAAATCACACTAAGACCCCATCAAGTCAATGCCATCGCCCATATCCTTTATGGCGGCAATACGCTCCTTTCCCATAAGGTGGGAGCAGGCAAAACCTTTGAAATGGTAGCCGCCGCACAGGAAAGCAAACGGCTCGGCTTATGCCAGAAATCCATGTTTGTTGTGCCAAATCATCTTGTCGGTCAGTGGGCTTCCGAGTATCTGCGGCTCTATCCGAGTGCAAATATACTTGTGACAACAAAGCGGGATTTTGAAACGGGAAACCGCAAGAAGTTCTGCGGCAGGATTGCCACAGGCGACTATGACGCAGTCATTATCGGGCATTCGCAGTTTGAAAAAATCCCGATGAGCATAGGACGCCAGAGGGAGCAGTTGGAAAAGCAGCTTGATGATATTGAGCGTGGCATTGACGATGTGCAGGCTTCCAAAGGCGAGCAGTTCACGGTCAAACAGCTAATGAAAACCCGAAAGGCAATCAAGACGAAGCTCGAAAAACTCAACGACACCAAGCGTAAGGATACGGTTATCGACTTTGAACAGCTCGGCGTTGACAGGCTTTTCATTGATGAGAGCCATTTTTATAAGAATTTGTACCTCTACACCAAGATGCGGAATGTAGGCGGTATCGCCCAGACCGAAGCCCAGAAATCAAGCGACCTCTTTATGAAATGCCGCTATCTGGACGAAATCACGGGCAACCGTGGCACGGTTTTCGCAACGGGTACGCCTGTTAGCAATTCAATGGTTGAGCTGTACTCCGTTCAGAGGTACTTGCAGTATGACACTCTTGCACAGAACGGTTTGCAGCATTTTGACAGTTGGGCTTCTACCTTTGGAGAAACGGTTACAGCTCTGGAATTAGCACCCGAAGGCACAAATTACCGAGCCAAGACGAGGTTTGCCAAGTTCTATAACCTGCCAGAGCTGATGCAGATGTTCCGTGAGGTGGCGGATATTCAGACCGCCGATATGCTAAAGCTCCCCGTGCCAACGGTCAATTACCACAATATTAAGACTAAGCCGAGTGAGATACAGACCGAAATGGTAGCTTCCCTTGCGAAGCGGGCTGAGAAAGTCAGGGCAAGGCTTGTCGAGCCGAACATCGACAATATGCTCAAAATAACCAATGATGGGCGGAAATTGGCTCTTGACCAGAGAATGATTGACCCGATGCTGCCAGATGACCCAGAAAGTAAAGTCAATGCCTGCGTGGATAATGTGTACCGTATCTGGGAGGAACACGCCGATACCAAAGCGACACAGCTTGTGTTCTGCGACCTTTCCACCCCGAAAAATGACGGTACTTTCAATGTTTATGACGATATGAGGGAGAAACTGATAGCCCGTGGTATCCCTGCGGAGCAGATACGATTTATCCACGAAGCGAACACCGATGCACAGAAAAAAGAGTTGTTCGGCAAGGTCAGAAGCGGCGAAGTCCGTGTGCTGTTCGGCTCTACTCCTAAGATGGGAGCAGGTACGAATGTGCAGGACAGGCTCATAGCAATCCATAACCTTGACTGTCCGTGGCGTCCTTCCGATGTAGGACGGATTTTGCGGACATTCAAAATAAAAAAGAATGTGGAGGTAACAG
>ERZ838399.1826-NODE-1826-length-17948-cov-3.918907_pt1 | contig 17948 bp, 10 predicted proteins | sample MGYA00519683_ERZ838399 | MGnify/ENA primary metagenome ERZ838399 (study PRJEB31850, sample SAMEA3708833) | human gut metagenome | biome: human gut; feature: human-associated habitat; material: faeces | place: China | collected 2014 ...
TCTTGTTATCCTCATTCATCTTCATGTAGAATGCTTTGATTTCCTTCGGATAGTCAGTTACAAATACCGGTTTCTTGAAGATTTCTTCTGTCAGATAACGCTCATGCTCTGTCTGCAGGTCGCATCCCCAGAATACTTTATAATCAAATTTGTCGTTGTTTTTCTCCAGAAGTTCTACTGCTTCTGTATAAGTTACATGGCCGAACTCAGAGTTGATTACATGGTTCAGTCTGTCCAGAAGTCCTTTGTCAACGAAAGAATTAAAGAAGTTCATCTCTTCCGGTGCATTCTCAAGGACATAACGGATGACATATTTCAGCATTGCTTCTGCCAGATCCATGTTGTCATTTAAGTCTGCAAATGCACACTCCGGCTCGATCATCCAGAACTCAGCCGCATGACGGGTAGTGTTGGAATTCTCAGCACGGAAAGTCGGTCCGAATGTGTAAACATTGCGGAATGCCTGTGCAAATGTCTCGCAGTTTAACTGACCGCTTACTGTCAGGTTGGTTTCTTTTCCGAAGAAGTCCTGTGAATAGTCGATCGCACCTTTGTCATCTGTCGGAACATTGTTCATATCCAGAGTCGTTACCTGGAACATCTCACCAGCACCTTCACAGTCGCTTCCTGTGATCAGTGGAGTGTGTACATATACAAATCCCTGTTCCTGGAAGAAACGATGGATCGCATAAGCGCAGAGAGAACGTACACGGAATACTGCCTGGAATGTGTTTGTTCTCGGACGGAGATGTGTCATGGTTCTTAAGTATTCAAGGCTGTGGCGTTTCTTCTGAAGCGGATAATCCGGTGCGGAAGCGCCTTCTACTGTGACTTCTGATGCCTGAATCTCAAATGGCTGTTTTGCCTGCGGAGTTGCTACCAGAGTACCTTTTACGATGATGGCTGCACCTACGTTTAATTTGCTGATGTCTGCAAAGTTCTCCATTGTGTCATGGTAAACGACCTGCAGAGTCTCAAAAAAGGTTCCGTCATGAAGCACGATAAATCCAAAAGTCTTGGAATCACGTACACTTCTGACCCATCCTCCTACGGTAACTTCCTGATCCAGGTATTTTTCTCTTTCTTTGTAAATTTCTTTTACTGTTGTTAACTTCATATCTATATTTCCTCTTTCTCTCACACTTCTTATAGTAAAAATAGTAAAAGGACGAAACTCTGTAAGAAATAACAGAAGTCTCGTCCTTTAGTATAGACTATTCCCTGATTTCACGCAAGGAGTAATCTGGTATTTACTATGGTTTTTTCCACAGGAAATCAATATCTTCCCTTTGAAACTGTTACAGTTTCATATCCGGGCAGCCTTCTCATTTGCAATACTCCCGGTTCATATCTGAAGTATCAGCTGAGTTTCAACGAATCAAGACATTTTGCAAAGATACGTTTATAGGTTCTGGCTGTGTAATGAAGTCCGTCATCTACGCTTCCTGCACCATAATGATCGCTGGCAAAACTGTATCCTGTGGATTTCAGATAACTGTACATGTCAATGTAAGTATAGGCAGACGGCAGATTCGCCTTCATATAAGCATTAAAAGTTCTGACCACAGCCTCACTTCTGTCAGCTCTGCCGGCATTCGGAAGCATCTTTCGGTTGATCGGGTTTACAGACATAAAATACAGCTCGCATCCCTTATTGGTAAGAATTGGCTCTATCATTTTATAATAAGCCACATATTCTTTATATTTTTTCAGGTCATTTACTCCGAAATTAAAAATGACGGCTGTCTTTTTCTGGAGAATACTGTTGATGTTATTTTTCACCAGATTATATAACTGTGTATAACCAGTGCTCTGGAACCAGCTCAGTCCTTTTCCAGCTTCACATACAAACTCCACATGATTCGTGGTATCATTTCCAAGGCTTTCCAGAACATTTTCCATAAATTCTGTACGGGAATCTCCCACAAAAATCACCTGTTTATACTTATAAATATTCACCTGAGGAAGCTCATCCTTTGAAATATTTTTCTCTGTGGAGCAGTTATAGACCACCGCATACAGATCCATATTGGCGCTGACCGTGATCACCTGTTCCGCCTCATATTCGGGATTTACAGATTTATTGCTTGTCTTTTTCTTCAGATGTGCTGCTGATGACCAGCCCATAAAGGTATATCCGGAAGCATTTTTTACTCCGGGCAGTGTATAAGAACCGCCCTGAGCCAGAGTTGTCGTCTGCCAGATCGTTCCGTCTGCTTTACGGAGAGTCAGCTTTACCGCTTTTTTCTGCACTGCATAAAGCGTAATATTTTTATTGACTGTGTATGTCGCCTTCGCAGTAGCCTGAGTAGAATTTTTCTTGCTGGACCATCCCAGGTTTACATAGCCGGTTCTTGCCGGAACTTTCGCAAATGTAACCGTTGTCCCTTCTTCTACTGTCCGGGTCAGTTTCTTATAAGCGCTGTTCGTGCTTCCGTCTCCCAGATAGTAATTGATCGTATAATATTTACTCTTTCTGCGCACTGCATAAAACTTTGTCGCCTTTGTGATCTTGACCTGAGAACCGGCGGCATATACCGGCGTGGTCTTTCCTTTGGCAGTTGTCCAGCCAAGATTTACATATCCCTGCGCTTTCGGAACTGCCGGCAATGTAATCTTCTGGTTTTGGGACGCATAGACGGTCAGCGCAGTATATGCTTTGCTGGTACTTGTTCCACTGTTATTGTTAAAGGTAACTGCATATGGCAGCTTCTTATACACCGCATAAAAATTCAGTTTCTTTGATACCGTCACTTTTTTTCCCACACTGTAGGATGCACTTGTGGCATTTTTACTCAAAGACCATCCCAGTGCCTGATATCCGGATTTGGCAGGAACTGTCGGCAATGTTACGGTAAGACCTTTTCCAATTGTCTGTTTCAGTTTCGTAAAGGAACTGGTGCTGCTTCCTGTCTGGGAAAAGAAGGATACTGTCAGCGATGTACGGCGTACAATATAAAGAGACTGATCCTTTGTTACTTTATACTCTGAATTCAGCGCATACTTCACATCTGTACTTCCCTTCACATCCGTCCATCCGTAATTGATATATTTTGTCCCTGACGGATTTGGGAGGGTCACAGAGTTTGTTTCATACACTTTTAATTTCAATCCCCGAAATACAGCCGTTCCGGAGTTGTTATAAAGAGACAGGGTACATTTCTTCGGCATATAAAAAGTCAGAACGCCTTTATTTATAAATACATTCCAGCTTTCCCCCTTTTTCAGTGTCATGATCTCTCCACCGTTCAGTGTGATGCTGTCATTCAGTTTTTCATCCTTCTCCAGTTTCCACTGATCCGGTGCTGTCTCATCCGGAACGTGTGGCAGGATCAGGGTTTCTCCCCAGTCCAGAACTGTACTGAGATTATCACATTCATTTCCGTCCCCGTCTATAAAACGAAGCATGATCTCTTCTTCCGGATTTATAGTTGGAGTCGGTGTGATCGAAGGCGTCTCTGTCGGTGTCACTGTGGGTGTGACAGCAGGTGTCATCTCCGGTGTGACTGTCGGGGATACCTCTGGTGCCTCTGACGGCGTAACGGAAGGTGTTGCTTCCGGTGTGACTGTCAGAGTCCCTTCCCGCGCGGCAGAAGGTGTTGGTGTAACCGAAGGCGTCTCTCCGGGCTCGTCTGCCGGTGTCACTGTTGGTGTGGGATCTGCCGCAGGTTCTGAACTCTCTCCCTTATAAAAAGATGATACAGAACTCGACGTACCGGTACCAGAACCTCCTGTATAGGCATCTGCCACGCCCGAACTGAAAAGATCTGCCTCTGCCGATGGTGCTGTAAACTCTGCTGCCTGCACGGGAATCCCTGTCATCACCAGTGCCGCAGAAAGAAACAGACCGGCAAATCTTTTTCCTCTTCTGTATTTGTGTTTATGCATTTTTACCTCCATTCGTCAGGTTATAACTGTTCATTCACTTCCAAAATTATATTTTACCAGATTTTTCCTGAAACCGGTAACTTTTATATTACTGTAAGCAAAACGTCCCACAAAATCGTGGGACGTTCCTGACATATGTATCTTTCAGAAATACTTTTTACTCTTCTCTCTTTTCTGAAAATACGATTCTTATAACTGACTGATAAATCTCATAAATGCTTCTCTGCCTTCCGCAGTGCATTTATAAACGCCGGCATCTTCCAGTACATGGACGAATACGTTGCCGACCTCTTTTCGAAGAACATCCTGAATATTGTCTTTATCAAGGTTGTCATATTTAGGAAGGAACTGTGCAGCCCATGCAGCGTGCTTTTCGATCTTCTCATTGGAGGAAATATCCTTTCCTTCCAGAATGTACTCTCCAAGCAGTTCCAGCTCTTCTTTTAATCTCGCCGGAAGTACTGCAAGTCCCATAACTTCGATCAATCCGATATTTTCTTTCTTGATGTGATGATACTCTGCATGCGGGTGATATACGCCCAGAGGATTTTCCTCTGTGGTAATGTTATTTCTCAGAGTCAGATCCAGTTCAAAGGTGTCACCGACTTTACGTGCGATCGGAGTGATCGTATTGTGCGGTTCTCCGTCTGTCTCTGCGAAAACAAATGCAGCTTCATCTGTATATCCTCTCCATACTTCCAGCACATGAGTTGCCAGGTCGATCAGACGTTTCTCATCTTTATGACGGATTCTCAGTACAGAAAGCGGCCATTTTACAATACCTGCCTCCACATCTTCATAACCCGGGATGATCACATGCTTCTCGATCGGCGCTTTCGCCATGGCAAAGGTATAATGCCCTCCCTGGAAATGATCATGGCTCAGAATCGAACCGCCAACGATCGGAAGGTCTGCATTGGAACCAAGGAAATAATGAGGGAATAATTTTACAAAATCAAACAGTTTGATAAATGTATTTCTCTCGATCTTCATCGGCACATGACTGCTGTTGAACACAATGCAGTGCTCGTTGTAGTATACATACGGAGAATACTGGAAGCCCCACGGACTGTCATTTACAGTGATCGGAATAATACGGTGGTTTTCTCTTGCCGGATGATTGACCCTTCCTGCATATCCCTCATTCTCCGGGCAGAGGAGACATTTCGGATAGCTGCTGGATTTCGCAAGTTTCGCTGCTGCGATCGCTTTCGGATCTTTCTCTGGTTTGGAGAGATTGATCGTGATATCAATATCTCCATATGGACTATTTACTTTCCATTTCATATCTTTTTTGACGCGGTCTCTTCGGATATAGTTGGTATCCTGGCTGAATTCATAGAAAAACTCTGTTGCTTTGTTTGGACTCTCTTCGTAATAGGTACGGAATTCTTTGATGACCTGGCTTGGTTTTGGTGTCAGGATTCCCATTAATTTTGTGTCAAATAAATCTCTTGTCACGATATCATCACTTTTGATGATATAGCGATCATAAGCTGTATCTGTCAGACGATCTAAAATCTCTGGCAGGATGATTTCTTCTCCTTCAATATCAGGATCTTCATATTCATCTAATCGAAACACTTCCAGATATTGATTGATCGTATAGATTTCATCTTCTGGCATGATCAGTTTTTTATCAAGTCCATATGTTACAAGTTTTTTGATATCTTTTTGTAAATCCATCTTATTCCACCTCAAATCGATATGTTGTTACTGCTTCGTATTCTTCGCCTTTTCTTAAAATTACCTTTGGTTCTTTTTCTATATGTATGGAGTTTGGTAAGAACTGGGCTTCTAAGGCAACACCATCTCTGTTTTCGTATGGTTTCCCACCTTTTCCATTACATCCGCCAGACAGGAAGTTTCCTGTGTATACCTGAATGCAAGGAAGTGTTGTTGTCATTGTTAATTTTCTTCCAGTTTCTTTGTCATATAGGATCAACTGGTCTTCTTCATCTTTTACCATGAAAGAATGATCATAACCTCCGGCAAGTTTTAACTGTTCATGATCATCGTTGATCCGCTCTCCGATCTCATGAAATTCTTTAAAGTCAAATGGTGTGTTTTCTATCTTTAAAAATGTTCCATTGGCAAGACAGTTTTCATCAACACATGCAATCTCATCCGCTTTTACCTTTAACTGATGATGATAAATTTTATCTTTTCCAGCAGATAAATTAAAGTAAGAATGATTTGTGATATTGATCAGTGTATCCTGATCGGATACTGCTTCATATTCCATTTTTAATGTATTATCGCATAAACGATACACAACTTTCAGATAAAGATTTCCCGGATATCCTTCTTCCATATCTGGTGAGAGATAGATAAAACGGATTCCATCTTCCAACAATTCATATTTAAATATCTTTTGATTAAATCCTTTGATTCCTCCATGGAGAGAATTCTTTCCATTGTTTGCTGCCAATTCGTATGTCTTTCCATTTAATTCAAACTTTGCATCTCCGATACGATTTGCAACACGTCCGGCGATCGCTCCCATGTAACTTCCATCTCCATGCCAGCAATCTTCCACATTCTCAAATCCAAGAACAACATCCCCAAAGTTTCCTTCTCGATCTTTTGTAAATACAGATAATACATGACATCCAAGGTTACTTGTGATCACTTTGATCTCATCATTTTTTAATTCGAATAAGCAGACTCCGTTATCTCTTTGTTCTATCATTCTTACTTTCATCATCTTATAATACCTTCATTCCTCCGTATGGACGTACTTTTAAGACATGACATGCTCCTTCACCAAATACATGTTCCATGTTCTTTTTGTACATACTAACAATATCATTTGGCACAAACGCCTGAATCGTTCCTGCAAATCCTCCGCCATGAACTCGGCTGACTCCTTTATCTCCTAAGGAAATATCACTGATTGCCAATCCGATTGATACACTCTGATTTGTCAGGTCATGGCTTGAATATACATTTTGTAAATATTTAAAGGATGAATCACCAGATTCTTTGATCAATTTCTTAAATGTATCAAAATCTCCTTCTTCTAAAGCTTTTACCTGCTGATCTACACGTTTATTTTCCTCAAATAAATGCATTGCACGAAGAACTGCTCTATCTCCTAAGATTTCTCTGATCTTTGGCAGATTTAAATAAAAATCATCTTTATCAACTTCTCTTAATGCTTCCTGATTAAAATAATTGGCAACTTTCTTCATTTCGTATGGAATTGCTGCATAATCATCTGTTAAATCTGCATGAGATCCTTTTGTATCCACAATGCATAAGCTGTGTCCATATTCTTCAAAATCCACTTCAACCTTTTTGATCTTTGGACTTTGAGGATCTTCAAAATCAATATTGATCAGACCTCCAATGGAAGATGCCATCTGATCCATCAATCCACATGGTTTTCCAAAGTATACATTCTCTGCATACTGTCCGGCCTGCGCCAAAAATACAGGATCGATCTTCATATCGTTATATAACCCAGATAAAATATTTCCGATCAATACTTCAAATGCAGCAGAAGATGACATTCCAGCCCCATTTAATACATCACTTGTTACATAAGCTTCAAATCCACCGATTTTATATCCTTCTTCTTTTAATTTAGAAGCAACTCCCTGAATCAGTGCCTGTGATGTTCCTTTTTCTGCTTTAGCTGGGTCAAAAGAACTAAGACTTACTATGATTCTTTCATATCCTTCTGATTTCAGATCGATCACATCGTCATCTCTTTTTGCAACGATTGCGATCGCATCCAAGTTAATGGAAGTTGCAAGAACTTTTCCAAACTGATGGTCTGTGTGGTTTCCTCCTACTTCACTTCTTCCTGGAGCACTATAGATTTCTACTTCTTTTTCTCCATAAATATCTTTAAAGGATTCTAATGCTTTGATATAACGTTCCTGCTGATATGCAAGAACACTTTCATCTACATAGATATCTTTTAATAACTGATCATATTTCCCTTCTTTAAAAGCTTCTTCTAATTTTTTAATACTGTTCGGCATTGCGATTTGCTCTCCTTTCTTCGATTGTCTGAATAACTTTCTTCATGAAACTGTCATCCAAATGATAGGCTTTTTTATAAACTACATAGGCTACAAGCATGGACACCGCTGGGATCGCACACATTAAAAATCGAATAGAATTTAATGTTAATGCAGACTGTACTGCGTTTGGATTTGGAATATATCCTGTACGTTCCAGTGCAAATCCAATGAAAAGTGATGTTAAAGCCGCTGTGAATTTTACGATCAATGTCTGTAAAGAGAATACAACGGATTCATTTCTTGTTCCCAGTTTGTACTCACCATAGTCAACGACATCAGATAAGAATACTGTCGCACATCCAAGTTCTAATCCTGTTCCTGTCTTTACGATCACTCCTGCAACTGCTGTTAATACGATATTCTGTGGGCATACAAATCCAACGACTAATAATAATGCTAAACCAATAAATGGTAAAATACATGCCAGTAAAAATGATGTATGTCTGGATAATTTCTTTGCTACTTCTGGGAAGATGATCAACCCAACAACTTCTGCGATAGATGCGCTGATCATGAAGGCTGATAACATGTTGGCATTTCCACATACATATGTAAAGTAGTAAACTGCAACACCCATGATAAACTGAATTCCTACATTATATAAAAGAATCAGTCCTACAGCTGACTGTAACTGGTCATTTTTCTTAATGATTGAGAATACATCTTTGAAAGAAATCTTCTCACTTGGTGCATTGTTTTCTTTGACTTTCAGGTTACAAACTGCAACACCGATCGTAAGAATAAATGTTCCTGCAATAATCATAGCAAAACGATGATATCCGATATATCCTCCACCTAATGCTGCAATGATCTGAACACCGAATCCTGCGATGACTAATGACTGTCCAATGCTTGCGAAAATTCTAGGTAAAACGGAAACAACTTCTCGTTCGTGTGGATCTGATGTAAGGTTTGGAATTACAGACCAGTATGGAATATCCATGATCGTATAAGTCATTCCCCATAATACATAGATCACTGCAACGAAGATGCAAAGTGAAGTTCCTGTTAATTTAAAGTCAGTAAATAATACGACAAACACAACGGAATTGACTAAAGTTCCGATCACTAGCCATGGTACGAATTTTCCAAAGCGTGATCTTGTGTTATCTACGATCATTCCCATAAACAGATCGTTAAATGCATCCCAAAGTTTTGCTACGAAGAAAACGATTCCTACAAACCCCGGTGATACTTTCAATACATCCGTAAAGTAGATCATAGCGAATGTCGCCATCATTCCATAAATTAAATCTTTTCCCAATGCTCCAAATGCAAAAGTATATTTTACTCTGCCTGGAACCTTTCCATTAGTTGTTCCCATTTTTCTTTCCTCCTGTTTTTAGTAAACTGTCTTTGATACTTGTATAGTAAAACTTTTTAGTAAAATTGTCAATATATTTTTACTAAATTTTTTACTTTTATTTTACTAAATTTACTTTTGTGCTTTTCTCTGTTATAATGAGATAGATTAATATTTATGAGAAAGGATTTTATCTCCATGACAACAATCAAAGACATTGCACAGAAAGCATCTGTTTCTGCTGCAACTGTATCAAGAATTTTAAACCAAGACGATACCCTGAGTGTAACCGACGAAACAAAACAGCGCGTTTTAAAGGTTGCCCAGGAATTAAATTATACAAAGCATCTAAAAAATACCGTTGAAAAATCGATTTCTATCGGTATCTTTCAATGGTATTCTGTCTTTCAGGAACTGGAAGATCCTTATTATCAGGCAATCCGTGTCGGTATTGAAAAATATTGTGCCGATCATAATATCCACGTTGTCCGTGCTTTCCAGAGCGATTGCAATTATCCTGACACACTCAAGGATCTTCAAGGTCTGATTTGTATTGGTAAATTTAATAAATCTCAGATTAAGTCTTTTCAAAAACTTAATTCCAACACTATTTTTGTTGATATGAAGACACCAAAGATTTATTGTGATACGATCAATCTTGATTTCCAACAGGCAGTTACTGAAGCATTAGATTATTTGTATGATCTTGGCCATCGAAAGATTGCTTATCTTGGCGGGAAGGAAGTTCTCGCTGATAACAGTGTATATTTTGAAGAACGTAAAGATACCTTCATCAACTTCTGCCAGGAACATTCCATTGACCATAAATCTTTTATTTATGAGGGAGATTATTCTGCTGAATCCGGATATAACATGACAAAACAAATGATTGCTGACGGCGACCTTCCAACCGCTATTTTCTCTGCCAGTGATCCTCTTGCAATCGGTGCAATGCGTGCTTTATATGAGAATGGTTATAAAATTCCAGATGATATATCCATCATTGGTTTTGATGATATCAGCGTTGCAAGTTTTTCAAACCCTCCGCTGACAACGATTCATACACCGGCTGAATTTATGGGAGAATATGCTGCTCATTATATTTTACTTCGGACAAAAGAGGATTCTCTGAATCAGCAAACTCCGATTCGTCTGACACTTCCATGCAATCTTATTGTTCGTAACTCTTGTGCTGCTCCGCGCAAACAGTCATAATATTTAGTAATATTTTTACTTGCTTTTCTAAGCATAGAAAAAACTGCATACTAACCGCATGCAGTTTTTCCCAAGAAGGAGTAAAAAGTTAATAGGTAAAATTTATTTATGAAAATGGATTCTCAGTCTTATAAAGCATATTCTTTGGCTGATTAAATCCAATCTCATCGACATCAACACCAATGTATTTGAATACTTCATATAAAGTTTTTCCAAAATGACCAAAAGCAACAGCTCCATGGTGTGGGAAATTCTTTTCGATCAGTACATGGCGGTAAAATCTTCCCATTTCTGGGATAGCAAATACACCAATAGATCCGAAAGATCTTGTTGCTACTGGAAGAATTTCTCCTTGTGCAACGTACGCTCTTAATTTTGTATCTGCTGTACTTTGTAAACGGAAGAATGTAATATCTCCTGGCGCGATATCACCTTCTAATGTTCCCTGTGTCACTTCTTCCGGTAATGTTCTTGCCATGATCTTCTGATATTTCATCTCACAGAAAGATAATTTAGATTTTGCTGTGTTTCCACAATGGAATCCCATAAATGTATCTTTTTGTGTATAGTCATAGTTATCTTTAATTTCTTCATTATACATATCTGCTGGTACGGAGTTGTTGATATCTAATAATGTCACAGCATCCTGACTTACAACCGTTCCAATAAATTCGCTTAATGCACCATAGATATCTACTTCACAGGATACTGGAATTCCCTGTGCTGCCAAACGACTGTTTACATAACATGGTACAAAACCAAACTGTGTCTGGAATGCTGGCCAGCATTTTCCGGCAATCGCAACATATTTACGATATCCTCTGTGTTCCTTGATCCAGTCTTTTAATGTCAGTTCATACTGTGCAAGCTTGGAAAGAATCTCTGGTTTTTTATTTCCTGCACCCAGTTCTTCTTCCATTTCTTTTATGATTGCAGGAATTCTTTCATCCCCTTCATGCTGATTATATGCTTCAAATAAATCTAATTCTGAGTTTTCTTCAATTTCGATTCCAAGATCATATAATGGTTTGATTGGTGCATTACATGCAAGGAAGTTCAGTGGTCTTGGTCCAAAACTTATGATCTTCAATTCACTTAATGCTTTTACTGTTCTTGCGATTGGCAAAAATTCATGGATCATATCTGCACATTCTTCTGCTGTTCCTACTGGATATTCAGGAATATATGCTTTTATATTTCTTAATTTCAGATTATAACTTGCATTTAACATTCCACAATATGCATCTCCTCTTCCATCTAAGAGGTTATCACCACTTTCCTCAGCTGCTGCCACAAACATCTTTGGTCCATCAAAGTGTTTTGCAAGAAGTGTTTCTGAGATTTCTGGTCCAAAGTTTCCAAGATAAACAACTAATGCATCACATCCTGCTTTTTTAATATCTTCTAATGCCTGTACCATGTGAATCTCACTCTCCACGATACAGACTGGACATTCATAAATGTCCTCAGGATCATATTTTTCTTTATATGCTTTTATCAATGCTTCTCTTCTTGTAACTGATAAACTTTCTGGGAAGCAGTCACGACTGACTGCTACGATCCCGATTTTTGTTTTTGGCATATTATTCATACTGTTTTCCTCCTTTAATACATCAACCAAATATAACTATCTACTTTTCATTACCTTGCGCAAGACGCTTCTCACGAATTGATTTAAATACACTCTGTAAAATTACGAAGAAGCAAAGAAGTAATGCAATCACGATTCTTGTCCACCAGGATGATAATGTTCCCTGGAATGTAATGATCGTTTCAATGATACCCTTGATCAGTGATCCAAATAGTGATCCTACGACAGTTCCAACACCTCCTGTTAAAAGTGTTCCACCAATAACTGCTGCTGCGATCGCATCCATCTCAAATCCTCTGGCCTGCTCTACGAATCCACCACAAGAGTTTAAGCAGAAAGCAAATCCAGCTAATGATGCTAAAAATCCATTTAACACATAAACTTTTAATTTTGTAACTTTAGGATTTAATCCCATTAATAATGCAGACTGTTCATTTCCACCTACTGCAAATACGGCACGTCCAAATTTTGTGTATCGAAGGATCACAAAGGAAATCGCTACAACCAACAATGCAATGACAACACTTAGGTAGATATAAGGATGCATTGCAACTCCTCGGTTGTTGTAATATGTAATAAATCCAAAATAAATTCGATAGTTTGCAAGACTTAAAAATGTTGGATTTTCAATACTGATCATATCGGAACTGATCAATGCTGTAAGACCTCTGGCAAAGAACATTCCTCCAAGTGTTACGATGAATGGCTGTATTTTTAAATAAGCTACTAAAAATCCTTGAACCAATCCGAAGATCACACCAAATACTAATACCAGAATAATTGCAACGACTGCGCTCATATGCTTCACTTCCATCATCCATGCAAGCATCATACAAACAACACCGATGACGGAACCAATCGAAATATCGATTCCTCCTGTGATCAGTACAAATGTCATACCAACGGCTGCAATGATCAATCCAGCATTACTAATGAACAAGTTTAAAAACACCTGTGGGCTTGTAAAGTTTCGATTTCCGTAAAGGATCGCACCTGCAATATAGAGCACGAAGAATAATACGATCGTAACTGCAAGCAAAAATCCATTTCCTCTAAGTTTATTTTTAATTTTCTCTACCATTGCCATTATGCCACCTTCTCTCCAGCAGTTTTTGCTGCACGTTTTGCTTTAATACGATTTAAGTATTTCTTAAATTCTGGAGACTGTAATGTCACGATTATGATAACCACGATCGCTTTATAAAGTGGAAGCTGATCTCCAGTTACTTTCATTGCATATAATGTTGTAGATAATGCCTGGATCGTGATCGCTCCAATAACACTTCCTGCGACTGAGAATTTACCACCTGCAAGAGAGTTTCCTCCAAGTGCTACTGCTAAGATCGCATCTAATTCCATCAAGTTTCCTACGTTATTTGCATCAATGGATGTGATTCTTGATGTTGCGATCATTCCTGCGATTCCTGCACAAAGTCCGCAGGCTGCATATGTGATAAAGATGATCTTTGTAGAATTCAGTCCAAACAAACGACTGGCTCTTGGGTTGATACCTACACTTTCAATATACAATTTTGTTGCTGTCTTATTTAAGAATAATGTTGCTAAAATGACTACGATGATCGCTACCAAAATCGGTGTTGGAACTGGAATATGTGGCAGAAATCCTCCTAAATACTTAAAGCTGTCCACCTTGACATATAAGTTATTTCCACCTGTGATCAACTGTGCCATTCCTCGTCCTGCGGTAAATAAGATCAAGGTTGCTACCATTGGCTGGATCTTCATATTCGCAACTAAGAATCCGTTCCACATACCACATAATACAGATACCACAAGCCCAATCAGGATTGCTGCGATCCAAGGAATTGCATATGTTTCTCCACTTCCAAGAAGATAAACAGATACAGCTCCTGATAATGCCATGATCGCTCCGACAGAGATATCAGTTCCTGCACTGGATGCTACACAAAGTGTCATACCAACTGCTAAGATGATCAATTCACTGGATCGGTTGAAAATATCGACCAGATATCCATATAACACACCATTTTTAATTGAGATTTCAAAAAATGATGGGGATTTTATAAGGTTAAATAATAATACAAGTGCCAGACATACAATTGGCCAGAAGAGGCGATATGATGTCATCTTTTTTAATTTATCCATAATTATTTGTCACCTCCTGCGATTGCTTTCATTACATTTTCCTGTGATAATTCACTTTCTTCCAATTCTCCGACTTTCTCACCATCTCGTAAGATTCCCATGTGAGTCACGGTACGAAGCATTTCTTCTACTTCGGATGAAATAAATACAACAGACATTCCTTCATTTGCAAGTTTTACGACTAATTTCTGAATCTCTGTCTTTGTTCCAACATCAATACCTCTGGTTGGTTCATCAAGGATCAGGAAATCTGGTTCTGTCATCAGCCATCTTCCGAGGATTACTTTCTGCTGATTACCACCACTTAATGATTTGATCGGTGTTTCTCTGCTTGCTGTCTTAACCTGCAACATCTTAATATACTTATCTGTCAACTCTTCCTGTTCTTTTCTGCTCATCAGTTTGAACATTCCTCGTTTTGCCTGAAGTGCCAAGATCATGTTTTCTCTTACAGAAAGATCTGCAATGATTCCTTCTACTTTACGATCTTCCGGACAATATGCCATTCCTTTATGCATTGCATCAATTGGTGCTTTGACATCTAATTTTTCTCCTTTGACATATAATTCTCCTCCATCTGGTTTATCTGCTCCATAAATCGCTCTTACAAGTTCGGAACGTCCAGATCCTAATAATCCAGATAATCCAACAACTTCTCCTTTATGGATCTTAATGTCAAATGGTTTGATCGTTCCTTTATGATAAAGACCTTTTGCTTCGATCACAACTTCGTCGCTTTGTTTCTTTGATGATGTTCCACTTCCTTTGATGTCTGCCAGATCATCAAATTCTTTTCCCATCATTGTTGCAACTAATTTAAATCTTGGAAGCTCTTCTGTCTTATATTCGCCTACAAAATGTCCATTTCTAAGTACTGTGATCCTGTCACAGACTGCATAGACCTGTTCCAAAAAGTGTGTTACGAATACGATCGCTGTTCCGCGTTTCTTTAGCATATTCATAACCTTAAATAATTTCTCAACTTCTCCTTCATCAAGACTTGATGTTGGTTCATCAAGGATCAATACTTTTGACTGAATGTCAACTGCTCTTGCGATCGCCACCATCTGCTGAATCGCTACGGAATAGTTTTCCAATTCCTGTGTGGCATCAATTTCTAATTCCAGATTATCAAGGATCTTCTGTGCCTGTGTATTCATCGTCTTCCAGTCGATCCTCCCCATTTTCATTGGTTCTCTTCCGATAAAGATATTTTCTGCTACCGTTAGATTCGGACACAGGTTTACTTCCTGATAAACGGTGCTGATTCCATTGTTTCCCGCTTCTTGAGGGGATGTGTTAATAATACTTTTTCCATCCATGATGATCTCACCTGTCTCAAATTCCTCAACTCCTGTAAGAACTTTGATCAGTGTAGATTTTCCTGCACCATTTTCTCCCATTAAGGCATGAATCTCTCCTTCTCTCAATGTAAGCTGTGCATCGGACAGTGCTTTCACTCCTGGGAATGTTTTATTAATATGTCGCATGGATAGAACTGTCTTCTTTTCATCACTCATGACAATTCTCCTTTCTTTTCATGATTTTTGAGCCGATTTTAATGAAAATGCCCTGATTTTTGGCATAAAAATTACAGGATAAGTCAGATTGTCCTGACCCAGAGCCTGCAATCTTTATTTGTAGTGCGATTGTTAATAGTTACATGTGTGTACTTAAGGGGATTTTCAACAATGTTTATTAATATGCACGTTTGTTAATAACTTCTTTTGTAGTATTATCTTTTGTAAATACCTGCTCATCTACATACTGGATCTTATCTACTTTTTCACCTTTCATGATCTTCTTAGCTAATTCAGCTACACGAGGTCCATGAAGTGGGTTACATTCAAATTCAGCATTGATCTCTCCAGACTGAACTTTCTTTAATGCTGCTTTGATCGCATCGAAAGAAATGATCGTTACGTCTTTACCAGGTGTTTTTCCTGCTGCTTTTAATGCATCGATTGCTCCGAATGCCATGTTATCATTCTGTGCTACTACAACATCAATGTCTTTGTTCTGTTTTAAGAAAGATTCCATAACTTCCTGACCTTTTGCCTGTGTAAATTCTCCTGTCTGAGAAGCAATGATCTTGAAGTTTTTCTGATCTTTGATTCCTTCTTTAAATCCTTTTGTACGTCCGATTTCTGCAGAAGAACCAATCGTTCCCTGTAATACAGCGATGTTTACGTCACCTTTTTCTTTTCCCTTTTCTTTAATTAACCATTCCGCCGCTTTCACACCTTCTTTTTTGAAGTCTGATCCAACCCATGCTGTGATCAGTGAATCATCAGAAGTTTTGATCTGACGGTCAACTGTGATAACTGGAATGTCAGCTTTCTTTGCTTCTTTTAAAACTGTTTCCCAACCTGTTTCTGTTACAGGTGCGATTGCGATCACATCAACACCCTGTGTGATAAATTCTCTGACCGCTTTTGTCTGATTTTCCTGTTTCTGCTGAGCATCTGCAAATGATAATTTAAATCCGTTCTTTGCTGTTAATTCAGATTTCATAGACTTTGTATTCGCTACACGCCAATCACTCTCAGCTCCAACCTGTGAAAATCCGATGTTGATCTCTGAAGTTTCCTTCTTTGAAGAACCACTGTCTTTCTTGTTTCCTCCACCACAACCAGTAAGCATTGTTCCAATCATCATTGTTGCAAGTAAACCTGCAGCCACCTTCTTAATACTTCTTCTCATTATGATTTCCTCCTTTTTCTTTTTTGATTTTTTCGTTTTCCTTAATTACAAGTTATATTTTACTTGAAATTGTATTTCTTTCAATGCAATTTCTTTTGCATTTGGTGGATTATTTTATGAAATTTTTATCTTGTCTGTTTAAAGTTTGATTTTTTTTGATAATGGTTTGAATTTTTTTGATTTTTGATTATTTTTTCTCTGCTTGTCTAGTCTTCGGTACAACTACGATCACCTTAGTTCCAATATCTGGTTCACTTTCAAGGATCAACCCATATTCTTCTCCATAATATAATTTAATCCGCCGATTTACATTTGCAATTCCAAACCCTGTTGTCCTGTTTACCCATATATCTTCATACATTTCTTTATTGATCTGAACTACCTGCTCAGGCTGCATACCAACTCCATTATCTTCAACGATCAGGAATATATTATTTTCATCATCTACACTGGAAATCTTTATCATTCCTTTTTCTCTTTGTTTTTTCAATCCATGATATAATGCATTTTCTACTAATGGCTGTAAAGTGATCTTTACAATATCATTTTTCTTGATCTCATCTGGGACATCAATAGAATATTCCATAATATCCCCGTATCTTAATTGTTGTATCTTTAAATAATTTTCAACATGCTCTAATTCTTCCCTGATCGATATCTTATCTTCTCCGTGACTTAAACTTGTACGGAAAAAGCCAGACAAGGCAGCTACCATTTCTACCACTTTGTCATCCTGATGATCAATGGCAAGCCACATGATCGTGTCCAATGTATTATAAAGGAAATGTGGATTAATCTGCTCTTGTAGTAACTGCAGCTCTTTTTTTCGAAGATTTTGTTGTTCTACTTTTACATCTTCGATCAATCTCTCTACCTTTTGTGCCATACGTTCGAAATTATTTGTTAAGATCTGCAGCTCTTCTGTTGTATTTTGAGGTCCATGTACATCAAAATTTCCCTGCGCCACTTCCTTTGTCATCTCACATAATTGTCTGACTGGATAACTAATGCTTTGCGAAATCAATTTCGATAATTTCCATGTTATCAGAGACAAAAACAGTACAGCGATCAATGTGATCGTGATCGT
>ERZ838399.1829-NODE-1829-length-17922-cov-15.966642_pt1 | contig 17922 bp, 20 predicted proteins | sample MGYA00519683_ERZ838399 | MGnify/ENA primary metagenome ERZ838399 (study PRJEB31850, sample SAMEA3708833) | human gut metagenome | biome: human gut; feature: human-associated habitat; material: faeces | place: China | collected 2014 ...
ATTGTGGGAGTGCGTAGCACGGAGCAATCCGTAGGCATCAAAGTCGGGGGCTTTTAACCCTGGCATCATTAAATTATTTATCCATATCATTCAACATCTTTTTCAGATCAATCAGCTTATCACGCAGCTCTGCTGCCGCCTCGAAGTTCAGCTCTGCTGCCGCCTTCTTCATCTGTTTTTCCAAATCCCTGACCAGCTTCTCCAGTTCCTTGCGGCTCATAGATTCCGGATCTTTCTCCATCTTCAGTTCTTCTGCTGCCACCTTTTTGGAAATGCTGATCAGATCACGTACTGATTTCTGAATGGTCTTTGGCGTAATTCCATGCTCCTTATTATATTGCATCTGAATCTCACGACGTCTCTGCGTCTCATCAATCGCAAGCTGCATGGATTCGGTCATTGTATCTGCATACATGATAACATGCCCTTCCGAATTTCGTGCCGCACGTCCAATAGTCTGGATCAGAGACGTTTCCGAACGAAGGAAACCTTCTTTGTCGGCATCAAGGATCGCTACCAGTGTAATCTCCGGAATGTCCAGTCCTTCCCTTAACAGATTAATTCCTACAAGGACATCAAATACATCCAGTCTCATATCACGGATGATCTCGGTACGCTCAAGGGTATCAATATCAGAATGAAGATATTTCACACGGATACCAACCTCTCTCATATAATCCGTCAGATCTTCCGCCATCTTCTTTGTCAGAGTAGTGACCAAAACCTTATTTTTCTTTTCAATTTCTTTATTAATTTCACCTAAAAGATCATCAATCTGTCCTTCCACCGGACGGACTTCAACCTCAGGATCAAGAAGACCTGTCGGTCGGATTACCTGCTCTGCTCTGAGAAGTTCGTGATCCCTCTCATACTGCCCAGGCGTTGCCGACACAAATAAGACCTGATTAATCTTACTTTCAAACTCTTCAAAATTCAGCGGACGGTTGTCCTTTGCCGACGGAAGACGAAATCCATAATCTACCAGCGTCTGCTTTCTTGACTGATCTCCATGATACATTCCTCCGATCTGCGGAACCGTCTTGTGTGACTCATCGATCATCATAATGAAATCGTCCGGGAAATAGTCAATCAGTGTATAAGGTGCCTGTCCCGGCTTTAATCCTGACAAATGCCGGGAATAATTCTCGATTCCGGAACAAAACCCTGTCTCTTTGAGCATCTCAATATCAAAATTCGTCCGCTCTGCGATACGCTGTGCCTCCAGCAGTTTATCATTCCGCTTAAACTCTTTCACCCGTTCTTCCAACTCTTCCTCAATATCTGCCACAGCACGCTTAATGTTCTCGCGGTCAACAACATAGTGAGAAGCCGGAAAGATTGCAATATGCTTCAGTTCATCCTTAACTTCGCCAGTCAGAATATCAATCTCTGAAATCCGGTCAATCTCATCCCCGAAAAATTCCACACGGATCGCCGTATCGCTCTCGTAAGCCGGAATGATCTCCAGCACATCTCCGCGCACCCGGAATGTACCACGGTGAAAATCCATATCATTGCGGTCATACTGGATCTCAATCAGTTTTGCCATCACCTCATCCCGGTCTTTGATCATTCCGGGACGAAGGGAGATCACCATGTTCTGATAATCCACCGGGTTACCCAATCCATAAATGCAGGAAACACTGGCAACGATGATCACATCTCTCCTCTCCATCAGTGCCATTGTAGCGGAAAGACGGAGCTTGTCAATTTCATCATTGATGGCTGAATCCTTGGCAATGTAAGTATCTGAAGATGGAACGTAGGCCTCCGGTTGGTAATAATCGTAGTAGGAGACAAAATACTCCACCGCGTTGTCAGGGAACATCTCCTTGAATTCTCCATACAACTGAGCTGCTAACGTCTTATTATGAGCGATGACAAGCGTCGGCTTCTGTAATTGCTGAATCACATTTGCCATCGTAAAAGTCTTTCCCGAACCCGTAACCCCTAGTAAAGTCTGGCATTGATTGCCTTCCTTGAACCCTTTCACAAGCTCTGCAATCGCCTGTGGCTGGTCTCCGGTTGGCTTATATGGGGCTTTTAATTTAAAAGCATGTCCGCCCTGCGAGCTGCTTTTATGAGCAAGTAGCTGACTATTGTCAGCGGATTGCGAATGTCCTTTTTCTGCATTCATGGTAAATCCCTCCATTCACGCTTATTGAACTGCTAATGTTCAATAAGATGTGACTTTCAATCGCATAAATGCGATTGAAAAAGTTCTGTGAACTTTTTTATTACGATCATTATCATCCAAAAATTCGTATCCAGATTCGTAACGAAAATCTCATTTTTATAGTGAATAGATGTGTTTCTCACCTCGTTACGAATAAAAGTCACAAAATTCATATTTGCGGATAAAACAGCACTCGGAAATACCTGATGATACTAGGCTCCGGTTCTGTCATATTTTTACTGTTTTTTCTTGTAACAGTCCCTATTATATCAGACATTTTTTTGAAAGTATATAGATGAAGGCAAGAAAAAAGTACAAATGTTCGATTCTTATTTGTACTTTTCTCTCTTACTACTATTCTATTTTTTATCATGCTGCGTTGAAATATTCCTCCAGGATTAAGTCTATTTCAATCACTTCTGAATAATCATATTGCTGATCTTTCCGCTCTTTTGGAATAACTTCTTCAATAAATGGTTCCAATACATCCAGACAGTCTTCTATGATTTCCTGCGTATCTCCATAGACATCTACTGATATGATTTCCTTGGCATGTCCCAATAAATGCGAAACACCTTTTGAATTAAAGCGATATAAACTTGCTGACAAGCGGGAAACTAAACTCATACCTTGCAGATATTGACAAGCAGGCTGAGAAAATGTTTTCTCGGCTGGTAAATGAAATGGCGGAAAAGCAAGGTGTTACCGAACAGTTAAAGGCAACCAAGCCGATGTTGTGGGTTGGAAAAATGAACGCCGTTCGTAGCACCGCTATATTAAAAGACCAGAGGCTACTGTTTAACACATTTATTCAAAAACAATATGTTGAAACTTTATGCTTTTCAAAAGTACCTTTCACAGTATTCAAGAGACAGTTCTAAAAACTGCTTCAGCATATCGAGGTCACGGTACATACCGTGATTGCAGTTGGGAAATTCAAAATAATCATACTCTACACCGTTATCTTCTAATGCAGAAACCAATTTGTACTTTAACTCTCTCGGTACAAGATGATCTTTCAGTCCATATCCCAGTAATGTGGGAACAGAGTTTTCATTTACCAGCCTTGCGGGAGAAATCATATCGACATACTTCTCATATTCGCCGCTTTTAATAATTTCCTCTGTAATATTTACGCCTGTCATCATAGAAAGAAATTCAGCATCGGTATCGAGCTTGTTGACCTTTTTTAGTATATCCCAATCGCTCGGTTCAAAGTCAGCAGGTGCAGCAAGTTGAAACACAAATTTCACAGGAACGACGGAGGTTTCGGCACAGGTGTAGGCATAATTCATTGCAAGCGTTCCGCCTGCGGAAACACCGCAGGTTGCCATACCATCAAGGGTATAACCGAGTTCTTTGCACTTTTCGTTGATTGCGTTCACACACTCTTTTATTTCCGTGTTCATTCTCACAAGGCTTGCGTCCTCTTGAACAGTTTGAAGAGAGTAGTCAAGTGAAGCTGCAATATACCCCTTTGAAGCGTAATATTTGCACCAAACTTCTCCGTCCTCTTTTGCACCGGAATTAAAACTGCCACCGTGGATAAAAAGAATAAGCTGCTGTGCGTTTCCTATATCAAGGTTTGCAGGAACATACAAATCGTATTTATGTCCGTAATCATTTTCATAGTTTAAGTCGTTGTAAATCGTCCCTACGGTATCGTCCCATTTGACCTGCATCAGCCTCATAGGTGCCGAACCGAGCAAATTTACTCTGATTAAAGCACTGACGGTAAACACGATAACGAATAGTATACTCCAAAGTGTTATTTTTGTTCTTTTCTTCATACCGCCACCACCTTATATCAAATTGTCGAGCAATAATTCCCCGACAACGATGCCAAGTATGGCGGCAAAGATTATTACGGCAATGGTTATGCCAATATTGATGAATACTTTCTTTCTTTTCTTGTCCATACAATGTTCACGCTTTCATTATTATTTCACAGGCATATATTTATCAAGATATTCTTCCATTTTTTGATTATGCAGAAGAAATTCCTTGTTATCATTCTGCAAGCCGTGTCCGGAGTGCTCGCAAGCGATATATTCGTGCGGCACGTTGTGTTCCGTCAAAGCCTTATCAAGACGAACAGACGCTTCAAAGGATTGCACCTTGTCAAACTTGCCATACGCTAAAACAGACGGAACTGTGTTTTCGTCAATCCACAAAAGAGCGGAAATGTCCTTGATTGCTTCATCATATTCCGGTGTTCCAAACATATCGGGAGAAATCTCTTTGCCAGCCATCACGCTAAACAGTCCTGCGGCGGCAGCTCTGCTTTCTTCTGTTTCCTTGTCAAAGCCATAGCATTTCCAATCCTCCGGGTAGAAACTGGAAGGGCCGACAGCACCGAACACCATTTTCACAGGAACGGGAGAAGTTTCTTCATCACGATAGGCATAGAGCATTGCAAGACAATGACCTGCCGAACCGCCACCGATGGACATCTCATCGATATGATAGCCGAGTTTCTCCGCTTCTGCAATAACTGCGGGCATACTCTCTTTAATTTCCATTGACTGGGAATAAACGCTGGCTTCCGGGTGTGCTTCGTCACGCAAGGTGTAGTTAATTCCTGCCGCTATATAGCCTTTTGAACACAGCCATTTGAGAATTTGTTCGTCTCCGGATTTATCACCAGCAGTAAATCCGCCTGCGTGGAGATAAACCACCAATCCGTAGTTTTCTTTCGTATTATCTGCCGGGACATAGAGGTCGAATTTGTTAGCGTCCTTCTCTCCGTATGTAATATCCTTATAAACTGTGCCGACAGAATCGCTCCACTCCGCCGTAAAATCTTTTGTCCAGGACGGTTGGACAAACTTGCTTACCACGCCAATTATCAATGCAGCAATAAAAACACCGCTATAAATAAATGCCCACATAATCATTCGACCTTTCTTTGGCTTTTCATCTATCTTCTTTTCTTTCATCACAATATGTTGCCTCCAAACAAAGTGCCGCCCAATAAAAGGTTCATAAATCCTCGTACTGCCAATCTGCCAAGTACGATACCGGCAATGATGAGAACAAATATAATAATCAGCCTTTTGGGTATAAGTGTCATTTTTTCTTTCCTTTCCTTTGTTTATTGACTTTGCACAATTTTTGTGATATCTTTTCGATGATACATTTGTATCGCTGTTACAATTATATCTGCAAATTTTAATGCAGTCAATAGGAGGAGCAAAAATGATACAAAAGTCAAAAAGTGTATCACCGATGAGCAATGAAGGTAGAAATGCCTATGTGATTGAACATATAAATGAAGCACTTTGGGGTCTGCTTAAAGAAAAATCCCTTAATGAAATTTCCATAAGTGAGATATGCGAAACTGCCGGTGTCGGAAGAATGTCTTTTTACCGCAATTACGAAAGCAAAGAAGATGTAATAAAAAAACAACTCCTGCAACTGATACAGGAGTGGGAAAAGGATTATGAGGGTAAAAATGACCCAACCTATTTTTCCGAAAGCCTATTGCGACATTACTATAAGCACAAGGACTTTTATCTGCTTCTTTACAATCAGGGCTTATCCAATATGATTCTCGAAGCACTCCGAGTTTCAGTCAAGCTCGAGGAAGCGAATAACAATTTGGAAAGATATGCAAAGTCAATGATAGCCGGAATGATTTGGGGATGGGTTGACGAATGGATGCGTCAGGGTATGCCCGAAACGCCGGAGGAAATCGTTTTGCTTACCGCCCAACTTAATAAAGAGCAACCAAAACAATAATCAAAATATGTGAGGAAACCATTATGAAAATCGGATTGGTATTAGAAGGCGGTGCTATGCGTGGAATGTTCACCGCCGGTGTCTTAGACACATTTCTTGATAATGACATCAAGATGGATTCCGTGGTCGGTGTTTCCGCCGGAGCATTGTTCGGTGTAAACTATCTGTCAGGACAAAAAGGCAGAGTAATCCGCTATAACAAGAGGTTTAACAAAGACAAAAACTATATGGGATTTCACCCCTTGCTTCGTGAGGGTAATATTGTCAGCACAAAATATGCCTACGAAGATGTTCCGAAAACCCTTGACCCCTTTGATGATGAAGCGTACAAAAAGTCCAATGTTCCTTTTTATGCTGTGGTTACAAATGTTGCTACCGGAAACCCGGAATACATACAAATACACAGCGTATTTGAACAGATGGACACTTTAAGAGCGTCCGGCTCTATGCCCTTTGTTTCAAAGCCTGTGGCAATCGGTGACAAGAAATACCTTGACGGAGGAATTGCTGACAGTATTCCTTTTGAATGGCTTGCCGGTCAAGATTGTGACAAGCTGATTGTAATTCTTACTCGTGATATGGAATACCGAAAGAAACCAATGTCTCCGGTCTTAGTTAAGTTGTACGGACGAAAATACCCCAAAATTGCGGAGAGATTATTACAGCGTCACAATAACTATAATCGTGCCGTGGAAGAATTGAGAAAATGGGAAGCCGGTGGAAAAGCTATGGTGATTCGTCCGTCAAGCCCTATTGAAATCGGGAGAATTGAGAAAAATCCCGACAAACTGCAAGCGGTGTATGAGCTTGGAGCAAAAGACGGCAATGCCAATCTGCAAAAAATTAAAGACTTTATAAAATAAAATCGGAGGTTCCTTATTTCTCTCTTTGAGGAACAAGCTGATAGCACAAGCAAAATACACGGAAGCTGTTGATGAACTTATGATAAAGATAAGAAAATAGCACCGTAATGGCACAATATGCAAAACCGAGGGGTAAGGTACAAACACCCTGCCCCTCAAAGTATAGGCTCTAAAAATAGCTTTTTCTTCCTCATTTTCATCAAATGTTACAACAACTACCCCTCCCATTTTTATAAAAACCTTTCATATTCCAAATCTTACAAGCGTAATTTTTATCTATTATTACGTCTGTAAGATTTAAAGTCAAGTTTTTATTTCGTTGACAGACTAACCTTTTAAGATATATAATATTTTTATTACATTTGTAAGATTTGGAGGATATCACATGAGCAATCTGCCTCAAATTTCAGAAGCTGAATTTGAAGTTATGAAAATCGTTTGGAAATACGCACCAATCAGCACCAATGAAATTACTGAAAAATTAACACAAATTTCCCGTTGGAGTCCTAAAACAATTCAGACATTGATTAAACGTCTCGTTTCTAAAAAAGCACTAACCTATGAAAAACAAAGCCGGGTTTTTGTCTATACTCCATTGGTCAAGGAAGACGAATATATTCGGCAGGAAAGTAATTCTTTTTTAAAACGATATTATAATGGTAATATCACTTCTATGCTTGCCTCTTACATTGAGGATGATAAATTGTCTGAAGAAGACATTGCCAGCTTACGGAATCTTCTTTCCAATCATTAACCATGGGAGGAGGAGCATATTTTGATATATTTTAGTTTTCGATTTTTACTGTGTAATGCCATCATTTGTATTTTTTTAGGTAGTTTACTGGGATTAAAAAATTTATTGCAAAGGCAATTATCCGCACGTATGCAATATAATCTTTCGATTATATTTCTTGCCGTTCTAATTGTTCCCTTTTTACCAATAAGCTCTGCCCCATCTTCTATATCGTGGAGCCATTTGCTGACAGCCAGTTCAAGTACCAATGGTGACATTCAAACCACTTTTCTTTCTGGTAATGGTTATAATTTGGATAAAATAAATGATTTTGCTGTCTCTGTCAGCACCCAAATACCAACTTTTATTCACACATTACTTGTATTTTTCTGGAGTATCGGTATATTCATAATGTTTTTTCTTCTCTACCACTCAGTAAGACAAGTAAAAGCCTTACATAGTTCTGCTTTACCTCTTCAAAATGAAGAACTAAACGCTCTTTATATAGAATGTTTAAACGAAGTGAACAGCAAGCATACCATTCCGATTTATAGTACAGCATTTTTGAAATCTCCTGTTTTGGCTGGTTTCCTGCATCCTCGCATTTATCTTCCAATTCACTTGATTTCAGATTTTAACGCTGGAACTATAAGCTCAACTGATATTCGATATATGCTTCTTCATGAACTGCAGCACTACAAGCATAAAGATATTCTAATTGGATATTTGATAAATACAGTAAATGTTTTCTACTGGTTCAATCCCCTAATCTGGTATTTTCTAAAAAGAATACGGCAGGAACGGGAACTTGCCTGCGACAGTGCTGTATTACAATTATTGAAAGAAACAGAATACAAGTCATATGGAAATACACTGATTAACTTTGCCGAAACAATAGCTCTGTCTCCATTCCCTCTTACTATGGGAATCAGTGGAAATATAAAACAGTTAAAAGGACGCATTTTAAATATTGCATCATTCCACCAACCTACTTTTAAACAAAAAATTCGTGGATATCTTTTATGCATATTCGTCTCTACTATCATCATTGGATGCATTCCCATACTTTCTGTTTATGCTTCTGATCAGACTGGCTATCATTTTGACACAACCGAAAAGAATATTACTCAGCTAAATCTTTCTTCCAATTTTGGGGACTACACCGGAAGTTTTGTTTTATATGATCAGTCTGCTGATAAATGGAATATTTATAATATGGATCATGCTTCCACACGTGTATCACCGAATTCGACTTATAAAATATATGATGCATTACTTGGCTTGGAATCTGGAATTATTACACCAGAACATTCCACTTTCACATGGAATGGAGAACCATATCCTTTTCATTCATGGGAAGCCGATCAAGATTTAACCTCGGCTATACATAATTCCGTAAACTGGTATTTTCAGGCAATTGATTCACAGGCAGGTTTTGAAGCCGTAAGAACATTTTTACAGACAATAAACTATGGGAATCAGAATACTGGAACAAATCTAAATCTCTATTGGACAGATTTCTCTCTGAAGATATCACCCATAGAACAGGTGGAATTGTTACAGGATTTCTATCAAAATAATTTTCATTTTGACAGTAAAAATATCCAGGCAGTAAAAAAAGCCCTGCTGCTTTCCACTACTTCTTCCGGTTCTCTTTACGGGAAAACAGGAACCGGGCGTGTCAATGGTAAAGATGTCAATGGCTGGTTTATCGGATACATTGAAACATCGAATAATACTTACTACTTCGCAACAAATATTCAATCCTCTTCTGGTGCAACTGGAAGTCAGGCTACCGAAATAACAGAATCTGTACTTTCTAATCTTGGTATTTGGAAATAAATAAAGAGAACTGATAGCATAATTTCCCGTTATCAGTTCTCTTTATTTCATTCTTCTCTACTGATCAATTCTGCAAATTACCTAACCGGTACTGATACCTCGGTATATTATCAATACCATTATCTAAAATCCTGTTTCCAACATACTGAATCGTTCCATCATCCTGAATTTTCATCGTAAGTTCGTGTGTAATAACAACATCATTACATACAACAGAATCACATACTGCATGAATTGTCAAAACAATGGTTCCATCTTCATTGTGCCTAACTTCTGTTACTTCCGGTAAAGACAAGCCAAAATGTGTTGGTGAATAATTACCACATCCCAATCGTTCCCAGATAAACACATTACTTTGTTCATCGTAGACCGCCCATTCTTTCAATTCTTCTTTTGTAACAGGAAGATATGTCATAATTACATTTTCGAACTCTTCTGCTGGAATTCCCACAACCTCTTTTTTGGCAGTAAATTTTTCTCCATATTTCATTTGATAAAAATATTCATAAAGTCCATTATAATCCAACCCCTGCATATCCTCCGCATTCCAGTTTGAACATAACAGATTGTTTCCTTGATAGCCGAACGTACTCACATATTTTTTTGAATATTCCCGACACTCCTCACTCAAAGGCTTTACCCGGATAATACAACTTCCATCTACAATCTCTGTCACTTCCGGTGGTTCAGGTACGCATAATTCATAACAGAAATTCCCATTTTCAGTATATGCCCATTCTTTTATTTTTGATAGCGATATGTATGTAAGTACAGGCTCTGTATCCTCACTCCAGATCATTTTTGCGGACATCACACTCATTTCTTTTCCATCATAACTATATTCTTTTCTGGTAATTCCACCATCTGTATCTGCTTCATATAAAATTACACTTCCTTTTTCTTCTTGTTCTGCAGATTTTAAAAATTGTTCCATCTTCTGATAATTATCCATAACAGAATAATGATCGGAACCAATGACCGGATTCCCATTTTGTTTGATAATTTCTTTCATCCGATTCATCATTTGCTCAGCAGTATTCTGATCTGCTTCTTGTATTCCATTATATTCAGAATAAATATCTCGGATAATGCCCATAATTTCTTCACAATCATTCACAGCTTCCTTTTTCTTGTCTTCATCGATTGGTAGATTATATCCCTTATCCGGATTTTCCATGGTAGTGTTTTTCTGATTCTTCTCATTTTTTACATCTGTGCTGTTTAACGATATCTTACTTTCACAGGAAGTCAGAATCATTCCTATACAAAGTACTAACAAAATACTTTTTCTTTTCATATTGCCCCCTAATTATTACTGTAATTCTCTTCCCACTCTTCTTCTGTTAACCTTGGCATATACCACCCTGCATTTGCATTTTGATCTGACTTGATTACCTTATTTGATAAATACTGGAAACTTCCGTCTTCCATAGGTTTTATCATCAATTCACTGGTGATTGCCTGATCTAACATTCTGATTTCCCATACTGCTTCTATCGTAAGTTTTAATGTTCCATCTTGTAATTTTTCATATGAGATAACTTCCGGATATGGCTCATATGGGAATTCACAATCATATAACCCTCGCGGTCTGTATCTAAAAGTTCTATTATCAGAGTTATAAAAAGTTCCTTTTTCAATCTCGCTATTACTAAATGGTAAATAGGTCTTTATAACCTCTTCAAACTCATCTTTTGGAACTTCATATTCTGCTCCACCATAATTTGCTTCATATGGAACTTGCTTTCCATATTTCATATAATACATTTTTTCATAAAGATCATAAAAATCAAGTTCCGTATAATTCTGGTTATCCCAATTTGTAATCAACAGATTATTAAGTGCATACCCCAACGGCATAACATATTTTCGATTCAATTCTCGGCATGTTTTATCTAATGGCTGCACTCTGAATCCAGTTTCACCCGGTGCTCCATCAAATCCCGGTGGGTGATATTCCTCCAGAAACAAGTATCCTTTTTCTGTATATTTCCACTCATATGCTTCATATTCATCATAATAATTAGCCTGTGGACTATTATCCTTCCATTTAACCTGACATAATCGAACATTTATCTTTCCATTCATTGACTCTAAATGATATTGTATAATTTCCCCTTCATCAAATACAACAACAATATCTACTGCTGCCTGTTCTTCTTTCTCTGCTGCTTTGCAAAAATCTTCTACTTTTTCACGATTGACCATATCAATCTGATTATCACAATCTACTGCCGCATATCCTTTTTCTTCCAGACAATTGATAATTTTTCTTTTCACCTTTAATGTATTTAACTCCGACTTCTCCTTCATATAAACAGACCGAAAAGTTTGCGCTGTTTTTTTACTTCTGCATTCATTTCAGATTCTACGGTTTCTTTCTTTTCTTCTTTTTCCGTAATTCGATTTTGTCCGCACCCTGTAAAAACAATAAGAACTATCAATATCATCGCAAATATCTTACATATGTAATAATTCCCCATAAAAATTTTTTTATTTTTCAAAATATTCCTCCAATACGGTTGCATCCTTTTTAACAACATAACCACTTCCACCGATTCCTTTCACATTCTCAACCATACTGATAAGAAGAATTGGTTTGTCCACGCTTTTATCTGCCGTAAACACCGAAAACCACCCGATTTCTTTGCCAGAAGTATCTTCTTTCGTTGCCTTCAACTCGGCTGTCCCTGTTTTTCCAGCCAACAAAATATCGTCACGATGTGCAGCATATCCGGTTCCTTCCGGATCATTTACAACACCTTCCACCCCTTGCATAATTTCTTCTACATTTTCTTTGCTAAACGCATTTTCTATCCATGTTTCACCGGATGCTTCTTCTTTGTATTTCAAATACGGTTTTATCATATTCCCTTCATTTAAAAATGAAATATAAATACTTGCCAGATGTAATGGATTTACAAGAATCTGCCCTTGCCCATAACCACTATCTGCCAATTGTATTTCTGTTTCTATTTTATCTGTATTGGAATATGTTGATTCCTGCATCGCAATCTCAAACGGCATATCCTGATTAAATCCTATTTCATTTAAAGTATTCATAAAATTCTCACTACCAATTTTAAGAGCTGCCTTTGCAAAATAAATATTATCAGAATAGATAATTGCATTTTTCATAATAACCGGTTCATATTCATGAAGTGTTGTCACTTGATAAGATCCCCAAGACGAATCTTTCTGCCATGCCAAACCTTCATTTCCAAAATCTTCTTTTGGATCTATGCTTTCCGTTTTCAACCCAATTCCTGCCACAACTGGTTTAAATGTTGAGCCAGGACACCATACTTGACGAAAACGATTATATAATGGCTTCTTTTCGTCTTCGTTTAATGATGTCCATTTCTCTGATGATAAGCCCCGTATAAATTCATTATTATCATAAGATGGGGTACTTACCAAAGCCAATACTTCTCCCGTATAAGGATTCATTGCGACAGAACACCCCGGATCTTCTTTAAACTGCTCGTATAATGATTTTTGCAAATCGGAATCTATCGTTAATCTTATATCCATACCATCTTCTTTAAAAATACTTGCAAGAACCTCTTTTACTTCCCCATCACTATCCAAAATCTTTATATCACAACCATCTTTTCCTTTTAATTGCTTTTCGTATAACTTTTCCACCCCAGATCTTCCGATTACACTTTCAGCTGAATATCCTTCCCCTGGATGATTTTCCAAATCTTCTGCTGTTACAGACTGTACATAACCAATTAAATGAGCTGCTGCTTCCCCTAACTCATAGGTTCTAACTTCCACATCTGATAGCATAACCCCTGGAATTTCCAAAAGTTTATTCTGACAATCCTGCTCCTCAAGTGTCTTTTCTTCTGGCTGTATTTTCATTAAATCTATTTCTTCTACTTTCGGAATAGTTTCAATTGGTACAAAAGAATCTTCTTTTACCCACTTTGCTGTGAGTTTGTTATTTATTGTTTCTACATCTATCTCTAATAACTCCGCTATTTTTTCAATAGATACATTCCTGTCTTCCAGCTTTCCCGGTATAATGCCAACTGATGTTGCTACTCCTTTTCCTGCAAGCATTTTACCATCTCGGTCTAATATTTCTCCTCTCTCCGCTTTTGATGTAGTAACACTTATTTTATCATCACTCTCTAAATCTGGAAAAATCAGGCTATCCTGCCATACTAATTTATATCCCTGTTTCGTCTTCTTCAGTTCCGCCATATTGTCAAATTGTATTGTTCCGGCAATTGTATTACATGATGTTTCATACGAAAGCGTAACTGTATCTGCTTTTTTCTCTTTCACAGCTATATGACTGATTTTAATGTCACTGACCTCTATTCCTTCGTATATCTTAGAATTTCGTTGTATGTATTCTTCTTTTGTCAGATAAACTTTTTCATCTGAATCTATCATAGTATACATTACTTCATATTCCTTTTTTTCAATATGGTTCATATATTCCACAAGTGTGTCTTCTGGTGATTCCGTTATCGTCCTTTTTAATAAAACACCTCCTGAAACAGCAATTACTGTTATAGCTACTATCAGCCCAAAAATCTTACAAGCGTAAGATTTTTGGATATTTTGTTTTTTTCGTCTATTTTTCATAGATATTCCTTTCTTCTAATTTTTTTGTTTCTTAAATCTTACGCTTGTAATATTTAAAAGTCAAGTCTATTTTCAGGAATTGTATACTCCAGATTCACCATTAGACTATCACACTTTTTCTCCTGCCTTTTAATATGCCGGAACACCATATCCATAAATGTTACTGCTTCCGATACTGTAACTCCGTCTTGCTACTTTATCCCCACTGTTGCCTTCAATGGTATTTACGGTTCCACCACTAACGCTCTCTACAATTCCAACATGGTCAATCGTTCCATTATTCCCCCAGTCAAAGAAAATAATATCTCCTACCGCCGGGGTATAACTGGCGTCCCGGAACCTGCCTTTACTTTCAAACCATTTCACACCGTCCGAACAAAGAGAGAATTTTGGAATAGCTCCACTCTGGATATAACCACTCTGGTCTGCACACCATGACACAAAGCAGGCACACCACTCTACTCGGCTTCCAAATCCATACCAACTCCAGTAGGTTGTTCCGCCTTTTCCTTCCTGAGATGCTGCTACCTGAACGATTGCCTGACTACCGATGCCTGTCGGGATTCTTCCAAATGCATAATACTGAAGCACATGCGGTACATACTGCTTGTCCCCATAACTGCTCCACCCCATTCTCTGTGCCATCATATCAGAAAATTCTGCTGCATTGGCAAGGGTATATCCACCTCTAGCTTTCGCCCATTCCAGATATCCATTTCCATAATTGTAGCTTTGCAATGCCAGTTTAATATTTTCCATATCCAGAGGATTTTTTACTCCTGCACGTTCCAGACAGCTTTTTATCTCCTGCACTCCGCAAGAAATCGAATACTCTGGATCAGTGATTCCATTCGGCTGTTTGGGGTATTTTGTATTAAAGCTCCCTTCTGAACACTGCATCGGGTCAAGTCCTCTCCCACCTGATTCCTGCATCATAATGGCTTTGATTAGTTCCACATACTCTCCAATGCCATATTGATTTGCATACTGACAGATTAGTGGTTCGTATGCTTCTACTTCTGTACTAACCGAAGAAACCGTACTGGAATTATCCCCACCTGTCATGCATAGAAATCCACCAAATAAAATGACGATAATCAAAATCATAACCGCAATCCAACCACCTGCAGTCAATGCACTCAGTAATACTTTTGTAGCTTCAATCAACGCTTTTATTGCATGTGTTACCGCTTTTGCTGTCTTTTTCACTGCAATCCTGGTATTCTGTGCAGTCTGCCTTGCTGTCTGCACTGCTTTTTCTGCTTTTTTCATAGAATAATGCATTGCCCGGACAGAAGCATTTGCAGTCTGCTCCGATGTCTTAATGCTGGTCTTTGCCGTCTGTTCTGCAGTCTTGACTGATTTTCCAGATGTCTTGATAATACCTTTTCCGGTATTCTTTACAACCTGCTCCGATGCTTTCCCGGTCTTAATGGTTCTTTTATCCCGCTCAACAGTCTTGATTTTTTTTACAGCAAGTTTTTTTCCCCTGCTCCTGTGCCTTTTCCCCGCCTGAAGGCGGTACTGGTCGGATTTGTTCTTTCGGCTGGTAAACTGTTTCTTCGCCTGCCAAAGAAACAGAAGCTTTCTCTTTCTTCCGTTCAATAATCTTTCCTGCCTGTCTGCGTACCTGATGCCCTGTTTCGTAAAAATAGTGTGTAAACACACTCTCAACTCCCCTGCCCCTCATTCATGAGGGGTGGGTTTTTCTTTGTTCATTTTTATTGTAAAATTATTGCATGAGCAATATATTACAAAACATTTTTATTGATTATTATGAGCATATCCTTTACGAACTTCATCCTCGTCAAACTGAGATTGAAAATATCTCCAAGATGATTCATTGTGGTGATCCTTCTTATGGCGGTGCTTTCTTTGCATGCCCTGATTGTGGTGAATTGAAATTCGTTCCTTTCCGCTGTAAGTCTCGTTTTTGTCCTTCCTGCGGAAACATGTATAATCAAAAACGTTCTTTTCACATGTCTTGTAAACTGGTCAACTGTGTTCATCGACATTGTGTCTTTACTATTCCTGAAGAACTGCGTATTTATTTCCTTAATGACAGATCTCTTTTAAATTGTCTCTTTCATTCTGTCAGAGATGTTGTTCTTCGTATGTTTCACAAACAAAACAAAGCTGAACTTTTCACCCCTGGATTTATTCTGGTTCTTCATACTTTCGGGCGTGACTTGAAATGGAATCCTCACATTCATGCTCTTATCTCTGAAGGTGGTGCTGGTAATCATACTGTCTGGCGTCCTTGCACACACTTTGATTTCCGTTTCCTTCGCAATTCCTTCCGAAAAGTTCTTCTCGACCAGTTAACTAATAAGATTGGTAAATCTTTTTGTAAAGTTAAAAACGAAATGTATAGCAAACATGCCGAAGGATTCTATGTTCGTGCCAAGCCTAATCATTGTAAACCTGATGTTTCTATTAAATACATCAGCAGATATCTTGGCAGACCTGTAATTGCAACTTCTCGTATTGATGCGTATGACGGGGATAATGTTACTTTTCATTACACCAGACACGAAGATAATCAGACTATCACCGAATGTATCCCTGCACTTGATTTCATAAAAAGACTAATTGTACATATCCCAGAAAAACACTTCAAAATGCTTCGTTATTATGGTATCTATGCTAAACACCATAAACAGGAATCAAAACTTCACAAATGTATTTCATCTGAAAAGCACAGATACCTTTGTAAGTTTTATAACTGGCAGAACATGATTCTTCTGACTTTTGGATATGACCCTCTCAAATGTCCTAAATGTGGCAAATCCATGTTTGCGTTTGAAGTTTATTACAAAAAAACTGCACTATTTGAACAATACCGAAAGGTCATGGGATATGGATGAAGCCATACTCATAATATTTTCTCAATCGTCAAATAGTGCAGACCACACAAAACAAAAAATTTCATAATCAAAGTCATCGCGAAGTTAGAACCCAACCCTCGCTCTTTTGTTATGCCATTTTTTATTCATCATTCATTATACCCTATATTTTCAGATTTGAGAACTTTCCTATAAAGAAAAAAAGAAGAGCTATCCGCTCTTCCTATCTAACTATTCTTCTATCAATACCTGCAGCACTTTAAAAACCTTTTTCTGCTCTTTCATCGGAAGTGCCGATATTCTGCCAGCCAATTCGTTTGTTACTCCAGTTACAGAGTGTGTCATAACATCCACCAGAAGTGTATCTGCTGAAACATCCAGTGCATTGGCAATTGCCACAAAAGTATCCAACTTTGTTACTTTCAGCCCTCTTTCAATTACACTGACATGTGTGGAACTTAAATCTACCAGTGCAGCTAATTCTTCCTGCGTAAGATTTTTTGCCTCTCTTGCTTCCTTGATCCGCTGACCTACTACTTTCAAGTCCATCGTAACACCTCCTTTAGAACGATAATTCGGTCTAAAATTAGTATACTGATGGATATTTGAAATATACAGAATCCGCAATTCAAGTATTCGTTCCAAAGAACTATTTTATACTGTTTTTCCACAAAAGAAGCTGCCACCAGTATGCCAACCGGAGAAAAAGGTAAAAGCAAAGTCATTCAGCAAAATTTCTCTGTGCTGCTCGATGCTCCTGAAATCAATTCAGACTTACTTCCGGCGTTTTCTTATGTTTTTTTACCATAAGTGTTTCCAGTGTAATTCCACTCTGAATGTCTCTTAGGATACGTAATTCATGAACCTCTGCTAATCAATTATATACATACCTTAAAATCGTTTTTATAACTTCATCAATCACAATCGGCTTTGACAAATGTGCGTTCATTCCTGCATCCAGTGATGCCTGAACATCTTCTGCAAATGAATTAGCTGTCATTGCTATAATAGGAATGTTTTTTCCATCCGGTCTGTCATTCATTGCCCTGATTGCTTTTGCTGCTTCATAACCATTCATTTCAGGCATCATGATATCCATCAGGATTACATCAAATG
>ERZ838399.1835-NODE-1835-length-17882-cov-7.712851_pt1 | contig 17882 bp, 17 predicted proteins | sample MGYA00519683_ERZ838399 | MGnify/ENA primary metagenome ERZ838399 (study PRJEB31850, sample SAMEA3708833) | human gut metagenome | biome: human gut; feature: human-associated habitat; material: faeces | place: China | collected 2014 ...
AATGTGGGGGCATTGAATAATCACCTTGCTCGCATTTTCTCTGGTTCATTATATTCAACCGTTCGTGATGGCAGTAAAAAAATCTTAGATAAAGTACCGACCGTTAAAAACTTTATGAAGAAAACTGAAGAGCACATGAAAGGTGTGATATTCTCGCCAGAAAGTACGCTGTTTGAAGAACTCGGTTTTAACTATATTGGACCAATTGACGGGCATAATATTGATGAATTAATTGCCACCTTAAGCAATATGCGTGATCTCAAAGGACCGCAATTCTTACACATCAAAACGAAGAAAGGAAAAGGTTACGAACCTGCAGAAAAAGACCCAATTGGTTTCCATGGCGTACCAAAATTTGATCCAACAAGCGGTCAACTCCCGAAATCAAATGCCAAACCAACCTATTCAAAAATCTTTGGTGATTGGTTATGTGAAATGGCGGAACAAGACGATAAATTAGTGGGTATTACTCCCGCAATGCGTGAAGGTTCTGGCATGGTAGAATTTTCAGAACGATTCCCACAACAATATTTTGATGTTGCCATCGCTGAACAACATGCTGTCACTTTTGCTGCGGGCCTTGCAATTGGTGGTTATAAACCTGTTGTAGCCATTTATTCTACCTTCTTACAACGTGCTTATGATCAACTTATTCACGATGTCGCTATTCAAAACTTACCTGTTCTCTTTGCCATCGATCGTGCAGGTATCGTAGGTGCTGATGGTCAGACTCACCAAGGTGCTTTTGATTTAAGTTTTATGCGCTGCATTCCGAATATGATCATTATGACACCAAGTGATGAAAATGAATGTCGCCAAATGCTTTATACCGGGTATAAATGTGGTAAACCTGCTGCGGTACGTTATCCGCGTGGAAATGCAATCGGCGTAGAATTAACCCCACTTGCTGAATTAGAAATTGGCCGTTCCAAAATGGTTCATCAAGGTGAAAAAGTCGCGATTCTGAATTTTGGCACACTCTTACCAGCCGCTTTATCTGTGGCAGAAAAACTCAATGCAACTGTTGTCGATATGCGCTTTGTGAAACCAATTGATGAAGCTCGCATTCTTGAAATGGCGGATACACATGATGTCATTGTGACATTAGAAGAAAATGCGATTCAAGGTGGTGCAGGTTCTGCTGTTTCAGAAGTGTTAAATTCTCATGGAAAAACAACCGCACTTTTACAACTTGGTTTACCTGATTTTTTTATTCCTCAAGGCACACAACAAGAAGCGCTTGCAGAAATTCAATTAGATGAAAAAGGGATTGAAGAGCAAATTATTGCCTTTATAAAGGGCTAAATTCATTCATTTTCGTTTAATTTTGATATTTTTAAAATTTTTTTCAAAAATATCGAACTATTTCAAAAACACACAGTCTGATACATTGCTAGTGCACTGCATATTGCAGTTATCTTTTTGAAGTTTCTTATAAATTAAGACCTCCCCGCTATTCAAGTTTTGAGTAGCGGTTTTTTCTTTTTGGGAGATAATAAAAAAAGGACGCTTTTCAGCGTCCTAATTTTTGAATCTAAACTTTAAAAAATTAAAGTGCAGATTTTGCTTTTTCAACTAATGCAGCGAACGCCACTTTGTCGAATACAGCGATATCAGCAAGGATCTTACGGTCGATTTCAACAGACGCTTTTTTCAAGCCGTTGATGAATTTGCTGTAAGATAAACCATTCAGTCTAGCTGCAGCGTTGATACGAGCGATCCAGAGCTGTCTGAACTGTCTCTTTTTCTGTTTTCTTCCTGCATAAGCACTTGTAAGAGCACGCATTACAGACTGTTTTGCAACTCTGTACTGTTTGGATCTTGCTCCTCTGTAACCTTTAGCCAGTTTTAATGTTCTATTATGTCTTTTTTTTGCGTTTAATCCGCCTTTTACTCTTGCCATTTACGTCATCCTCCTAATCTTCTATCTTACAGATACGGTAAGATTTTCTTCATGTTCTTAACATTAGTAGCATCTGTGATAGTTGCTTTTCTAAGATTTCTTTTTCTCTTAGCGCTTTTCTTTGTTAAGATGTGACTCTTATAAGCTTTATTTCTTTTTAACTGTCCTGTTCCTGTTTTTTTGAAACGTTTTGCTGCTGCTCTGCTGGTTTTCATTTTTGGCATAATGAAATTCCTCCTTGATAAATAGTCTAATTAACGTTTTTCGGCCAGCACCATTGTCATGCTGCGGCCTTCCATCTTCGGTGCCTTCTCCACTGTCGCTATTTCAGAAAGCGCCTCAGCAAAATCATCCAAGATGTGTTTGCTGTTCTGAACATGAGCCATCTCACGTCCACGGAAACGCAGGGATACTTTCACCTTATCACCTTTTGTGATAAACTTTCTGGCTGCGTTTATTTTGGTGTTTAAATCATTGGATTCAATATTCGGTGACAAACGCACTTCCTTGATCTCCACAGTTTTCTGCTTCTTGCGAGCTTCTTTCTCTTTGCGCGCCATTTCATAACGGTATTTTCCGTAATCAATAATCTTGCAAACAGGCGGTTTAGCAGTCGGAGCGATTTTTACTAAATCAAGCTCTGCTTCCTGCGCCAGTTTGAACGCTTCTCTTGCAGACATGATACCAAGCTGAGTACCATCTGCACCAATTACACGAACTTCTCTGTCTCTGATCTGTTCATTAATCATTAAATCGCTAATGGTTTTGCACCTCCATAAAAAAAGTGGATAGGCAGACTATCCACAATCAAATCAAAAGTATTTGAATAATAACCGCCGGTCGCTCATTCGCGCCGAGGTGAGAGTGGATACTCTACTTTGTCTTCAACAACTCTGATACTATATCATACTTTTTTTTCAACGTCAACTGGTTTTTTCAATATTTTTTATCCGTTTTTACAGATAAATTTATGACCGTTCACATGCGCTGTTTCAAAAGTAAAATATAGTATAAATTTGGTTTCCGTATTCCTTCTTGCATAGATTTTACTTTTTTATTATACTACTTTTGAAATAATTTTCCACCTATATCTTCGGATATTTCAAAAAGAATTGTTTTTCAAAAAATATCCATTTCAATTAATAACGGGAAAATATTTCTTCACAGTATTATATGTGCAATACTTATAGTTTTTTATATTATATAAAGAAAGGACATGTTTCCTATGAATAAACCAATTGATTTACATGTACACTCTACTGCTTCTGACGGTACTTTCACCCCAACGGAACTCGTTGCAGAAGCAAAACGATGTGGACTCTCCGCATTTGCATTAACTGATCACGATACCGTTGACGGTGTTTCCGAAGCACTTGCTGCCGGCAAAGCATCCGATCTTGAAGTCATTCCGGGTGTGGAACTTTCTACAGAATATCACGGAACAGAAATCCACGTCGTAGGACTCTTCATTGATCCTGCAAATACCGAACTTCAGGCAGAACTGGCAAAATTCCGCGATAACCGCGACAACCGCAATCTGAAAATGGTAGAAAAACTTCAGGAAGAAGGTTTTCAGATCACTGCAGAAGACTTGTATCGTCTGAATCCAGATACCGTAGTCGCACGTCCGCACATTGCCAGATATCTGGTGGATTCCGGACAGGTGAAAGATCTGAAAACCGTTTTTGACAAATATATCGGTGACGGATGTAAATGCTATGTAGATCGTTATAAGATCACTCCAATGCAGTCGGTGGCTCTGATCCATCAAGCAGGCGGGCTTGCAATTCTCGCGCACCCATGTCTCTATAAAATGAAACGTGCAGAACTGACCGCCATGATTGAAGAACTTGTGAACGCAGGTTTGAACGGCATTGAAGCGGTATATTCCTGCAATCAGGGTTCTGATGAAAAGGATTTCCGGGAAATGGCAGAAAAATATCAGTTGCTGCTCTCCGGTGGTTCTGATTTTCATGGTGCTAATAAGCCGTATATTCATCTTGGCACTGGAAAGGGAAATATGGCTGTGCCGTATGAATTTCTGGAAGCCATGAAAAATTCCTCATCATTTTAAATAGTGAAGGTGCCAAATTTATTTTTGTCTTCCCGGCTAACAATTTTTCTTCATCATTTTATATAGTGAAGGCGCCAAATTTATTTTCTCTTCCCGGCTAACAATCGCCTGGTAAGAGAAAATAAATTTGACGCCATTTACACTGTGATATCTCTCTTTATTCTTTTACATTCTTCAGTTAGACCGCTGCGCCAACAATTTCTTACTGTCCATCGTAGATTGTTGCACTATAACCTTGTTTCTTTTTGCTCTGATACATCGCGTGGTCGGCATTTCTATACAGCTGATCGAATGAAACGAATTCTGATCCGTCATAGAAACATGCACCCAAACTTATTTCGACATGTTTTCCCTGCATTTCTTCAATGGCAATCTCGCCAACGTTTTCAAAAAGTCTGTCAAAGAATTTCTCTGCTGACTTTTGTTCTAACAGACCCGGCATAAATATCGCGAACTCATCCCCGCCAAGACGCAGGAGCACATCGTTCTCCCGACATGATTTCTGTAAACTTTCTGCAACGGCGATGATCACTTTATCGCCTACCGAATGCCCATATGTATCGTTTACTGCCTTGAATTTATCACAGTCAAGCAGGCAAAGTAATCCACCCGTTCTTTCCTGTAAAAGCTCATTGATTCTTCGCTCTCCGCTTCCGCGGTTACATAATCCTGTCATCAGATCGGTCTGCGCCAGATAAAGCAGACGGTTCTCTCGTTTTTTCTCCTCATCGATAGACTCAATACAGTAAATCACATGTAAAAGTCTGCCATCTTCATCATAATCTACCGGAATAAATCTGCTGCGACACCAGCCTCTTCTTTTGTCTACAAATTCATGTGCGATACTGTTTTTCCCATGAAGCCGTTCTTCCACCGTGCGAAGATCTATAAACTCCAGAGATTCTTCCATTCGTGATTCCATGCATATTTTGTCTGCAATGCGCTCGATATGTCCACAAAAGTCATCCAAGATTGCGTATTCCCCTATTTTTCTGACATCCTTTTCCAAATATCCGTTATACTGCGCTGTTGTCTTTACAATATGATATTTTCCTGTCTGCACATTAATAAAATACATGGATTCATAAATTTTTGAAAGAGAGGAATAACTGCTCAGTTTTGCCAGTTTATTCGAATTTCTAAATGAATTACGCACTTTCAAAAATGAAATAAGAAGCGTTCCAATCATATTTAAGAAGGTGGTAAGTGCTCTGTAATCACTGATCGGTGGATTATCCACGCCAAAAAATCCCCTGATCTCATCCTTATAATATAACGAACATACCACTACGTTTTTTACATTTTGTGCTCTTAGCAGGTCATAAGATATCCGATGTTCTTCTTTGAGGTCTTCCACATCAGTGATAATAATACTCTCTCCTTTGGAAAATGTTTCATACCACCAATCAATGATATCCATATCCACGTTCTGTAATTCATTAATCTCAGGAATCACTCCATCCGCACACCATTCATAGGTGTTGTCCGTGGCATGTCTTTCCTCAGAATCCTCAAAAATGTAGATTCTGTCAGAACCGATATGCTTTCCAAAAAAGCCGATAAATTCGTTGATCTGATCATCTGGCGTATCGTAATTAAGAGCCGATCTGAGTGCTTCATTTATGACCTGCTCATACCTTTTCATTGTTTCCATTTGTATTTTCCCTTTACATATTTTTCGTTATATGTAGTTAGTAAAACATTCTTAGATTAATATAATAGCAAACTTCTTTTTATGCAAGTAAAAAAGGTCTTGAAAATCTAATAATTTCGATGTTCAAAACCTTTCATAGTTATATCAGATGGGAGATGACTCCCACCTCTATAGGTGGTGAGAAACAAGCTAGTATCAGTGGTGGGAGCCAATCCCCCATCTGATATAGCCTCCGGCAGGATTACAGAGGTGCGCAGTTGAAGTATGTCATGCAATTGCATGACGCGCACCTCGCAACAAGAATGCCGGAGCATTCTTGAATTATACTTTTGTGGGGGAAATCAATATGAATGATGGGCAGAAAATATCAGTGGATGCAGCGTTGGCGCAGAGTTTCAAGCAGCTGGCTTGCGAACATCCGGTGGAAAAGATTACGATCAAGCAGATCACAGATGGGGCAGGGGTGATCCGCCCGACATTTTATCATCATTTCAGCGATAAGTATGGCTTGCTGGAGTGGATTCTGGTGCAGGAGATTCTGCTTCCGATCCAGCCTCTGGTGGAAAATGGAATGATCAACGAGGCGATGTTGATCATTTTTGCCAAAATGCAGAAGGAAAAAGAGTTCTATATGTGCGTTGGCAGAATGGAAGGGCAGAATTCCTTTCGTGAGATGGTAGAAACTGGCATCCGTTCGCTTCTTACCGGTATGATCGAGGAGAAGATGAAAGGAAAAACGGTAAAAAATCAGTGGTTGACGCCGGAACGGATCGCGGCTTATTATTCCCAGACGATGACGTATATCATTATGACGTGGATCGAGAGTGGTATGGAGATCTCACCGGAAGAACTGGTGGAAGTATATGGTTTTATGATCACCCGTTCTCTGGCAGATGTACTTGCGGATATGTAAGGAACAGGTATGAGCGGTATTAACGGAGCTGATCCGGACAAAATGCTATTTGGAAGATCAGTGAGAGACGTTTCCTTTGTATTACGATACAAAAATAGACAAACGTAGCATTTATGGATACAAAATGTGAAATATGTCTATAAAATAGAAACATATTATCTAAAAAGAATTTAATGCAGATACACACAAAAAAGATTGGATATTCTATTATCCAGTCTTTTTTTCTATTCTATTACAACGAACAGACGCCTGTTACGGGGTGTTCAGCTAATTGCAAAATATAGAGTAGAAAGAGATGAGAAGAGATGCTGAAATTTGGAAAAGGCGTAGTCAAGTCGCGGTTTATCATTTTCATTGCAGCGATCCTGCTGCTGATCCCGTCCGTATTTGGCTATCTGCACACGAGAGTGAATTATGATATCCTTTCCTATTTGCCGGAGGATATCGAGACAATGAAGGGACAGGATATTCTGGTAGACGAATTTGGTACGGGAGCGTTTTCTACCTTCGTCGTTGACGGAATGTCGAATAAGGATGTCAGTACCTTAAAGGCAAAAATTGAACAGGTTGATCACGTAAAATCTGTTCTGTGGTACGACAGTGTGGCGGACATCAGTATCCCGACAGATATGTTGCCGGAAAAATTGCAGAAGGTATTTTTAAGTGACGAAGGCACATTAATGTTTATTTTGTATGATACAACGATGTCGGCAGATGAGACCATGGAAGCGGTAGAACAGATCCGTGCAATTTCAAATGAGCAGTGTTTTTTAAGTGGAATGTCAGCGGTTGTTACGGATATCAGGGATCTTTCTGATAAGGAAGTTCCGGTCTATGTTGTGCTGGCAGTTATTTTATCATTGATTGTATTATCCCTGACGATGGATTCTTTCCTGATACCGATCTTTTTCCTGCTCAGCATCGGAATGGCGATCATCTATAACTTGGGTACGAATGTTTTCATGGGAGAGATCTCCTATGTGACAAAGGCGCTGAGTGCAGTGCTGCAGCTTGGCGTGACGATGGATTATTCGATTTTCCTGTGGCACAGTTATGAAGATCAGAAAAAAATCTATGAGAATGACCATAAAAATGCTATGGCGCATGCGATTTCACAGACCGTTACTTCTGTTGTGGGAAGTTCCATCACGACGGTTGCCGGATTTATTGCATTGTGTTTCATGAGTTTTACCCTGGGTAAAGATCTTGGAATCGTTATGGCAAAAGGCGTGGTATTTGGTGTTATTGGATGTGTAACCATACTTCCGTCTATGATCCTGATTTTTGACAAACCGCTGGAAAAAACAAGACATAAAGCAATTTTGCCGGATCTTGGAAGAATTTCCGGTTTCGTGACAAAGCGGTTTCCGATTTTTCTGCTGATTTTTGCGGTACTTCTGGTTCCGGCAATTTACGGACAGAAACATGCAGAAGTTTACTATGATTTGGCAGGAACGCTGCCGGAAGATCTGCAGAGTTTTATGGCAAATGAAAAACTGAATGAGGAGTTTGACATGAACTCCACGCATATTTTGCTGGCAGACAGTCATATGAAGGCAAAGGATGCAGAGAAAATGCTGGAGCGTATCGATCAGGTAGATGGAGTCAAAGCTGCCATCGGAATCGACAGTATTATCGGACCTTCTGTTCCGAAGGATATGATTCCACAGTCCATTCGAGATATTCTGGAAGATGATAAATATCAGATGATTCTGATCAGTTCCGAATACAAGACAGCATCCGATGAGGTAAATGCCCAGATCGATGAGATCAACGACATTGTAGCGGCTTATGATGAAAACGGCATGCTGATCGGTGAGGCACCGTGTACCAAGGATCTGATCACCATTACGGACACCGATTTTAAAGTGGTCAGTGCGATTTCCATTGTGGCAATCTTTGTGATCATTGCGCTGGTATTTCGTTCCATTACACTTCCGGTCATTCTGGTTGCTGTTATTGAGTTTGCAATTTTTGTAAATATGTGTATTCCATTTTACACGCATACACAGATTCCGTTTATTGCATCCATCGTAATCGGAACGATTCAGCTTGGTGCGACCGTCGATTATGCAATTCTTATGACGAACAATTATAAGGGTGCGCGCATGGCGGGACTGGAGAAAAAAGAAGCGGTACAGCGGGCCGTTGCATCTTCGGCACAGTCCATTGTAGTCAGTGCATTGAGCTTTTTCGCATCTACGTTTGGTGTAGGTGTTTACTCTAATATTGATATGATCAGTTCTCTGTGTATTCTGATGGCGCGTGGAGCACTGATCAGTATGGTAGTCGTTATTTTTGTACTGCCGGCGATGTATATGGTATTTGACAAAGTCATCTGTGCAACAAGTGCAGGATTCAGATCCGGAACAAAGGGAAAGGAGAGCAAGACAAATGAAATTCTCAAAAGTAAAACAGTTTCTTAAATCAAAAAAAGTTGTTCGCGTGGGAGCCTGCGTTCTGGCAGCGATCATTGTAGCAGGTGGCACAGGCGCTTATCATGTATATGGTCAGAAAGCGGCAGCTGTGCAGGATAGCACACAGAAAACCACGGATGAGAGCGAAAACGATACAGATAAAGAAGAAAATGTTTTAAAACAGGTATTAAAGAGTCAGACTGATGGAGAGGAAACTACCGTTGATAAGGAAGAAACCGTTTATGTGGTCGCAGATCCGGATGGTACACCGAATGAAGTGATCGTCAGTGACTGGTTGAAAAATCACAGCGGAGCAGCAACATTAGAGGATGTCAGTGACCTGAAAGATATTGAAAACGTAAAAGGCGATGAGACTTTTACGCGGGGGGCTGACGGTGCGTTGACCTGGCAGGCAGATGGAAACGACATTTATTATCAGGGAACAACCGATAAGGAACTTCCAATCGATATGAAGATGACTTACTATCTGGATGGAAAGGAAATCTCCCCGGAGGATCTGGCAGGAAAGAGCGGAAAAGTAACCATCCGCATGGATTACACCAACAAAGAAAAAACAGAAGATGGCGTGTATGTGCCATTTACAGCGGTTACCGGCATGATGCTCAATAAAAATTTCACAAATGTGGAAGTGACAAACGGTAAAGTGGTCAGCGATGGCAATAATCAGGTCGTTGTCGGATTTGCTTTTCCGGGATTATCCGAAAGTCTGGATCTGGACAGCAAAGACCTGGAAGATATTGAGATTCCGGATTACGTGGAAGTGACTGCGGATGTGGAAGATTTTTCACTTGATATGACTATGACATTCGTGATGAGCGATATTTTGCAGGAGCTGGATGTGGATCAGGATATTGATCTGTCTGGTATTGAGGATGCAATTGATTCCCTGAGTGATGCTTCAAATCAGTTGGTAGATGGAAGCAAAGAACTTGCAGACGGAACCGGAAGTCTGGTGGATGGCGTGAAAGCCTATACAAACGGTGTGTCTACGTTAAAGAGCGGCATTGGTGCCTATACGGATGGTGTGTCTCAGGTGAAATCCGGTGTGGATGCCTATACCGATGGAGTCGCACAGGTGGCAGGCGGAACAAAACAGCTTGCAGATAAATCCGGTGATCTCAAAGACGGTATCACACAGCTGGTAGGCGGTGCAATGCAGATTCAGACGTATTTTGCAGGCGATGACGGAATCGTGAATGGTGCAAAGAAACTGTCAGATGGTGTCAACCAGTTGGATGTTGCATTGAATGCAGGTGTGACGGATGAGGAAGCTGCACAGGCAGAAACAGCAGCAAAGCAGACCGTAGAGCAGATGTTTGGACAGGATACAGATGCTTATAAGGGTGTGGCTCAGCAGGCAGCAGCTGTTTATAGTAATGGTGTGAAAAATTCAACAGATTTGTCTGATAGTGTAACGGCTGCGTTAAAAGATACCTTTAAACAGATTAATCCTACGCTGACAGATGAACAGGCAGCAGCTTATGCACAGGCAATGTCACAGCAGTTGATCAACAGTATCGCAGATAATACATCAGCTTCCGTTGGTCAGATCGCTGCAGAATCTGCCAAGAGTGGTGCTGAACAGGGTGCCATTGCAGGTGCAAAGAGCGGAATTGCTTCTACAAAATCAGCGATTGCTGCTCAGATCGAGCAGGGCGGACTGGTATCCGGAGCACAGACATTAAGTGCCGGTGTTCAGAAGCTGTATAATGAAGGAATTGAGCCGCTGGCAGTTGGTATGCAGAGCCTCAATAACAGTGTCCCAGAGCTGATGAAAGGCATTCAGACGTTGAATAATGGTGCTGCAACTTTGAATGATAACAGTGCGGCATTAAAATCAGGTGTTAATACATTGAACAGTAAAGGCAGTGAATTAAATGTCGGAGCTGCAACACTGGATAATAACAGCGGAATGTTGAATGATGGTGCGGCTAAACTGAACGATGGTGCGAAAAAACTCAGTGATGGTATGATTCAGTTTGATGAGGAAGGAATCCAGAAGCTGAGTGATGCGTACCATGGTGATGTGGAAGAATTGTTAGGCCGCGTCGATCAGGTACTGGATGCCGGAGCTTCTTATCATACATTTTCTGGTTTGAAGGATGATATGAGTGGAAGTGTGAAATTTGTGATTCGGACCGAGGCTATTGAAACTAAATAATATACAAAAATGAAGGATAGTTTTAAGTTAAAGTAGAAAAGAAAAAAAGTCTGATGTACATAGGCAGAGCGTATGAGAAGATTGTACCTACGCGGGATCGTTATAAGCGTGGGTTAGTGAAATTACCAAAGCCAGAGTTTTATACTTTTTATAATGGTACTTCGAAGATGGAAGCGGAAAGGACATTGTATTTATCTGATGCTTATAAGATAAAGGATGGTGATCCAATGTTGGAGTTGAAGGTTCGTGTGATTAATATCAATTCCGCAGCGCATCATGAGATATTGGAAAAGTGTCAGGTATTGAACGAATACAGTATGTTCATCTCAGTCTGAGTTGAGACTCCCACTTCTGCAAGTGGTGAGTAGTAACAAGTATTTCTCAGTGGGAGTTCAATCTCCGACTGAGATAAAGTGATTTTGTAACATAAATGTGCCCCAAATTGATTTTTTATTGATGTGCGATTGGTAGCCGGAAAGATAAAATCAATCTGGGGTGCTTTCAAAAAATATGCGTTATTAGACAAAGTGTTTTAGTCACAAAAGTGTTCTGTATGAAATTTATTTAAATAATCGCAGACCTCTGTCAGACCATCATCAGTAAATGGATAACTGGCAGATGTTTTCTGTTCATCCGGTGTGGTATCAAAATTATACGGTCCCGGCCACACGGTCACCCGCAGTACGGTGTCGCCTTCTTCCGGTGCATATTTTTCAATGCGGTAATGCATGCCTTTGTAGCTGCCGTGAAAACGTTCTTTTTTATAGAAGTTAATATTAAAAATGTCTGTTCTTGCAATCATGAAAAATTTCCTTTCTATGTCCTGATATTTCTGCAAATATTTATGTAAATCCTGGGAATGAATCATTGTATGAAATACAATTCGATAAAATATTGCTATGTATATGCAAACTATCTTTATTTTAGCTTTTGCAGGAAAAATATGCAAGGGCACAGATAAAAGCGGTGCAGATTATCCAGAAATAAGATTTCTGTAAGAAAATCGTAAGTTTTTGGACAGGTTATATTTAAATATCTTCAATATAGATGTGCTTTACTAAAAAAAGAGAAAGAATCTTATTATGAATTACAGTAAGACACAAAGAAGATGTATGCAAAAAGTGACTTTGTATACATTCGACACAGGGAGAAGGATGAGAGATGAAAAAATCGGATGAGTATGAATATGACCTGATTTATTACGATAATAAAAGACTGGAGCAGACCGATGCGTATGGATACACACGGAACGAAAGCAAGCAGGACTACGGATATGGGCAGTGGGATGATGGAAGCAGGAGTGGACGGCAGACATCCCGGGCACGAATGAGTAAAAAGCAGCAGAAGAGACGGCGCAGAGCCAGAAGAAGAAAACAGTTTCTGGCAATTGTTCTGGTGATCCTGGCAGTTGTAGTATGTGGAAAAACGGGAATGATCGACAGGATTAGGGCATCTGTCGGCGTGATTTCTACCTCAGAACTTCAGTCGGAAGGTTACCCGGACAGTTTGATCCGTTTGTATGAGAAACATCCTGAGGCAAGAGAAATTGTCCTGGATTATAAAAATTATATAAATGATGATGCGAGTGAGGAAAGCATAGATATTTCCGGGGATGTGACGGATGGAAAGATACCGCTTTTTATTCAGTGGGATGAACGTTGGGGATATAAAACCTATGGTGATGATTTTCTGGCAGTGACCGGTTGCGGACCGACCGCACTTTCTATGGTTTGCGTGGGATTGACCGGAAATCTGAATATGAATCCTTACGCGGTAGCAAAAATGGCGCAGGCGGATGGCTACTATGTCAATGGCAGCGGTTCTTCTTGGAATATGATGACAGGACTTGCCGGTGACCTTGGTTTGTCTGCAAAGGAACTGAGACTGGATGCAGATACGATTCGCAGTAAACTGAGGGACGGTCATCCGATCATCTGCATTATGGGACCGGGGGATTTTACCAGTACCGGACATTTTATTGTGCTGACCGGGGTGAAATCCAATGGAGATGTCACGGTAAATGATCCGAACAGTCGGAAAAACAGTGATAAAAGCTGGGATCTGGAAGAAATTATGTCACAGATGCGAAATTTGTGGGTATACAGCAAGGCATAATAAAATCAGGGATAATTTTTCCTTTCGCTGTGTCAAGTAATAGGTAAGAAATGTAACCAGATTGTAAATATCCATTTTGGTTTCTGGCGGAATATATATGAAAAGTATGCAGTTATAAGACCTTTGAAATGAGGTTTTGTAGCTGCATTTTTCCTTTTCTTTTTTTTCGGTTTGTGGTATCGTATGAAATACTTAAGACGTAAGAAAATAAAAGAATAACGATAGAGAAAAGAGAGATGGAGCATTTCAGATGAAAATTTTATTGACAGCAATCAATGCAAAATATATTCATTCAAATCTGGCAGTGTATTCGCTGCAGGCATATGCAGCGGCGCACGGACATAAAATTGAGCGGGCAGAGTATACGATCAATAATCAGTTAGAGGATATTCTGGAAAAAATATATTGTCAGAAGCCGGATATACTGCTTTTTTCCTGTTATATCTGGAATGTTGAGTATGTAAAGGAACTGGTGTCGGAATTTCATAAACTGCGCCCGGAAGTACCTATCTAGGTGGGCGGTCCGGAAGTATCTTTTGAGACGGAACGATTTTTGAAGGAAAATCCTGCCATCACCGGAATTATGATGGGCGAGGGTGAGCGGACACTGACGGAATTGTGTGAGTATTTTGAACAATGCGAACAGGATGCACAATCTTTGTCACAGAATAGAGATGAGGCACGAAATGAGACAGCGGGGGCAGGAATGGAATATGAGAAAAAGTCAGGTGCTTTCACAGAGTTAAATGAGGAAATGTTGAAAAAAATCGATGGTATTTCCTATCGCAGATCCGATGGAACAGTGGCAATTCAGCCGCTGCGCAGTCTGCTTCCGATGGATGAACTTCCGTTTTGTTATGCGAATCTGAAGGACTTTGAACACCGGATCATTTATTATGAATCCAGCCGTGGATGTCCGTTTAACTGCAGTTACTGTCTGTCCTCCGTGGACAAAAAGCTGCGGTTTCGCAGTCTGCCGCTTGTATACAAAGAATTGCAGTTTTTTATTGATGCTAAAGTGCCGCAGGTAAAATTTGTAGATCGTACTTTTAACTGTCAGCATGAGCATGCCATGGGAATCTGGAAATATATTAAGGAACATGATAACGGCATTACGAATTTTCATTTTGAGATTTCTGCGGATCTGCTCAGAGAAGACGAACTGGAGCTGATCTCTGATATGCGTCCGGGACTGATCCAGCTTGAGATCGGGGTGCAGTCCACCAACGGAGATACGATTCGTGAGATTCATCGTACCATGCGTCTGGAGGAAGTGTACCGGGCAGTGAATCGGGTAAAAGCCGGTAAAAATATTCATCAGCATCTGGATCTGATCGCGGGACTGCCGTTTGAAGATTATCAGAGATTTCAGCAGTCCTTTAATGATATTTATGCACTGCATCCGCAGCAGCTACAGCTTGGATTTTTGAAAGTATTAAAGGGCTCTTATATGTATGAACATGCACAGGAGTACGGTCTTGTGTACCGCAGCCGTCCGCCATATGAGGTGATGGCAAGTAAATGGGTTTCTTATGATGAAATGCTGGAGATCCGTCTGGTGGAAGAAATGCTGGAACTTCATTATAACAGTGGACAGTTCCTGACGTATCTGGCAGTTCTGGAGTGGAAGTATGACAGTACTTTTCAGATGTTTCTGGATATGGGACATTTTTATCGGGAACATGGTTATCTGGATTGCAGTCACAGCCGTGTACGGCGGACAGAGATCGTACAGGAGTTTGCAGAGATCGTTGATCCGGAGCGCAGGGATATATACCGTGAGGCACTGATTTTTGACTTGTATAAGATTGAAAAATCCAAAAGCCGTCCGTTCTGGGCTAAGAATGTGCAGCAGGACAAACGGCAGACCGGAAAATATCTGCGGGAACATGGTATGGAGAAAAAATACTGCCATTTTGAGTATTTTGAGCATATCAACGAAAAGGGCGAGATTACAGAGGAGAAAGATCCGTTATGGTTGCTTTTTGATTATGAGAACAGGGATTCTCTGACGAATGAGGCGGCACTTTTCAGAATTGATGAGATGGGATTACAATCGGGATGCGGAGGTGTGCAATGATTCCGAAAAATGAAAATGACCTGATCGTGGTTGATCTGGAAATGACCGGTCTGCAGGTGAAAACGGACCGGATTCTGGAAATCGGTGCTGTCAGAATCCATGAGGATCAGATTACAGATTCGTTCCAGACGTTTGTCAATCCACACCGCAGACTGGAGGAACGGATCATAGAGCTGACGGGTATTACCGATGATATGGTGGCAGATGCACCGGAGGCAGATGCGGCACTGGAAGCGTTTCTGGCATTTGCGGAAGATTGTCCATTGTTAGGACATAATATCCGGTTTGATTATGGATTTTTAAAACAGTGTGCGATAAATAACGGGCGTAAGCTTGAGCGGAAAGCACTGGATACGTTAAAAATTGCCCGGAAAGTATTAAAGGAACCGGAAAAGAAATCATTGGATGCGCTGTGCGGCTATTTTTCCATTGTGCGGGATCATGCACATCGGGCAGTGGACGATGCGCGGGCAACAGCAGAACTGTATCTGCTTTTGAAAGCGCAATATCAGGAGCAGGAACCGGGTCTGTTCTGCCCCAAAGAGGTTCATCTTCATATAAAGAAGCAGGGACCACTGACACCGGCACAAAAAAGAGACTTGAATCATTTGATGATTTATCATAGAATAGAGTCTGATATCGAAATTGACAGCTTGACAAAAAGTGAGGCTTCGCGTATGATTGACAAAATTTATGCGAAGTATGGACGGATTCCGAAACAGGAGGTTTCAGACAATGTATAAGAAGTCAAAGAAAAAAAGAATACTGGCATCTATTGTGGTATTGATCGTGTTAGTTGCCATGGTAGTGACCGGAATATTATCTGCACTGTTAATATAGTACAGAAAACAGAAAGGTGAACATATATGAAAAAATGGATCAGGGTGTTACCGATCCTTGGTGTTGCTGTGCTGGCAGCCGGTATCGGACATCAGAGTGCACTTGCAAAGAAAAGTGAAGATTCAGTGATTGCAGACCGTATTTTTATCGGAGATGTGGCAGTGGGCGGCATGACAGATGACGAAGCGACAGCAGCTGTGGAAAAATATGTCGACGATTTGGCAGATGAGAAGATTACATTGACGATCAATGATGTGTCTGTAGAGGCGACAGCCGCAGATCTGGGATTGAGCTGGCAGGACACCGAGAGCGTACAGAATGCGGTGGCTTATGGCAAAAGCGGTAATCTGATCGCACGTTATAAAGCAAAAAAAGATCTGGAAAATGAAGATAAAGTATTTCCAATGCCGCTGGTTGTAGACCAGGAAAAGACAACGGCATATCTGGAGGAGCATGAAGGTGAGCTGAACCGTGATGCGGTAGATTACGGTCTGACCAGAGAAAACGGTGAGTTTAAAATTATCGAAGGTCAGGATGGTATCGTGGTAGATGTGGCAAAATCTGTGGATACCATTGATGAAAGTTTTCAGGCAGGATGGAAAGCGGACAGCACCATTGAACTGGCAGCAGAAGTCAGCAAACCAAAAGGATCTGAGGAAGAACTTCAGAAAGTAAAAGATGTTCTGGGAACATTTTCTACCAAATATGCATCCTCTGCCTCTGGAAGAAAAGCAAATATTGCAAATGGTTCTAAGAAAATCGATGGAACGGTGATTTATCCAGGGGATGAATTTTCCGTATATCAGACGGTAGCACCGTTTAATGCGGATAATGGTTATAAACTTGCCGGAGCCTATGAGAATGGTACAACGGTAGACGCTTACGGTGGTGGAATCTGTCAGGTTTCCACGACGTTATACAATGCGGTGATTCGTGCGGAACTGGAAGTGACAGAGCGATCCGGTCATTCTATGATCGTTAATTATGTAGATCCGTCGGCGGATGCAGCGATCGCCGGAGAATATAAAGATTTTAAATTTAAAAACAGTACAGAAGCACCGATTTATATAGAAAGCTATGCAAATGGTACGACGATTTCCTTTACCATTTACGGACAGGAAACACGTCCGGCAAACCGAAGCATTTCTTTTGTGAGTGAGACGCTCAGTACCACAGATCCGGGTGTGAAATTTCAGGAATCTTCGGATGCCGTTGGTACGATCAGTAAGACACAGAGCTCTCATGTAGGAAAATCTGCCCGTTTATGGAAGGTTGTTACCGTAGACGGAGTGGAGGAGAGCCGTGAAGTATTTAACAAAACGACTTATAAAGCATCACCGACAATTTATGCGGTAGGCGTATCTTCGGAAAATCCGGAGGCAGTATCTGCGATGAAAGCAGCGATTGCCACCCAGGATGAGGGTACGATCCGTGCGGCAGCAGCACAGTGGAAGAATGCAGTGCAGCAGCCGGAGCAGACAACAGATCCAACGCAGGATCCGAATGCAAGTCAGACACAGCCGGCAGATGGAACGAATCAGGCTGGACAGACCGATAATTCTGCCCAGCAGACACAACCGGCAGATAACCAGTCTGCAGATCAGGGAACGACAGCACAATAAAAGATCAAGTCGAACGCAAGTGAGACTTGGTGCGTGATTCTGGTCAGCGTAAGCTGACATATTCTTCTCAGAATCACTGCAC
>ERZ838399.1838-NODE-1838-length-17861-cov-7.412782_pt1 | contig 17861 bp, 13 predicted proteins | sample MGYA00519683_ERZ838399 | MGnify/ENA primary metagenome ERZ838399 (study PRJEB31850, sample SAMEA3708833) | human gut metagenome | biome: human gut; feature: human-associated habitat; material: faeces | place: China | collected 2014 ...
CGTTTAAGAAGGCAGTATCTTCTCAGCTGTTACCACAAACATGCATGAAGACTCCCAGATTTTCTGACAATCCTATCTCGGATACGTAAATCATTAAATGCTCTCGCAGTGGTGATCGATGACCTGGACTTGAAGTAAGTATTCACGTGTCCACAATCATACCAACCTTTTACCTCTACGCGTTTTATATTGTTCTGGTTTTCAGCATACTTTTTTATAGAATTTATGAAATCACATTGACACTGAGTTAACGACTGGATTAATTTTTTGTAGGAAGAAAATGAAAAAAATCCACACCACACTCTATTTTGTGAATCAAATTCCCAACTATAATTATCTTCTGCAATGGATAGTGCTATTACGTCAGACTCGGTTGGGATATCGGTTATTAATGTATCTCCATGCAAAAGACGTACAGTTTCGTTTTCGGCTATATCCAAAGAAGTCAAAGCATTAAGTACAGCCTCCCCTAAGGAAAACCCATTTGGGATAAATATAGGGGTTAATTTTAATTTTTTTATTATATTTTTTTCTGAAACATTAAGCTCATAATCCCCTGGCAGAGAAATGATTATCTCCTCATACTTGAAAATTTTACGTAAAATATCTACTTGATGCTCAACCAATTTTTTGTTTCCAAACGGAAGAAAACAGGGTGGCAAAAGCCCTACTTCTGACCTTAATTCAGGAATTATATAGGCCGCTGAATTTATTAATATCATTTTATATTTTCAAAAGTTTTTTAATTTCATCATAAGACAATGTTGCAAACTCGTCGGGCCGAATTGCCTTGTCGTCCACGTAGAAGCCTTCTGTACCGCACCACGGTTTGCCAACATAAAGCTCGTCGAATGGGACTTCATTTTGCTTTAGCCATTCAAGCAAAACGGGCACTGTGTGAATAGTTATTTTTCCAGTATTCCCGCCAAATGTTCTCATATTGCGGCTTGAATACAGCACAATTTCAAACCCACGATTTTTATATTCTTTTATTTTATTTATAACATCTGTCTTTGGTTTTGAATTTTTGTAATCCCCGTCTTCGGTCATGCAGATTGTATCGTCGACATCAATGATCAGTCTCTTCATACCGCATTCTCCTTAATATTGTCATACTTCAATTGGAGTTCTCTATATTCATCAGGGACACCACAAAACTCGATTAGGTCTGCATCTATCAAGTCGTATTTAACTACCCTTCTATCCGCTATAAGTTTGTTATATAACGGAGCAATATAATACTCATTTTTTACTGTTTCATTATTCATCTGAGCTTCAAGGTATATTCTTTCGAACATTTTTTTACTTCTGAAATAATATAACCCATCGCTGCATAAATCAGAAATACGCTCTTTCTCAGCCGTTTTTTTCACCAATCCTTCTTCTGCTGGCTCAACAAACGACCAATTTTCTCCCTCTCCTTTAAATACTTCTAGATAAGCATCGCATTTATCACTAAAGTCTGGTTTTACAAAACCATGTCGGAATGTATCTATGTTGAAGATATATATTGGGAAATCACCGCTATAGTCTTTAACACCTAAGTAAGCGGTTTCTGCCTGCCCTCGAGTTTCATGATTCAAAACTTTAATTTCATAATGTCTTATTCCTAGTTTTCGTACTTCGCTATCAACAAAATCTTTTGTATTATAAACATTTCTGATAACAAAAAGGAAATCATCATTTTCAAAGTATTTTTCAAAAGATCTTACTGAATGTGCGAATACACTCTCCCCTCCAAGAGTTAGTTTGTATTTTGGAACTTTATATCCAGCCTTAAAAAATCTATTGCTTAAGCCTGCCATTGTTATAACAAACATTTTTAATCCCTTAACTCAATCTTCGATCGAAGTTTTTGTTTTTTCTTCTTTTTCTGTAAAATTTATTTCTCAAAGAGTCGTCTAGTAGGTGTAGTAAAGCCAAATTTTTAACTCATCTCAGTTGCTGTTTTCTACTCGCAATAATACTGTAATTCTTATCACTTAGCCACTTTTCTATTCTAGATTTTGAAGTTTATATAGATGTTTGTATATCCCCTCTTCTCTGGAGAGCAACTCCTGCTGCGTTCCAATCTCGGCAATGAATCCGGTCTGCATCACAATCAGACGATCAACACCCCGGATACTGGAAAAGCGGTGAGCGATGGAAATGCAGGTTTTCCCGTGAATCAGACTGGTCAGTGCGCGGGTGACTTTTTCTTCGGTTTCGCTGTCAAGCGCACTGGTCGCCTCGTCAAGAAGCACAACAGACGCATTTTTGAGTACTGCTCTTGCTATAGCCAGACGCTGTCGCTCGCCACCGGAGAGTTTTGAGGCATTCTCGCCAACAGGTGTGTCCAACCCCTGAGGCCACGTCTGGATTTCGTCCCAGATTTCGGCAGCTTTGAGCGCCCCGATGAGCTCTTCTTCCGTGACATCTGAAAGTCCATAGAGCACATTAGCTCTGACTGTGTCATCAAAAAAGAACGCACTCTGACTCACATAGGCGATATTCTCGCGCAAAGACGCGAGGGACCAGTCCTGAACGTCAACGCCGTCAATCGAGATTGCCCCTTCACTCACACGAAGGTATCTCATCAGAGCATTGATCAGCGTGGATTTACCGGATCCGGAAGCGCCGACAATAGCCACATGCTCTCCGGCGCTCACAGCAAAGCTGACGTTTTTCACCGCAGGCAAGTCGCTCCCGTGATACGTCACAGCCACATTATCAAAGCGGATGCCCTTTTCTACCCTTTCCTGAGTGTGAGTCCCCTGATCCGTTTCCTGCGGGCGGTCTAGCAGCTCAAAAAGACTCTTGGCCGTGGCGGAGACGGTCGAGAGCGTTGCAGAAACATTGGTCAGTCGCGAAATCGGGGTTTTCAACAGGAGGAGTGCTGTCAGAAAGGTGACAAATTCACCGAAGGTGAGCAACTCCTGCTGCGCTTCAATCAGCGCAACGGATACCACAACCGCAACCATCAGGGTGATGATGATCTGTCCGAGAGGACGGGAAAGGCTCTGCGTATCGAGCGTTTTCTGCATCATTTTGCGCAGCTGTAGATTGTCCTTTTCAAACTTCTTCTCTTCAGCCTCGTAAGTGTTGGCAAGCTTGATATCGCGCACCAGACGGAAAGCCTCCTGCACATCAGAGACAACCTGCCCCTGTGCTGTCTGTGACCCGGTAGTAAACCGCTTCATACGCTTATTCATCCAGCGCATAATCAGAACAAGAACCGGTGCAGTCAGCATCGTAACCAGTGTGAGCGACGCATCATGCCAGAAGAGCACCCCCAGAAGTCCCAACACCTGGAAAGAGTCACGCACAAGCACAATAAAGCTCGCACTCGCATCACGCAGCGCCAGTGTCGCTTCATTGGCAAACTTAGAGCAGACTTCACCCGCTTTAAGACCGTGGTATGAGGTGCTGTCCCAGTGAAGCAGCGCCTCATAGAGATCATTTCTGAGCGTGCACAGCGCCTCCTGGGTTACCTTCACCAGAAGAACGTTAGAGAGGAGCGCACTGCCGGCATAAACGAGCGACACACCAATCAGTGCGGCCGGTGCAAGCAGTACCCATTTGAGACTCTGCTGATAAAACCCGAGGTCGGTAAACTTGCCGAGCAGCGTTGCTGTGGCTGACGAAGAGCCGGCGGAAATCATCAGGATGACGGCAATCAGCAGCATCCACCACTTGTAGGGGTAAAAATACCTCACGAGTCTCATCAGCATGGGATCAGGCCGTAGTGACATTTATCTTCCCCTATTTCAATGCCTGCAGTCTGAGCAGGTTGGCAAATTCCCCTTCACGCGAGGCCAGTTCCGCCCAGGTGCCGGTTTCCACAATTCTCCCGTGATCCATCACCACGATTCTGTCTGCATTTTTCACACTGGTCAGCCGGTGAGCAATAACAAACGTTGTTCTGCCGGCCTGAAGTTTACCCATGGCTTCAGCCACCAGCCGCTCATTTTCCGCATCAAGTGCACTGGTCGCCTCGTCAAGAATCAGAATCGGCGCATCCTTGAGCAGAAGTCTGGCAATCAGAATACGCTGACGCTCACCGCCCGAGAAAGAATCTCCAAGACTGCCGACATGTGTGTCAAGCCCCTCGGGCAGCTGTTCGATGAGCGCTCGAAGATTCACCTCTTCCAGCGCCTTCCAGATGAGCCGATCGTCAGTAATCCCGGTACCGTATGCGACATTTTCCCGCACAGTGGTGTTAAAGAGAATCACATCCTGCTTGACCATGGAAATATTACGGCGCAAGGCAGAGAGCTCAAACTGATTAATGTCGATGTCATTAATTCTGACTGCTCCGGCTGTCGGAAGCCAGAACCGGGGAAGCAGATTCACCAGCGTGGATTTACCTGCTCCGGTCGAACCGACAATCGCAACCGTCTCCCCTGCCTTAACAGTGAGGTTAATGGCATCAAGCGCCTTATCAGTGGTATTGGGATAGACGAGCTCAACATTGTCAAAGCGGATGGTATCAACTTTATTCACAAACGGCTCTTTCCCGCCATCCGGCTCGAGCGTACTGTCGATCAGATCAAAAATTGTTTTCGTCGCAAGATCAAGCTGAATATAGGTTCCCAGGAAGCTGGAGAGACTTCTGAGCGGCGGGGTGAGCAGCATCAGGGCGGAAAGAAACGTCACCATATCCCCAATGCTCATAATCCCCTGCTGCGTCAGATAAAGCGCAACGGTCAGGACAACCGCCACCATAGTCATGGAGAGCGTCTGAGTGAGCGGATCCACCACGCCAAAGGCTTTGACCATCATTACAGCCTGCTCTTTCAGGGCAGTATTGACTTTCTGAAACTTCTCCCGAGCCTGATCATACGCATTCATGCTTTTGATAAAACGCTCACCCTCAAAAGTTTCCCGAACATTCGCAACCACCTCGGGAATGGAGACAAGCGTTTTGCTCATCTGGGTTTTAATCAGACGATTGAGTTTCGTAATCAGGATATAAAAGAGCGGCAGCACTATCACTGCCAGCAGCGCCAGCTTCCAGTTCACCCAGAAAAGCATGGCAGAAAGAAAAAGAATCTGAAAGAGGTCGCGCACAAAGATAACAGCCGATTTACTGACCGTCATCAGCATGAAATTGGCTTCCAGAATAAATGTTGAGCTGAGTCTGCCGGCATTTGAGGCGATATAACTGCTCTCGGGCCAGCGCAGCATATTTTGAAAAATCTGCTTTCTGAAGTCGGCCGTAATATTCTGGTTGATTTTATAAAAATAGTGATTGGAGAGAAATGAGGTGACGGCAAAGATGACTGCCGTACCGATCAGCGCCACCGGCGTTGCAGCAATCACCCAGGACTCTTTCTGGTAAAAACCAACATCCGTGAGAAAACCCAGAATTTTGGCCAGCGCTGAGGAAACCGCCCCGGAGAGCACCATGCAGATGAGTGCCACAACCAGCTCAAGCTTATATACACGCACCAGCGTCAGAAAACGCCGAACGTGCGGCGGCGGAGAAAATTTGGAAAACGTTTTTTTCAGCTCAATCATGGAACTCTGTATAAGCGAATCAACACCGGTGATTCTACGTGCTGTGAACGCCCGCTAGTGTAACACCTGTTGGCCATATTTTAGAGAAGTCTTGCAAAATTCACATCAGCGCGTTACTGCATTGCGTTTTTTCAGGTGGAGTACTCATTGCACCCCAAAACCGTGTTTATCTTTTAGACACGAAACCATCATTATAAAAAACCGGCCTGGCGGCATTTAACTGTCCGCTGCTGCGGCATTCTGATACACTAACGGAAATTAGAATTTTCAGAAAATTTTCAATGCTTAGCTTCATCATCAATCTTGACCGGTCTCCTGAGCGAATGGCTCGAATGACAGCCCTCATGGAGAAGTGGCACTTACCCTATGAGCGTCTCGAAGCCGTCGACGGGAAAACGCTTACGCAGGCAGAGCTTGAAAAACTGCAGGCTCCCTATTCTGCCAGGCGTTATTTCCTCAAGGATATGACCGCCGGTGAGATAGGTGTGTATCTCAGTCAGCTCGAAGCCTGGAAGCGTCTTGCGCAAAGCAATGAAGACTGGGCATTGATTATGGAGGACGACATTGAGTTTGCCTCCGATCCACACCCCTATCTGGACAATCTCGACTGGATTCCTGAAGGCGTCAAAATCATTCAGCTTGCTAAAGAGTTTGCTGACCCCAAAAAAGTGGTCCGGGAACCGGAAACTCATCAGCTTCCCATGGGAAGCCGGCTGCTGGTACTGCTTGCAGGGATCGAAGGCGGCTGCATGGCGTATCTGATCCACCGTGATGTGGCAGCAAAACTCGTGGAAATGTCAGAAAAAATTCTGGCGCCGTGTGATGACATTCTTTTTTCGCACGCCACACCGCTGAGAGCCTTTTTCAAACCCTGGTCGCTCTCCCCGGCACTCGTGATCTCCAATGATCAGGGGGTGACGTATGTCGGTCGTGATAAAGGCAGGATCAAAACAAGTTTCTGGCGCGGACCTCTTCAGTATCTAGAGCGTAAGCGCATCAACTTTCATAATTCCCGACTGGTCAGGAAGATCGGCGTAGCTGACGTCCGATGACCCCCTTCTGATGCAGGCCCCAATATGCCAAAAGTCTCAGTATTAGTCCCGCTTTACCATACCGATCCTAAGCAGCTGCAGGAGATGGTGACATCAGTCCTCGAGCAGACCTTCACGGATTTTGAACTCATTCTTCTCAATGATTCCCCTGAAAATGCAGCACTCAGAGAAACGGTTTCCCGTTTTTCGGATCCAAGAATTCGCTACCTGGAAAATTTCCAGAATATGGGAATATCGGCCACTCGGAATCGGTTAATTGATTACGCGGAAGGTGAATATCTTGCAATATTAGATCATGACGACATCTGCGTACCGGACCGCCTGGAAAAAGAAGTGGCATTTCTCGACGCTCATCCCAGCGTTGGCGTGGTCAGCGGACAACACAGGACAATTCCCTCATCAGGAAAAGAAAAAATCTATCCTTTGGGAAACATGGCCATTAAGCGGGCACTGATGGATGATTGTGTCATACTGCATCCCGCAGCCATGATTAGAAAAACAGTCCTTAAACACACCGGCATTCGTTATGAGGAGGCATTTTCGCCCGCCGAAGACTATATGCTGTGGGTTCGTCTCATGGGTGTAACTATGATGGCCAATCTGCCTGATGTGCTTATTCAGTACCGAAATCAGGAGAACAATACCACTCACCGCCTCTCTGAAGAGATGGCGGATGCGGACTGGCGAATCAAGTGCATTGCTCGGCAGCTCTACCCTCTGCTTTATCCCGGTCACGGAGAAAAGGAATGGTTCTACCTCTTTGGCAAAATTCCGCTCATCAAAAAAAGAATTAAGGACGGGAAAAGGAGTTATGCCCTTTTCGGATTCATACCGCTGATGACAATAAAATTTGCAAAGAAAAAATAACGACATGAAGCATCTGCTCATTTATTTCATCACGGAAAACCTGAACGCTCTCAATTCGCTGCATCAGTTCTTTATTAATCAGTTTGAAAAGAACTGTGATATTCGATTTGTGATCAAGCATCCCAATCAATCCTTAATATCGGCGCTGGAAAATCAGGGAAAAAGTCTCTGCTCAATTGACGAATGCTGCGAAATACTTAGACGTGCCGAAAATGCCGGCTATCAGAAAGTTCTTCTGGCCAGATCCCATATCTTCGGGCCGTTTTCCGACTGCTCTGCGCTGCTCGGTGATTCCAAGTTCACTGACAGTCCCGACACCGTATTTTCTCTCGGCTGTGATGCCGGTACGGATCCGGATCTGTTCGGCGGTTTGCTCGCACTGGATCCGAAGTGGCTGACCGATGAAAAGGTATGTGACGCGCTTATCAGCGATGCTTTCAGCCATGAACACTTCTTCCCGACCCTGCTCAGTGTGCTCAGAGAAAAGTCTGTCTCTGTGACTGCCATCCCCTCTTCCCGGCCGCTCTTTTTCAATCCGGCGGTACTTGAGAGAAATTACTACGACTTTCTGAAGTCGCATCAGGGCAATGAAATTTCAGCAGCTCTTAATACCATCTGCAGTGAGGAATTCCCCGTAAGAGAGCTCTACCGTGAACTTGCCCGAAAGACTCCTGGTCACCGGCTGCAGGATTATCTGCATCTGACCTATGCACTGCCGGAAAACAGCACTGGCACAAAGAATGCCGCGAGCGGGGAGCCACGCACTGCTGTGGTACTCTTTAGTTATTACAGCGATCATATTGAGCGCCACCTCTCCTATCTCAAAGGGCTTCCAGAAGGGACAAGGATTATTGTTGTCACCAGCAGACCGGAAATCATTGACGACTGGAAAGCGTTGACATCAGATTTTTCTCACCCGATTGAATATCGGACCCAGCCCAATCGCGGCCGTAACGAGAGTGCCTACTGGGTCAGCGCCCGCGATGTTTTTGAAGACGCGGACTATGTGTGTCTGCTGCACGACAAAAAGACGCCGCATGCCCAGAACGCCGCTACCGGCAGAATCTGGGAAAAACACTGCTTTGATAACCTGCTGCTAAACCGCGGATATATTGAAAATGTCATCGGTCTGTTTGAGTCCAACCCGCAGCTTGGACTGCTCTTTGCCCCAATGCCGCATTTCACGGAAATGCACAAACATATTGTCAACGTCGAGTGGGCGGGAAATGAAGCGGCAGCCCGGAAGCTCTATCAGGACTTCAGGCTAACGGTACCCTTTGATGAGGCGCCGTACGCCCCATGGGGCGGGATGTTCTGGGTCCGCTCCCAGGCGCTTAGCGTACTTTTATCGAAAAAGTGGACCTACGAAGATTTCCCCGCTGAGCCGCTGGCTGCCGACGGGACACTCCTCCATGTGCTCGAGCGGATCTATCCGATGTTTGTCCAGGAGGCCGGTTTTCTCTCAGGGCGGATTACGCCGCAATCCCTTTTTGCAACGCACTACGACAGTCTGAGTGTCATTCAGCGTAGCACTGACATCGCTACGCCAAACCGCGACTACAAACTCACCACGCACTCTCTGGGGCTGGCACTCAGAAAATATTTCCGGGATAAATTCGACCGCAAAGGGAAGACGCGGCATTAGCGAAGTTTCTGAAGGATATACTTTTCCGCCGTTTCATCCGTCACAGCTTTGCCTTCCTCATCAAGAAGGCGAAGCTGATCTTTTTCAGCCCTGATCAGATAGGGTTGGGGGTCTTTGTTGTCAGTGAGAAAGAGAATCCCTTTGCGGTAGCGCCAGTTCCCGAACGATTTGAACACCTCTTTTGTGCCGAGGTAGCGGGAAACCGTCGTAAACGTACCGTCCGCATGAAGGTGGTAGGTGGTTTTAATCCCTTCGCAGTCCGCACAGGGAATCACCCCTTCGTAGGTGCCCGGCACCTCGTCGAGCTTTGCCAGTGCCGTACCGGAAGCTTTGATTGCCTGACGCGTCACCTGCACCATCACCGGCGTCTCCCCTTTTTCCGCACCTTCACCCTGCCCGGCAGTGTGGCAGCCGGCAAGAGCGAACACAGCAGCGGCAAGCGTAAGAGACACTTTCAGAGGGAAACGGGACAACAGCATGAGAAAACTCTCCAATAGGGATTGACAGGGACAGCAGGTGGTGCAGAAAACGCGCACCCGGAGAAGCAAAATGCTCGCAAAATTGCGAGCATTTTGCAAGAGAAAGCAATAATTTGTTGCCTTCTCGGCGTCGGTTAACCAACCGCGATGCGGGCGTTAAAGAACATACGCATCCAGCCCGAATGCAGATTCCAGTCTGCCGGGTGCCAGCTGAGCTGGGTAGCCAGATGGCTGCGCTCGGGGTGCGGCATCATGATCGTAAAGCGGCCGTCATCGGTGGTAAAGGCGGTGAGCCCTCCGGCAGAGCCGTTCGGGTTAAACGGATAAGTGGTGGCCGGGCTGCCGTCAGGCGCCACATAACGCGCCGCCGCGCGGGCAAAAGTCGCATCCTCGGGGCTCACAAACGACACACGCCCTTCCCCGTGGGCATTGACCACCGGAATCACACTGCCGGCCATGCCGCGGAAGAAGATCGAGGGGCTATCGAGCACCTCCACATTCACGAGACGCGCCTCGAACTGCTCACTTTCGTTACGCAGGAACTGCGGCCAGTGGGCTGCGCCCGGGATGAGGTCACGCAGCTGGCTCATCATCTGACAGCCGTTGCAGATACCGAGCCCGAACGTGTCTCCGCGTTCAAAGAACGTTTTGAACATCTCCAGCAGACGTTCGTTGTAGAGCACTGTCTTGGCCCAGCCGCCACCGGCGCCGAGCACGTCACCGTAGGAAAAGCCTCCGGCGCAGGCAATGCCCTTGAAGCTTGCAAGATCGCTCCGGCCGGTGAGCAGGTCAGTCATGTGCAGGTCATAGACATCAAACCCGGCACGTGTAAAGGCTGCTGCCATTTCGTGCTGGCTGTTGACGCCTTCTTCGCGAAGCACCGCCATCAGCGGACGGGCACCTGTGGCGATGTACGGCGCGGCGGGGTTTTCATCCACATCAAAGGTGAGTCTGGCAAAAAGCCCTGTGTCAGCCTTGTTCGAAATGCGGGAGAATTCCTCATCGGCGAGCGCCGGATTGTCGCGGCGTCGGGCGATCGCGTGCGAGACACGCGTCCAGACCTCCTGAAGTTCAGCACGCGTGGCGTAGGCCACCGTTGTGCCCTTGTCAGCGATGCGCAGATCGTCCGTATTGGTGACCTCGCCCACAAAGTGCGAGCAGTGCGAGAGCCCGTATTTGCGGATCACATGAGCCACCTCGGTGAGACGGTCAGAAGGCACCGTGAAGACCATACCGAGTTCTTCGTTGAAGAGCGCGCGCACGGGATCCATGTCAAGCGCAATCGAGGAGATATCAAGATTCACACCCTTGTGCGAGGCAAAGAGCATTTCCGCCACAGCGGCAACCAGGCCGCCGTCGGAGCGGTCGTGGTAGCACTTGATAAGGTTCCCGGCTGCAAGTTCACGCACGGCGAGGTAGGCCTGCGCGAGACGAAGCGGATCCTCGACATCAGGCGCCTCATTACCGAAGCTCTGGGCAACCTGAGCAAGGATGGAGCTGCCCATGCGGCAGCGGCCTTCCCCGAGGTCAATCAGAACGAGCACCTGTGCGCCGCCGGGGATTTCCGGCGTGAGCGTCTTCGTGATGTCTTTCACCGGAGCGGCAGCCGAGACAATAAGGGAGACGGGCGATGTGACCGACTTCTCCTCCCCTTTGTCCCGCCACTTCGTGCGCATGGAGAGGCTGTCCTTGCCGACCGGAATCGAAATGCCGAGTTTGACACACATCGCGCTCGCGGCTGCTACGGCGTCAAAGAGTTTCGCATCCTCACCTTCTGCACCGCAGGCGGCCATCCAGTTGGCGGAGAGTTTGATCGTCTGCAGATCCACATCGGCCGCGGCCATATTTGTGATAGCTTCACCGATGGCAAGACGCGCAGCTGCTTCAGAGCTGATCACCGCCACCGGGGTTCTCTCACCCATCGACATGGCTTCACCCTTGTGAGTCTCAAAGCCGAGCGCTGTCACCGCGACGTCCGAGACGGGCACCTGCCAGGGGCCGACCATCTGGTCACGCACCACAAGCCCCCCAACGGCACGGTCACCGATCGTAATGAGGAACTGCTTGGAGGCCACCGTCGGGTGCTGCAGCACGGCCATCATCATGGATCTGATGTCGGTCTCAGGCTTGACAAAGGGGGTGAGTTCCGGCTGCACGCGCTGCACGTCGCGTTCCATGCGCGGCGTCTTGCCGAGCAGCACGGACATGGGCATATTGACCGCATCGGTATCCCCTTCGCGCGTCAGACGCAGACGGTCCTCTTCGGTAATCTCGCCCAGTACGGCAAAGGGGCAGCGTTCACGTTCGCAGAACGTCTTAAACGTATCGAGCCCTCTGGGATCAAGCGCAATCACATAGCGCTCCTGGCTTTCGTTACACCAGATCTCAAGCGGACTCATCCCGGATTCCTCCACGGGAATGTGATCGAGATCAAACACGGCGCCACGGCCGCTCAGATCGGCCAGCTCAGGCATTGCATTGGAGAGACCGCCCGCGCCGACGTCATGAATGGCGAGGATGGGATTCGCTTCACCCATCGCCGCACAGCGGTCAATCACTTCCTGCGCACGACGCTCCATTTCCGGGTTGCCGCGCTGCACGCTGTCAAAGTCAAGCGCTTCAGCATTCGCCCCGGTGGCCATCGACGAGGCGGCACCGCCGCCAAGACCGATACGCATGCCGGGGCCGCCAAGCACAATCAGCAGACTGCCGACCGGTGGCACCGCTTTCTTTGTCTGATCGTCGCGCACGTTGCCGATCCCGCCCGCGAGCATAATGGGCTTGTGGTAGCCGTAGCGTGTACCGCCCACATTGGCTTCAAACGTGCGGAAGTAGCCAAGCACATTCGGACGGCCGAATTCGTTGTTGAAGGCGGCACCACCGAGCGGCCCTTCCGTCATGATTGAGAGCGGTGTGGCAATGCGCCCGGGCGCACCGTAGCGCTGATCGCTCTTCTCGCCCGTGACCACGTCCGAGTCATTTTCAAAGGGCTGAGGAACATCGTCGAGATAGAGGTTCGAGGTGGTAAAACCGGTGAGCCCCGCCTTGGGTCTGGCACCGCGACCGGTTGCGCCCTCGTCGCGGATTTCGCCGCCCGAGCCGGTGGAGGCGCCGGGGAACGGGGAAATGGCGGTCGGGTGATTATGGGTTTCGACCTTGAAGACGGTGTGCGTGAGCTCTTCGACGGGCTGGAAAAAGCCGGGCGTCAAATCATGCTCGCGCGGACGGATCGTCAACCGGGAAACTGTTTCCCCTTCAAAAATGGCCGCGTTGTCCGCATACGCCGTAATGGTTCCGTTGGGCGCCATCTTGTGCGTGTCGCGGATCATGTCAAAGAGTGTGCGCGAAGACGGCACACCGTCAACCGTCCATTTCGCATTGAAAATCTTGTGCCGGCAGTGCTCAGAGTTGGCCTGCGCGAACATCATCAGTTCAACGTCCGTGGGATTACGCCGGGCGCGGGTAAAGGCGTCCATCAGGTAGTCGATTTCATCCTCACTCAACGCGAGCCCCATGTCCACATTCGCGGCCTCCAGCGCAGCGCGGCCGCCCGCAAGAATATCCACGCTCTGCATGGGCCTGCCGGCGAGCGTCGTAAAGAGCGCCGTCGCGTCGAACTCATGTGCAGGGAGCACGGACTCGGTCATACGGTCGTGGAGCAGCCCGGCAATCTTTGCGACTTCGTCAGCGGAGAGTTCCCGGTCAGCCGACACAATGTAGTGAATACCACGTTCAATGCGCTCAACCGCATCCAGACCGCAGTTATGCATAATGTCGGTCGCCTTGCTTGCCCAGGGCGAAATCGTCCCGAGACGCGGCACCACAATGAGGTGAATCTGGCGGGGGGCATCCTCTGTTGCGAGCAGCTCACCGTAGTGGAGCAGCCCCGCAATGCGGTCCTGCTCTTCGGCAGTGAGATCTCGGCGAAGGTTGAGATAGTGGACAAATTCGCCGCAGACACCGTTGACGGTGGGAACGGCGCGACGAAGCGATTGAAGGAGTCTCTCCTGACGGAAGGCGGAAAGGGCCGAAGGACCCTTCATAGGCAGAACTGACATAGTGTGTCACGCATCCTTTCTGAGCTGAAGGCGCCTAATGGCACCAGCAGCGGTGGTAAATACAAAAGACAAAAGCTCGCTGCCGTGACGGCAGAAGCAAAGAGACCTTCCCTGCTCCTGCCGGCTTAAAGCAGAAAGAAGATGCGAAACAGCGCTTTCGACTCTTCTTTAGGCTCTAAGCAGCATGCGCGAGACTCTCACCCGGGCGCTCAGAAGTTGTGGGAGATTTTACCATCAATAGCCGGCGCCTTCAGGAGCAGCATAAGAAAAAGGATCGCCAGTCTTTTTGCAAACTGACGATCCTTTCTGTTTAAGAACCCGCTTTAGGCAATGACACGGCGTTCACGGCGCATAAAGTGCAGCACACAGGTGATGCCGATCAGGCAGATCACGGCAGCGCCGAGACTCAGAGCGAGGTTGGCGTGCGTGAAGCCGGCAACCACGTAGCCCACGAAGGCGCTGAAGGCCACCAGCAGACTGTATGGCAGCTGCGTCGAGACGTGTTCCATATGGTTGCAGCCAGAGCCTGCCGACGAGAGAATCGTCGTATCCGAAATCGGCGAGCAGTGGTCACCGAAGACCGAACCGGCGAGCGTGGCGGAGAGGCCAACAATCGTCAGGGACGGATCGATGTGCTGAACCACAGGCACCACGATCGGGAGCAGAATACCGAACGTGCCCCAGGCCGTACCAGTCGAGAACGACAGGAAGGCGGCGATCACGAAGATCATACCCGGCAGGAACACGGACCAGTCGGCACCGCCCGAGGTCACCAGAGACTGCACGAAGAGCGGCGTCTGCAGGAGGTCACGGCACACGCCGGAGAGCGTCCAGGCGAGCACGAGAATGATGTTCGCAGGCAGCATCAGCTTCATCCCTTCCACAAGACCCGTCATGAAGTCCGTGAACGGCACGAGACCGCGCGGCACATACAGCAGGAAGGCGGCAGCGAGCGCACCGAACGAAGCCCAGACCAGAGCGGGTGCGGCAGAGGCGTTACCCATGGCGGCACCGAACGTGTGGTAGGCGGCATCCTTGCCCCAGTAGCCGCCCGAGTAGAGCAGCGCGAGCACGGCGAACACCACGAGCGCAAAAATCGGCAGGAGCATGTCAAAGACACGGCCGCGCGGATTGCTCTTGGGCGGTTCGGCGGAGGTCGTCATTTCGGTCGTTTCCTCACCGGCGAGGGCACGCTCTTCGGCGTTGCGCATCGGGCCGAAGTCAAAGCCCGTGAAGACGATGAAGAACACCATCAGGATGCACAGCAGCGCGTAGAAGTTCCAGGGGATGGAAGCCACGAAAGCAGCCATATCGCTTTCAAAGCCGCTCGCACCCTTGAGCGAGGAACCCACAGCAGCTGCCCAGGAGGAGACCGGCGCAATAATACAGATCGGTGCAGCCGTTGAGTCAATGATGTAGGCGAGCTTTGCACGGCTGATTTTGTACTGGTCGCAGATCGGACGCATCACGGTACCGACAGTGAGGCAGTTGAAGTAGTCGTCAATAAAGATAAGGACCCCGAGTCCTGCCGTAGCACCGAAAGCGCTACGGCGTCCCTTGATCTTGCTCACGGCCCATTTTCCGTAAGCTTTCGTGCCGCCCGACATTGCGACAACATAGACCAGAGCGCCCAGCAGGGAGCAGAAGATCAGAATGTTGAAATCAACTTTATTGCCCATCGTGGTGAACGCCGTTTCAAGCGTTCCCATGAGCACGTTTCCGTCAGTACCGACGGTATAAATCAGAGTGCCTGTCAGAATACCGATCAGCAGGGAAGAGAGAACTTCCTTGGTGATCAGTGCGAGCGTAATGGCGACGATCGGCGGAATAATCGACAGCCATCCAGCGTTAAACGGTTCCATGAATGAATCCTTTTTAGGAATGTTGCGATGCGCCACCGGCTTGATGTCGGGACTCGTGTGCTCGGGCGTGGCCAAACCCACTTCCAGCAGCATCGGCTGATGCTGAGTTCTGGACCCCCTCCTCCCTCACGTGAAAGGACAAAACGCCTGTCAGGAGAAGTAAGGCTGAAGTGGTCAGTGCCGCCCCCGGGTCACGAATTCCCCTGCCGCTGCCAGTCAGCGGCAGGTCAGATTGGGCCGGAAGGAACATCTGAAATTAATCAAAGTGAAAGCCCCTCAACGTTATGAAATGGGATTCCCTGATGAAAAAAATGAAAAAAACTTTCAAGCAAGGCAAATGAGGGATTTTCGGAGTGTGAGTTTAGCAAGACTTTGGCTTTTGTTACGAGTTTTTGCTTTCGGGGTGCACTAAAAATGCGCACTCCTCCTCATCGACTCAACTCCACTATAGGAAAACCCCTAAGTTAAAGCCGCAAGACAACGTAAAAAGCTGAAAAAATCGCCTCTTTCAGGCGGTTCTGCTGAAAGAGGCGACGACGCGTATCCGGGCGGCCGGCGCTTACTGTTCGCGGTACGGAAGACCGGCTCTGCGGCAGGCGTCAATCACAAACGGATTGGGATTTTTCTGAATACGTTCAATACGGGCGGCCCGGATGCACTCCCACTCAGTGGCGGGATATCGCTCGTTCCAGTCGCTGACCATCTTTCGCGTGCGGTCATTCATCGCATAGTGCGTCGGATAGGTTGCGGCCATATAGAGCATGGCACGCGCGATACGTCCCCGGGCACGCTCGGGTGGCTCGGCACTGCCGTCGGCGACTTTCATCTCACAGCTGCCGAACGTGGCAGGGGTGCGATCGAGCATTGCATAGGGGTAGTTGGAGCGAAGCGCATTCACACTGCCCACAGCGGGGAAAAGGTTATACATATCGGCCTGCATCAGGCGGTACTCGACACTGACCTCGTCAGCACAGCGGCGGCCCTTGTAATGCGTGCCGTTTTTATTGATGCAGCGCCCCGAGCCCTGCTTCCACTCCTTGAAGGACTGACCGAAGTGCTCTGCCGGCACTACATGCTCCCACTCCACATGGGTACTGCGTTCCTGATGAACCGGTGCCGAAAAGCCGCGCGGGAGATCGATTTCTTTGGTTTTGCTGTTAAAGGGGTAGCCGCAGTAAAGCGTCTCGGCATGGTCATAGTAGACCTGACTGAGGAGAATCTTTTTGACGTGCTGGAAACTGTCATTGACGCGGTTGCCGGGGTGCTGCGGATCAACATCCGGGTAGCTCACATCCCCGGCGGCAGTTGTGTCGCCCTGAGAGGGGGCGGAAAAATCCGTACTCTCTTTTCCCTTGTGATGGTTTCGCGCTTCAGTTTCCTGCACCGGCAGCATCTTTGAGGCCGCCTCCACCATCTGTGCCGCCTCGGTAAAGCCCGTTGAATGCAGCACATTAAGCACAGTGGCTTTGTCAAATCCGAAATAAACCCCGGCGACAGCCACAACCGCAAGAACAAGTGAAATCAAACCTTTTCGCACAGAAATCCCCTTTGAGAGCAGCGAAATACACCATCAGAAAAGATAAAAAGGTTAGCGCCGCGGCACTAAACCGTCAAGTACACCCGCGCCGATACGGTAACGCGACGGATTGTGTGAGGCATTCCGTCAGTGAATTTGTGTCGATTTATATCGCGGATCTTCTGCCAAATTGCGGAACGCTACGGCATAAAACGCTCTGGTCCCAGCCGTTTAGAGTGCTTCCAGATACCTAGCAGCTCCCCCGTCACCCCTCTCCCTCAGGGTTTCCGATAAGAACAAATCTTGATGAGCGCAAGGGAAAAAACTGTACAGCCCCTTTTTCTTTCGCTAAACTTAATTAAACCTTAAAAAACAGACTCCGGCTCACAATGACCCCTGCGCCGGAGCTCAGACCCAAGGAGAAACGCCATGAGAAAATCCCTGATTGCCACAGCCCTGGTTGCTATGAGTCTTGCGCTTAGCGCATTGAGTGTACAGGCTGCCCAGATGGGTGCGGACCGTCACGTCGCCCATGGTGTGAAATGCGAGTCCTGCCACGGTCCTGATAAAGCCAACCCGCAGGAACCCACACTTGAGACCTGCACCGGCTGCCATAACCTCAAATCCGTTGTGGAAAAAACCAAGGATATGAAGCCGCATAATCCGCATACCTCGCCGCACTACCAGGATCAGCTCGACTGCATCAACTGCCATGTGATGCACGGTCCGACCGTGAATTTCTGTGACCAGTGCCATTCGTTCGGCTTCAAGGTGCCGTAATCCTTTTAGTGCTGAGTGTTCCGAGAATGCCCCGGTTCTGCCGGGGCATTCCTTTTGTGTGCTCGGCATGAGCATGTGTTAACGGGTGAAAGTCCCGAGAGGA
>ERZ838399.1846-NODE-1846-length-17776-cov-11.080074_pt1 | contig 17776 bp, 17 predicted proteins | sample MGYA00519683_ERZ838399 | MGnify/ENA primary metagenome ERZ838399 (study PRJEB31850, sample SAMEA3708833) | human gut metagenome | biome: human gut; feature: human-associated habitat; material: faeces | place: China | collected 2014 ...
GCAATTGCTTCATCAAATCCTGCCCTGATTCACCATAATTCACAAAACAATAGTATATATCCAAATAATCGGCAGAAGTATCGTTTAAATCCTTCCATCGATTAGTCACCAACTCGTGAAATTTATCATAATCTGCTTCAATTGGTAATAACACACATTTATAAATTGCTTTATCTGCCAAATAACGTTGGGATACATATCTAAAATTTCTCTTTCGATATGCATTATCATAGGGAAGTAATCTACTAAGTCTATTTAACAAATTCCCAGGGTCCGACCTTTTAAAACTTTTAACAAGCCTTCGTTTTACTGCCCCTCCATTACCTGTGTCTTCACAAAAACGAAAAGCATATTCTTCAAATACATCAACTGGCATTAGATCTATTTTTTCTACTACTTCTTTTCCAATATTTTCTTGTTCAATCCATTCTAAGAATTCAATCTCTACGGCTTTGCTCCCAACCATTAATTCAAGAATAGGATTTTTCTCTTGATCGTTTCTTAAACTATCTTTGTAACAATATCTTAAGTTATCAATCAATGTGTATGGAGAAAGATGTTGTTCATCATAATCGTTTATTTCATTAAAATATCTTGGCATTTCATTGATTAAAAAGTACCCAAAATGCGTAAATGATCTTTGAAATTCATGAAACAAATAATCTCGTGAATAATGCTCTTTAAGTCGTCTTATACTATAGCATAAATCCTGGAATTCATCACTTTCATAATACATTCTAATCGATTCATTAATAATCTTTTTTATATTATCATTAGAATATGCATTTTTCTGTTTTCTTTCTTTATTACAATACTCTTTTGCTTTTTTTAGGAGAAGCTTTTCATACTTCTCATCGAATAATAAGTCCCACATATCGATATTGCTATATTGTGCTTTACTGAGGATGACACGCTTTATCCATTCACAGAAATCAAGCATAAGAAAGTCCGGTAATCTCTGCATACAATTGTTACCTCCTATCTTTATTTATCTAATCAACCAACTATAGTGTGTAAAATATTATATCATAGATTATTCCATTCAGGGAGTCGGGAATGCAGAAAAAACGCCCTGCCACAGCAGAGCGCCTTCATTCTTTCCATATTATATCGCCCGGAACATTTTCTGTGAAACGGTCCCCTCTCCGTTTATCTTTTCCATTTCCTTCCTGGCGTTCTCCAGTTCTTCCACCCGCTTTAACTCATCCACGGCATCCTCCAGGCCCAGATGGGTATAGGTGTTCAGTGTTACTCCGATATCGCTATGCCCCATCAGATACTGGAGTGTCTTTGGATTCATGCCTGACTTCGCCATATTGCTGCAGTAAGTGTGGCGGCAGACATGCGGGGTGATATTCGGCATCTGAACCCGGTAAATGTCGTTGTATCGTTTTACCATGTGGTTAAACCGATGTTCCCAGTGCATGGCCACCAAGGGAAGCCCCTCTTTATCCATAAACAAAAATCCTGTGTATCCGTCCACCACTCTCTCATGTTCTGCTACTATATATCCCGTAAAAGGCAGAAAATTGCAAGTCCTATTTTATCCTCATCAAAGGTTTTTCCTCAGTCCAGCATAAAAAAGCCAATATATCGAGTATATCAAATTGTTTTTCTTTTTACAATCCTTTTTAGATTGCAGCTGATGCCTCTTTTTTGACAAGCCATCGTGCACAGGTAAGTGCTATTTTCCTACGATAATTCATTCTTTTCAATCAATTCATCAAAAATAGCTTCTCGTATTACTTGAACACATGTCTCTGGATTTTTTTTGATATCTTTTCCCCAAAAACGAATGACTTTCCACCCCAGATAATTCAGTTCTTTTTCTACTTCAACATCTCTGGCCATGTTTCTTTCTATTTTCTTAATCCAATATTCGCCTTTATCAGAACGGCTTAACCTGGCTTTCAAAGCATCCCAGTCCTTGCCATGAAAAAATTCGCTATCACAAAATACCGCTATTTTATACCGTGTCAGTGCAATATCAGGCTTTCCAGGAAGTTTTTTATAATTTTTCCGATATCTATAGCCTTCATTCCATAAAGCCTTCCTTAACGCCAGTTCAATTGAAGTATCTTTCGATCTAATACTCTGCATATTCTTGCGCCGTTGCTCTTTTGTGAGAACATCCATGTCACCACCGCATTTCCGATACTAATTATTTTATTATACATCCATTTGTTCTTCCTGTATTTGAACAATAAACTTTCCATCCGAACGCTTCTATACTATTTAGTTTTAATCAAAGGAACCACTCCGCTCAAATCGCATTTGTTCCAATGTAATCTATTGATTCCGCAAACACTTCATTATATAAAAAAACATTTTCTGGAAAGCCTATCCATTGATAAAAGAATGACTCTGGAAAATAGTTTTCCTGATTAAGAATATCATCAAATTTGCCATCCAGACCTTCTTCATGAAGCATTTCTTTCACAACCGAAATAGTGTCTGCATACATCGTTTGTCCGTGCAATCTTCCAACGCTCCTTTCCATTGTAAAATCCAGCATTCGCAGCGTTCCCTTGCTATTCTTACCCCAAATCCATTTAAAGAATTTTTTAGATGTCTCAGCCATTTCATGAATAGCATTAGTTGCGACCACCCCAGACCATGCTTCAGATAATGTTTCATATTGTGTACTTCCTTTTTGTGCCTCGGCTATATAAGTATAGAGACGGTTAATCAAAATCATATTTCTCTTTGCATATACTGGAATAAAAGTTCCCAAAACAGCCTCCGCACCTGCACGCATAAACAAATCCGCAACATTCACAGTTCCACTCCCCCGTGGACTAACATGACATGCACTCAAAACTACAACGGGCGGAACTCTATAATCATTTTCGTCAGCCATCCAAAATTCGTTTCCAACCATTAAGCCTGCCATATTACTTCGTCTGTCATAATAACCATGTGCTGATATATGTAAAATATCTGCATCCATGTTATTGGAGATGAATTTTTTCAAATCTTTTATTGTTAGTGTTTCACCATATGAGACTTGTATTTTCTCATTCCCTTCACTTAGTCTTTTCAAAGAATGAACAATAGCATCTGAGCAGGATCTTATGAACCGATTCTGCTCATCGTTAAGCACACATTCTGCAAATGCAATTTTACATCGATGACCATAATATATTTGTCGGTGTTTAACCATCTCATTTTGTAAGCACCTTGTTAACGGACTTAAAGGTCTGTAAGATATCTCTTTATAGCATTGTAATGATGTATCAGCATTTCCTATTATTGCTAGTCCAATTGGAAAATCAGAAAATACAGTAATATGTTTTGCCATATAAACTGCCCACATTTGTTCTTGCGTGAGTTTTCCTTCAAACATCTTCCCAATATCACGCAAAGTCTTATGCACATATTTATTGTTTGTTCCTTGTTTACAATTAACCTCTAATTCATTGAGTTTTTCAAATAATTCTTTTCCTGCTACTGGCAATTCAACAAGCAAAGCCTCCTTTGCAATTGCACGATGTACACCTAATAACTTGATAACCTTTTTTTCGTCATTTGGCAGTTCTGCCGTTAAACCTCCATAATTTACCTGCCCTTGAGAAACCCCCGGCATAGTAATTACAACATTTATCCTTATACTCTTCTTTGCCCTTTCTATCCCATCGGAGAACATTTTTCTGAACGCTGCACTATCATCTCCTTTACAACCTTTACAATTCATCAATGCATTATGGTGCAGCAACTGATTCCATAGCAAATTTGCACATGTTTCAAATACGTTCACCGAATTGAAAACCGCATTATAAACATAGTCTGCTTTTCCATACTGCCTGGCCGAAAATAACACAGGCAATAATAATTGTTTTTCATCATCCAGTAAATACTGTTTATCTATATCAGATAGCTTTTTGCCATTCCTTAGATTTCTACTCTCAAAAAGAGCATTCCATTGCTTAACAAGTAAGTTTTTGGATAAATCTAATATTGATACAGCTCCTAATACAGGATTATAACTTTTCGCTTTATTCTTTACCTCTTCTGAACAATCATCAGAATATATAATAAGTGTAGGTTGAAATGGAAGCCGAAACAGAAGCAATCCCTTTTCCGGCATAATCATTATATCCTGCGGAACATCATATGCCTTATCTAACACTTCAGTATCTGTATCATATGTATCAAGTTCTGTTCGCGGCATGTGCAAACAGTAATCTAAAGCGGGTAAAATTGGGATTAGAAATTCATCGAACAAATGCATTCTGCCCCTGTTAATTAATTTTAATTCAGGCAAATCAGACACATGAATAATCGGTTCTACATCTTCAATTTCCCCTTTAAACAGAACTATATATTTATAGTATTGCGGAATATTGTAATCCATCTGATATCCTCATCTCACAAAATAGTTATTTATTGCAAATAAAATACTCCCTTATTCTTTCAGCATCGTCAAATACCCCTCTAACCTTTCATCCACATATCTGGCAAACAGCTTTCTCATTGCCCCAATCTCATGCTTCACATGATACTGTGAAAAATATTATAATAAGCAATCCAATCTGTAAATTTAATGTCAATCGGTGGATACCCAACTTTCATCAATTCCAGATTCACAAGCAGTCATCCCGTCCGGCCATTTTCGTCAGCTCATGTCAAGTATGGGACAAATTTTTAATTCCAATACTTCCCTCTCATCCCATTTTCCATCATATCTATTCTCTATCACTTTTTCTTTTTCTTCGTTTTTACAACAGATATTCCAAACATTTCAGAAAAATTTCTTGCTAATCGTATGTACGGTCTTACAAGACCACCAAAGTATATTTTATGACTACCTGTAGCCATACACATTTCTCCATCTTCAATTATCATTTCAACAGAACGGTTCAGCACCTTTCCGCCTTTAATCTTTCCAATTACTTCTGTTCCCTTTTCATCTATATTAGTATGATAAATGGTTATAGTAGCTCCTTGACGTGGTTCTAAACAATAAAAATCAATCCTTCTTACATTCTCAACTTGAGTTGAATTTTGAACATTTACCTTACACGTTTCATCAGTTTCTTCATTTACTATAGCAGCAAGTATCTTTTCATTTTGTGGAACTTTAATACTTAACTCATAACTTGGATAAAAATCACTCGTTTCTAAAATTTCATTTCCTCCATTCCACAATTTGATTTTTGAAACTACAACAGTCTCAATTTCTTTATCATGAAAAAGAATCTTAATCCCATCTATTCTTGATACTTCATTATCTACTAATACTGTTGAATTTATCGTATAATAGATTGCTCTTTTCTTTTTATCTTTAATTTGCAAGATTAAGGCGATAATTGTAATAACCACACCTACTAATGATATTATTGTAATCCAAGTCGTAACAACTGGATTTTCTGCAATCCAGTTAGTCAATGCGTCCATTATTTTATCCTCCTATACCAAATTCCCTCACATTCTCAAACATAATCTCCAACTTATCAATCTTCTTCTCCGTATGATAATGTCCGCAGTACCACTTCTGGTAATCCAGCCTGTCCTCAATCCCATCCAGCCATTCTTCCGTAGACTTATCTACCTTACTCTGATCAACCCCGAACAGGAACATTTCCATCGGCTCATACTTCAGCGGCGTAGTATGGCTCAACACTACATCCACCTTCCAGTCTAGCTTATCAAGCTGACTCTCCACATACTTCTTAATCTTATCAGATGGCTGTTCATCCGGCCACCAGCCATATCCATACATCAGCCGAATTATTTTATCAATACTATATGCTCCGCCCATCACAATGGTCTGCTTCCCATCCAGATCAAATACTTCCCCATCTTTCGCAAAAAGCAAATCCGGGTACTCTTCCTCATAATACACTATGCCGCCATGCCACTGCTTCTCCTTATAGCTGTCTATAGTCTGCGGTCTCTGCTCATGGTTCCCATGGATGCAGAAAAACGTAATCGGCAGGGATTCCAGAAACTTCTTCTTCACACAATCACGGTTCCATCCACTAAAATTAATCCCTGCATCTCCTAAAATAATCAATATATCTCCACGGCTTGTTCCTAACTGTTCACAGAATGTTTCTATACGTCCGAACTGCCCATGAGTATCTCCTGTTATGTAAATCATATTATCATCCTTTCCGGATGCCTGGACTCCGGCATGTACTCTCATTATACCATTACTGCCCCTGCACTTCACCTAAAATCTTTTCATACACATCCTAATTTTTACTTATCGGAACAATACAAAAGTCCAGAAGATACCTTTTTTCATCTCCCGGACCATTATTTCACACTTCTGATTTTTTGTTTCCTCAATCGTAGTAAAACCGTAGTACCCCACCAGTCCTATTGCACCGATTTGCCGCAGTTTATCGCAGTAATTGCCCTCAAGCACTTTCACGCCGCTGTCCTGCCGTGGCAGATAAAGAGCACTTTTATCATTGTTGCATAACCTCGCATTTCTTAGTTTTTCTTGGTATTTCGGGCTTTGTAAGCCTTTGTAAATTTTTGCTTTCTGGCATAACCTGGTTTATTTTCGCATAATATCGTCCGCAAAAGGTGTAAAATAAGGTGTATGTTTTTCTATTTTACACCTTGCTGTTTTCAATTAGAAATCGTCATGAGGAACTACAATTCTCTTTTCTTTTAAGTATGCCATCTATTTGAGAGATATTTTTCCATTTTATTTTCATTCATGGCGACGGGTATTTTTAAACAAAATTGTATTAATATCAACAAACTTTAACAATATTACTTGTCATTTCCATTCGTACTAAATATTATCTACTATAGTATTTATGAATTCTTCTGCTTCTTTCTTACGATATTGTGCTTTCACAATATCAAAAACTTGTTCTAATATCTTCTTTTGTTCATTCGTTAAACGGTTGTTAATATTCAACGCCATATACTTCGTTTTCCCTTGTTTTTGATTTAGAATCCAGGACAATTTATCCATAAAATCTATCTCGGATACTTCCTCACTTTCTTCACGATCAATATAATCTGCTTCTCCATTCGCAAATTTATTAATATCATCCACCTTTTCTGTTTCAATAATAGCTTTTTTCTTTTCGGAAAGAGTACGCTGGCAAGATACTTTTCTAATTTCACGAATTTGGGATGTAGACCATTCTTCAAATGACTCTAATAAATCATAATGAGCTTCATTTTGTTCAAAGTAATCTCTACGTGCATTTACAATCAAATCTGAATCTACAACATGCAATTCTCCTATCATCCAGCCATTAAATCGTTCTTCCTTGAATAACATATTACATGTACTCTTATCACCTATAAGTAGATTTCCCTGACGTATACGTAATCCCTTTATTTGATTATTTAATATTGTGCCATAAAATCCTATGACTCCATACCAGAGAACTGCTGACAGTTTACCTTCTCGATAAAAAGGAATAACCTTTATATCGTATATGCTATCTTCTCTTTTCTTCACCCTATCACAAACAAAAGTATTTTCATATGGTTTAAAAATCTGTCTCCCATTAAGTTCTATACAATACTCAGGAATTTCAACCCCCAGAATACGGCTTTTTTCCTTTATAGTACTTGCCCACACAAATTCTTTTTTGAAAGGAAGCGGCGCATGCTGAATAAGATAATTTTCCACCTCCTCTTCGTCTAATAATTTTTCTTTTATGGAAACTCCATTAAGTTCTACTATAAAATAGTGAGCTTGCTCCTGTTCTGTTTCTGTATAAATCTTAACGATTCTTCTCATTACATCATTAATGCTTACCACATTTTCATTTTGGGAAAGCAATAGCTTACGCAACAAACAAGTGTCAAAACTAACAACAGTTTTAACACATTCTCCTTGAAAAGATGTCGAAAAAATCAGTTCATTGCTATACCCCAATCCGGCTAATCGACCAATGCCACGAAATCCACGCATTTTTTTCTTGTCTTTCTCTGAATTTCCTATATCGACTAGTGTCTGCACAGCGGAATTAGCTGGAATACCACCACCATTATCTTGAATGCTAATTGTTCCAGCCAATTTATCAACCTGGATTTGTATGCTAAATTGTTCATCTCCCGGCACTGGTTGTCTTGTACTATCAATAGAATCGACTGCATTTTGTATGTATTCTCTATAAAGATCTAGCGGATCCGAATACATGCCGTTGGTTAGCGACTCTAATGTATATTTTCCAATCACGATATTTCTGTCCATATTTTTATAAATCGAAAATAGAAAGCTGCTTGTATACTTCCTGAAGTTGATAATCGACCTGTTGAATAATATAATCTGCACCGGCCTGATCATCAATAACATTTTTGATGACAGCCTTTTTAAAATTATCAAAAAAATTTAGAAGTTGCTTTCTCGTCTCGTCCTCCTTTAGATCTTCTATATTACTTCTTATCTGAAATTGTTCTCCTTCATCGAAAACCTTCATTTGGGAAAACATATAAAAACATTTTACCAAGTCAAAGTCAAAATAATGAACATGTAATTCGTGTTGTACTTTGATAAAGACATTAACAAGATAATGCTCCTTTGTAGTAAAGTCAATCTCCCTCATAATATCTTTAATAAAATCTGTCTTAAATTCTTCTACCATTCCTTTAATTAAAGATTGTTGTACATGTGAATTAATCACATGAGTTAAAAGTCTCTTATACATTACTGGAAATTCTTCATAAATATAACTTTTTACACACTCCTTCGTTGCATTATCACATTCTGAAAAAACTTTCAATAATCTCGTCTGTGTTAAATAATGTATATACAATTTTTTTGATATGGTGTCTTGAATTTGAGATAACTTATCTGGAAGAAATTCATTATCCGCTATTATTTTCACAAACTCTTCTTTATTCTCCAACAAATTGTATAATCGATTCCATTCCTGAATATATAATTGATTTTCTTCCCATACTTTTTTTCTGACTATTTGTTCTGCTTCAGTTTCTTTTTTCTTTGGAATAAATATTCCTCTATATCCTAAATGTTCTTCTGGCATAGCCAAAAAATGCACAAATTCTTCCTTACTTTTTCCAAAATCCGCCTCAAAAAAAGCTCTAGAAGAAACTCCCTTTCCTTGGGTAGGTATAAGCATCCTTTGCAGTGCACGCAAATATTTCTTATTCCAATTTTTCCCCACAAATCCTCTTTTCAAATCCGATAAAGGAATATACCGCATTGGAAAGGAAAAAATAGCCACTTTATGCCCTATTTCTTCTGATAACTTTTCTTGAAGTTCCATAGAAATATACATACGCTCATATAAATCTTCCGGCGTATCTGCTTTATAAGAACGCCCTTTACCCGTAAAATCTTCTCCGTTAAACAACAGATAATTTGACATATGATCAATTCCGTTTTTCGCACATAATGTAATAGCTTCTTTATATTTTTCCTTATCCTCAATATGATCAAAAGCAATTCTTGCTGGTCTTATAGCAAGCTCACCAAGTCTTTTTGCTTTATGCTCATTCAAAAGAAATGCATCCAATCCCTGGTTAAAATCCACATACCTCGGAACCATTCTTCCAGTTTTAGGATGTTTAAATTTTGCTCCCTTCCCAAATCCCAATTCAATAATATCATCAATTATTTGATCAAATTGAGGAGATCTCAATACATTATTGTCCATCAGCAACAAATCTTTTTTAGGTCCAAACTCGTCATCTACCTGTTTTATACTATCCTTAATAGATATATATGGATAATATTCCGGTTCCAATGTTTGTACAGCACAAAACGCACATTTCATACCACAACCTCGCGTCATATATGTAAAATATGCATCATGCGCTGGATACACATATTCTTCCTTAATATCATCTAGTATTTTATAGTCCAATGGAAGTCTATCTATACATTCTTCTTTTTCAAGTCCAAGTGTCCCCTTCTTATCAAGTAATCCTGTATTATTCTTAATCCCAGGAAAATTCTCTGATATAAGTTCCGGCATCAGTGTTGCAAGAATTCCACCTGTATATACTTTTGAAGGAGTATCTACTAATGTCAAGGCATACTCTAAAGCAGCCTTTGTCTTAGGCCATTCAAATGTAAATAAAGTAGTCACATAAACTCTATCCCATTTTTTATTCTGAAAATCCTCAGGTAATTTTCCCTTTGCCAATCTTACATAATCATTATGAATATACCTGTGGAAATATGCAATTTTCATGAGCCCAATCGGTGGATATTTATTTGTATATCCAGGCTCTAATAACAATATATCAGCCATCTTTATCTCCCGCATCTATTGTTGATTTTACAAACAGATCAGCAACGCATTCCTACGTTGCCGATCTAATAGTTACATATCCAATTCATTAATCATTTTATCTATCTCTTTCTTGATTTTTTTTAATTCGAATAAAATAGCATTATTACCAACTGCTTCCGCCTTCAATGCCCTGCTAAATTCATCTGACGTCATTAATGAGCGAAACTCTTTAATTTTAACATAATTGTTTCCGCTTTTTCCGGTTGCCTCAAAACGTATATATGCCTCATCAATATCTGTCTTTCCTGCAATAACATCCCTCATAATTCGATTTGATGTCTTATCTCTAGCCTTCGCGATTTTTCCAAGCTTATCTCGTATATCTTTTGCCTGTTTTATTTTTCCATTCTTGATTTGTCCTACAATTCTGTCATCCATTTCAGGAAATTTATCACGATATGATTTTATTCCCTTACTAGTAACATATTGTTCATAATAATTCCAGTGTGATTGAACAGTATCATTATTATCTACCATGAACTTATATACATCAATATATTTTTTTACAGTGGGACCCGTCAATCCAACCTGTTTCGCCAAAGTTGAATACGGACATTTTTGAAGTTCCATCTGTCTATATACATATGCAGCCTGTTCAAAAACAGTCCAATCTTTCTTTTTTACAAGATGAATCGTTCCTACATATATAAATAGTTCTGTGTCTGTTATAGTTTCAGGCAAAACATTAACTGAAAGTTTTGACCATCTAGTAGGATTTCCCTCAGCTAAAATTCTATATGCCGCCAATCTACTATTTCCCTCAATGGCAACATAGTCGTCTCCACGCCGAACCACAGTCAACGGTTCGATAAGGCCACCATTCTGCTCAATCTGTACTTTGAGTTCTTTGACATTTTCTGTTGTTTTCATCAATGCTTCAATCTCTGACTGCGAAGGGTTATCATTTCCATTCTCTCGCAATACAGAATACACTCTTGGGTTCTCTGTCCAAAAGAGTATCTCCTGTTGAAACATTATCCGCTCTTCTACCTCATATTCATTTTTCCCTATAATTCTTTTTCCCATTATGTAATGTCCTCTATTCCTCATCAGCTTTTGATAAAATCGCCTTTATCATATCACCAAAACTATAATCCGCTATATTTCTATATTCTTCTATGCTCATATCTCCCTGTGCCAAAAAAGCAGCGTTTTGTTTTGCCCGTAACAAAACATCTACCCATTCATCAATACTTCCATTAATCATCAAGTTATGTACATAACATGTTTTCGTCTGGGAAATACGATGAATCCTGTCTTGTGCTTGAAGATAATCATCTAAACTGAATCCTCTGTCATAAAAAATAACATGATTGGCCATGGTTAATGTTAAACCTTCCTTCGCAGATGCTGGTGTTGCAAACAAAATTTTACAATCCTTCGTTCGAAAAAAATCCACTGAACGATTTCTATCTTCCATGCTCATTTTACCATGTATTTTTGCCGTACCAAATTCTTCATATTTTTGAGCGAAATAATCTATATTATCTATAAAATTACTCCATACAATGCATTTTTCCCCCGCCTGATTAACATTGTCTATTACATTATTCAACAATATTTCCTTTGCAGATAATCCTTGGTATGATTCATCCACTAAACGAGGATTAGATGTCACTTGGACTAATCGGAGAAGCCGCTTCACAATTGCAGATGAATCATCTATTATTTCCACTCCATCTTTTACAACATCTACAGCAAGTTCTTCACAAACCTGATTATATAGATATTCCTGCTCAGGTGTAAATTCTGTTGTTTCGCTTATAAATACCTTGTCCGGTAAGTGTATTATTCCACTATTTTTGGTTTCTCGAACCGAAAAATTTTGAATCTTCTTATATATCTCAGAAACGCTATCTTCAAACGAAATCTGTAAATCCTCATTCTGTGCCAACTTGTTCGACAGATCCGTTTCATGTTTGAAACTTTCAAAATCTTTTCCCAAGCTTTTTCCCTGATCCAAGAAATATATCTGAGCCCATATATCATACGGTCTGTTTGCAACCGGAGTTCCCGTCATAATAACCCTTTTTTTAAATAAAGGTGCTAACTCAAAATAACTCTGTGTCAACTTGGTTTTTGGATTTTTTAGCTTTGCCGATTCATCTATAATAACAGCAACATTTCTAGTATTAAGATATAGTTTAAACCGTTCTTTTTCTGATATTAATAATTCAAAATTGGTAACAACCACTCGAGATGGCCCGCAAAAAACATGATAGTTGTTTTTTTTATTTACATCTAAAATAGATGGAACAAAAGATGTATGGCTTTTAAATTCTCTTATCCAATTTGAAACTAATTGTTTTTTCGTTACAACTAAAACTGTATCTATTGACGTATTCTTTAACCAATACAATATTAGATCAATTGCAATTTTAGTTTTTCCAAGACCTTGCTCATGAAAAATAGCTGCATACTCAAGATCTTTAACGGCTTCAATTGCCTCTTTTTGATAGGGAAATGCATCATATTTTGCCATAAGGTTTGGCTCTTTAAGTAAATGTATCCTCTTCACTTTATACCAGCCCCTTAATTATCTTTATTTCATATTCTCCAGGATAATCCTTTTTGAGTTTTTTTATTACATTATTGACTGCAGCTATTTCCATCCAAGGCACTGCCATAACATATTCAGCTTTTCCTTGATATAAAGAACATTTTTTTAAATAAGAAGCATATTGTGCCAAACTGTGTTCTCTTAAAACATCATTACAAGTTTTTGCTTCTCCTATAATCATTAAACCATTATATTCATATGTCACATCTGGTCTAAAGCCTTCCTCTGTCAAACTCGGAATAGGCCTAGCATCAGCAATATCTGATTCTATAAAACAAATATATTCCTGTCCCACACGATCTTCAACATACTCAATTATCAACTCTACTAATTTTTTATGTTGCCCGGATTCACCCATAAAACTATCCTCTCTCTACCTCATTAACAACTAATTGAACGCTTTCCAAAACATCCTTTAGAGCATTGAGTTTTGATTCATATTCAGCATCTAAGCGAAGATAAAGGATTTCTTGCATTTGAAATTCATTCATTCTCTTTATCAATTCTTTAGCCAGCATCTCATACGGAACATCCTTTAAGGAATCTGATGTTATATCTTCTACAGCTAATATTTTTTTTGCCGCACGCGAATCCATCTTGAAAAAAGTTTCTGTTGCTTTCTTGCTATTAAGTATATTCGGAATGCTACGAACATCCTCCAACTTTGAAAATTTCCCATCAATCATCCATTTTGAGAAATCTATTTTCGTATATCCATGAGTTTTTAATGCATCAATGACATTTCTTTTTTGTAGTTCTACAAATCCATGAAATTTCTTAATATCAAACATCGAATCGTCATCGCATAACGGCCGATAAAATTCCTGCATATCCTGATATGCCAAAATCATATTTTTTATTTCAGAAGCCTTTGAAGTACCCCCGCAATACGCAATTAGCGACGTCATTGGCATATACTTCTCATTTGCAAGGTAGTTTAAATACTTTGCCTTTGAATATGCATCCCATTCTCTTGGTCCTACCAAATGAGCCTGAAGTCGAATAGAGTGCATCGTCTCGTCATCTATATTCTCATAGACAATTGCCTTAATGATACCCCAACTTCCAGGAACACCTTTTTTTCTAAAATCTCTATAAATCTGCAATCTTGTATTTCCCTCAATAACAACATATCGTCCATTCGAAAAATGATTCACTATAATCGGATGAACTATTCCTCCATTTTCTTTAATAGATTCTCTAAGACTCGCACAAGAATCTGAAGTTGTTCCGAGGAGCAGCGCCATAGTATCACTAGTAAGTTCATCTTCATCATACAAATCTAAATAATTGGCAATTCGTGGATTGCTTCTATCAAGTTCTATATCATCGATACTTAATTCAACATAATCGCTCATGATATATTTTCATCCTTCCTTTTTATACTTACCACTTTTGATACGTGCATCTTCTGGCTCTTTCGCATCACATGGAATAGCCCATTGTCTGCCAAATTTTAAATCCCCCTCAATTCGTCCTTGTAGACAAAGCGCATTGATTCGTCTATCTCCAATTTCCCATTTCTCCGTTGCTTCTTTTAATGTCATATACTCCTGCATAATTCTCTCCATTCATACCAAATGGCATAGAAGAGCTCCCTACTATGCCACTTTCTAAAAATTCTTTATGCCCATTTCCACTATCTATTGCATCATTAGTTTCTGATTTTTTAATTATGCATATTTTCATTATAGAAGACTAGCCGAACAATATCAATCAAAACATCGGCTTTTCTACATTCATACCGCAGAACTCACCAAATATTACATATCATTCCATGCAAATTTTGAATATCATTTATCATCATTCAGAGATTTATAGAAATTTTATGTAAATAAAATCAAATAGCTTTCTATTTATATGCAAAAAGCACCAGTTCCCCGATGCTCTGATTGTTCTATATGTAATTATTCATTATTTGCTTCATGATAGAAACCATCATTAATTAAATGCTTTATGCAGCTTGGAATTGTCTTACTTTTATCTTCAACCAATAAAGTATCATACTTCGCTACACTCGCGTCTTTTGAAAATATAAAATCTACCACGTCTCCATCGTTACTTCTTTCAACAGATGAATCTTTAACTCTCAAAGACATTGGTAAGAACAAATCATTAATTTTATTTCCAGTATTATCTGTATTTTCTGTCAGATCTAATGTAAATTCCAGATTTGTAACGCTGAGTTTATATGTAATTGTCATGGTTTCCATATTTTTTAGAACACATACCATTTCATTCGTTAATTCCGGCAAGCGTTTTAAACACGGAAGTTTCCTTTTGGCATTTGCATATACATGTCTTGCGTCAAAATAGAACTGATTATTTGTAAGAATAGATTTTTTCGCATTCTTATAAAAGTCCTTGGCCGAAAGTCTTGTCCCGAAAATAACCTGCTGAATTATGAAGATTTCCAACAGCATGTTTCTGATGTTGATGCTTCTGTTAAAGCGGCTGATCAAAGAATAACGCAAATCAACAGTGAGCTGAGCACACAGAAAATCATTCAAAAACATTGTGACTCTTATCGGCTCTGTCGTAAAGTTATCGAAGATGCAAAATCAGCTCCAAATCCCACAGCATACCGGAGCAGACATCAGGCTGAATATCAGCTCCACGATTCGTTAAAAAAAGAGCTTCAGGATTTCGGCATTACCAAAATCCCAAGCTCTGAAAAAATCCAGAAACGAATTGACAATCTTGTATCTGAGAAAGCATCTACTATACGAGAGAAGCAGGAATTGCGGAAAAAGCAACTAACACTGGATATCATTCAGCAAAACTTTTCAGCACTACTCAACACGCAAAATATTGCATTATCCCATCCACTTCCCGAAGAAACTTTGTAATCGAATAGGCGGGATTTTGATTAAATCCCCGCCTATTCGATTATTGAAGAGAAGATGTATCTTTCTACTGTTTGTTAGTCGAACATAATATACTTTACATTGCTTTATGATTACTTACTTTAAATTTTTAGATTTATTTTTCTCTACTCTCTCAACGATCTAAGCCTTGTTTGTGTTACTCCGTATTCCTCACGCTTTTATAAACTAATCTTTTCATATGTTTTTTAAATAATTAATAAACCAAGATAAAGTGTTTTCCCACGACAGTACAGCCTCATCATATATTTTGTCTGTTTTATATTTTTTGTAGCGTGGATTTGGCAGATAGGAAATAGTGTTCATATGCCCTAACTCTGTTGTTAATACAATACTCTTTTCATATGATTTGGCTTTTTTCATAATGTTAATGGATGCACTATAAGAATCCCATATTTCATCGTTTATTGAAGAAATCAGTAAAAGAGGACATCTAACATTTTCTATGTCCATAACTCCACAATCATCAATACTTGATTTCTTCATTAGTTTATTCATAATAAATTCCTTTATTTTAAATGGTTTGTAAGATATCTCTTTTCCACCATATGTCCAAGAAGAATGTTTAGAATTTCTTTTCCCTTTAAGTCCTTCATAAACTCTATCACTTGGGGAATTTAAAACAGCACATTTAATACCATCATATTTTGTTAGAAATAATAGACTATATTCTGCACCCTTTGATCTACCATAAATTCCAATTTTTGTAGAATTAACAAAATCCAACTTTTGAATATACTTTAATGCTTCTTCAAGGTTTTCAAGTGGTATTCTATCTAAATTTGATTTTTGGTTATTCATTCCGAAATAGCTAATAGCTAGTGTCACAAAACCTTGATTTGATAACATCATTGCAATATTTTGTGCTTTTTCAATTCCACCATCACTACCAGATAATACTATAATAGCTGGTTTTTTATTTTTACTCTCTTCATAAAACACTCTTCCTTGCCAACTATCCCTTTGTATATCATAGTGATTTATATTATTTTTTTTATAGAATCTATTAAAAGTTGTTTTGGCAAGTAATTTTTCATCCGATAAAACTGAAATTTTATAACTTACAACATCATTTAAAGGCAAATGTTTAAGGTCTCCAATATGTTTTTTATTAACTATAGATACAGACTTAAGAGATTCAAACAGCCCCATATCTCTAATGCCTATATAATCTCCCCCTTTAGATGGTGAGTTTTTAAGGGATACTATTCCATTTGAATCACTAAGAAAAATAGCTTCAGATTGCCAAAATGTATTCTCTGACCAATTCATAGGAGCATTTATATTATAAAAACAGTTTGTTTCTAAAATAATTTTAATTTCTTCAAACTTTTTTAATCCCCGGATGCATATATTCATCTTTGAATCCATCATTTTATTAGTATCTTCAATTATAATTTTACATCCCATCGTATTCCTCCCAAGTGCTTATGATATCAGACATTAATTCGCTCAATTGTTCAAAAAAAATGCAATCATATTTTTTAAAAATTCTTCTTAAATCATTTTCTATTTTTTTATGCTCTTCATCATGTTTATTACATACTATTTCTCCTTTAGATGTTAACTCAAGCACAAAACTTTTCATGTTAGCCTTTTTCTTTTTGACACAATCTTTTTTTTCTAACAAATTAACTAATTGCGTAATGGCACTTCGACTTACATTCAGCTTTTCAGCATATTCAATAAGAGTGTAATTTGGGTTTTGTTCAGCTACTTTCAATAAATGTACCTCTGATAAATTCAAGTCAAGAATTCTATGTTGTTTGTGTTCTAAACTAAGATATGCTTTTATGAAGTTTTGAAATTCGCATAAAATTTTTTCGTAGTTCATTTTACCACTCCTTTTTGTTAATATACTTAACAAAATATCATATGCATAAAAAAAATGTCAACTATATACTATTAGGCTATGATTTGTAAAGGATAAGAGAAATTTCTTCCAGTCGTTTTTCCAGCATATAGCCGCCATTAGCCGCCGTATTTTTACAGTGTTCTGGTCGTCGTAGACTTGCCGATAGGCAAAAAGAAGCGGCGGCTCTGAAAATCAAAGCCGCCGTAATTTAGAAATGGCGCGTGAAAATACC
>ERZ838399.1849-NODE-1849-length-17733-cov-7.048422_pt1 | contig 17733 bp, 16 predicted proteins | sample MGYA00519683_ERZ838399 | MGnify/ENA primary metagenome ERZ838399 (study PRJEB31850, sample SAMEA3708833) | human gut metagenome | biome: human gut; feature: human-associated habitat; material: faeces | place: China | collected 2014 ...
TGGTTATGAAGCTGAAACTTCTGTCTGCATAAACAGTGATAACTACAGGAATGATTAAGTCTCCCTGATCTGCTGTTCTTGCATTGAACTCTTTTGTGAACTGAACGATATTTACACCGTGCTGTCCAAGAGCTGGACCTACAGGTGGTGCTGGAGTTGCTTTACCAGCCGGAATCTGTAATTTGATATATCCTGTTACTTTCTTTGCCATTTTCGGCACCTCCTATGTGGTATTGGCGGGGGTTTATGTCCCTCCCACGATATTGTTACCTTTGTTTGTTACAACTGTTTGATTTCTGCGAAACTAATTTCTACCGGCGTTTCGCGGCCGAAAAGTTCAACATTGATCGTTGCTGTCTGTTTCTGCACATTAAGGGCAGTGATAACACCAACGGTATCTTTCCAGGCACCGCCTGTGACAACAACTGTATCACCCTCTGCGAAATCGACCTGAATTTCCTCTTTCTTGATACCAAGAGGAAGCATCTCTTCCTCGGTCAACGGTACCGGCTTGGACCCTGGTCCAACGAAGCCTGTCACACCTCTGGTGTTACGGACAACATACCATGTATCGTCATTCATAACCATGTTGAGAAGTACATAGCCAGGAAACATTTTCTTCTGAACCTGTTTCAGAGCCCCGTTTTTCAGCTCAGCCACTTCCTGCAGCGGAACACGAACTTCAAGGATCTGGTCTTCCAGGTGTCTGTTTTCGATGGTTTTTTCAATATCGACTTTTACTTTGTTCTCATACCCGGAATAAGTATGAACAACATACCATTTCGCTTCTGACATACAATCACCTTATCCTTATTTCATTAAAAGATTAATGCCTTCGAGAATAAATGAATCCATGACGCTGATCAGTACGCAAAGCACGATCGACACGCAAACTACCACGATAGTCTGCTTAATCAGTTCATTGCGGTCTGTCCAGACAATCTTCCTGAATTCTGACTGAAGTCCCTGAAACCAACTCTTCTTCTGGCTCTTGCCAGCAGATTTTTCATTTCCTTGCATAGCCTGACCTCACAATTCTCTGTGAGTAACTGTTTCGTCCAGTTACCTTGGATTACTTTGTTTCCTTATGCAGAGTGTGTTTACGGCAGAACTTACAATATTTCTGAGTTTCCATTCTCTCAGGATGGTTCTTTTTCTCCTTAGTCATATTGTAGTTACGCTGCTTGCACTCGGTACATGCTAATGTAATCTTAACGCGCACAACTTCCACCTCCAGTGTTTTCATTTGCATGGTCATTTTCCTCATGCCGGACGATGTATCCGTCATCTTTTCGGGCATAAAAAAAAGACCTAACTTCCATGTCGCTTGTCAAGTTTATCACACATGACATATAGAAGTCAAGTCTTTTTCTTAAATTGCTTACATATTTTAATGCCGCAGAAATCAAGGTTTTTCCATTCTTCTTTATCGACATTTTGGGTCAGAATCCGACCCGGATAACTCAGATCAGACAATCTTATCCGAAATACGATACGAGCCTTTAAAAGTACGCTTCACCTGATACAGACAACTGTCCGCTTCCTCATATAATTCCTTAAATTTACAGCCCTTCTTCGTGGTCATGGCGATTCCCATGGATGCGGAAATCGTCACTGACGACAGACCTTTCTCATAAATAATATGAAGTTTCCGTGACTGCGCATCAATGTTTCGTTCTACCGCTTCCTGCGGGATATTGCGCATAAACGCCACGAACTCATCACCACCCAGGCGGCACACCACATCCTTCATCCGGCACTTCTTCCATGATTTTTTCAAAGAGCTGGCGCAGTGCCTGACAGGACATCAGGTCTTTCAGCTCATTCCAGTGCTCCGTTTTCACACGTTTGCTCAGGAAATAGCTGAACACCTCTGTGTAACTTCTTTTCTTGTTGTGTAGTTCTTTCACTGTTATCCGCCCCATACGTCTGATGGAAAATCTTTATGAAAAAAATTCTCCATTGTAAAAACCCTTTTTTCATTATATAGGTCTGGTATGAGGTTGTCAAACAAAATGACTGCTTCTAATCTGTTTTCTGTCATCTCTGCCTGCCAAAAAACCTCGCGGGATGGCGGCGTGTGAGCAGTAACTCAGAAATAATCATACCCTCCATGAATGTCCACAATACTTCCATTCATATACCGGTTCGTCAGAATACTGTATGCCATATCTGCCACATCTTTGATCTCCCCGAAACGATGAAGGGCAATCTTGCGGTTGATGCGTTCATAGCTCTCCGGTGTACGGTTTTCGTGCCATGGGGTCTGGATAAATCCAGGTGCAATAGCATTGACAGTGATTCCTTTTGGCTCAAACTCCTTCACCAGAGATTTGGTCAGGAAATGAATGGCTGCCTTGGTAACTCCGTACACAACAGAAGAAGAATACGCCTGGCGTCCTGCATAGGAACCCATAAAAAGTACACTTCCGCCTTCAGTCATCACCGGCATCAGCTCCTTTACCATAAACACCGGAATAGACAGGTTTGTATTCACAATGTTGTTCCATTCCTCGAAAGTATAATCCTGAAATTTATCATAGGTGCTGATTCCCGCATTGCTGACCAGCCAGTCTACATGTCCGGCTTTTTCCTTCACCTCTGTCACAAATGCCATCATCTCCTCATAGGAGGACATATCTGCTTTTAAGATGATCAGCTTTTCCTGATCTTCCGGTTTTAAACTGTCCCAGAATTCGTTTGCCTTTTTTGCATGATGTGCATAGGTGGCAAAAATAAGATCCCCTTCCTGAGAATTTTCCAGAAGTTTCTCTACAATTCCTCTGCCAATCCCGGAAGTACCTCCTGTAACTACGCTTACTCTGCTCATATCTTTTTACTTCCTGTTATCATATATTATCACTTACTTCTTTATATATTTTTATAATTCCATCAGCCTGTCATAAACTGCTTTCGGTGCATATGGCTGCTGGTTGTGGATTGGTTCACCCAGACAGGTTTTCGGATATGCGAAAGTTCCGTGTTCCAGCATGATCTCCAGAAGCTTCGGTCCCTGTCCTTCCAGAAATTCCGGGGCTTCTTCTTTCACATCATCACACCACATTCTCTTAGAGGAAATTCCATAAGCCTGTGCCACCTTTGAGAAATCACAGGACGCAAATCCACATCCGTCAGTTGTTCCGGCAAACAGACAGTCAAAATAATCTCTCTGCAGATGGCGGATCATTCCCAGAGCTCCATTATTCATAACCATCATTTTAATTGGAAGGTTTTCTCTCTTTACCCACTCCAGTTCCTGAATATTCATCTGGAAGGCACCGTCACCGCAAATGCAGGCGGTCGGTTTTCCGGTTGCATAATAAGCTCCGATCGCTGCCGGAAGTCCATATCCCATCGCTCCATGTCCACCGGAGAAAAGAAGCTTCTGGCCTTCATGATTTTTGAAAGACTGATAGCTCCATACCATGTGCTGCCCCACATCCACTGCAATAGCAGAAGTATCTTCCAGCATCTCACTGAGACTGGCAATCATACGGTTCGGATAACGTTCCGGTGTCTGGTCATCCACTGCCTGAAGATTTTCCTTGATCTCATTACATACATTGAGCCATTCCCTGTACTCATCCGGTTTCTGCACTGCTGCCCTGGAAAGACAGTCGATCACTGCTCCTGTTTCTGCATGAAGTTTTACTTCATTGGCACCATTTTCATGAATGTCTCTTTGTAAATTACAGGAGTCAATATCCACACGAATGATCTTCGCACCTTTCGCAAACTCATGAACCTTGGTTCCGATCTGTCTGGTGCAGAGAGAAATACCGAAACAGAGAAGCAGGTCACTCTTTGCATTGGCGATCATGTTTGCATATCTGTGTCCATAAGCGCCCCCGATACATCCGAAATTCAGCGGGTGTTCATAACCAAGCACAGATTTTGCCAGTACACTGGTAATGATCGGAATCTGTCTTTTACGTGCAAACTGTATCAGTTCCCGCTGACTGGCAGAGCTGTCTACACCATGTCCCAGCATGATCACCGGGCGTTTCGCTGTTTCGAGTGCTTCCAGAATCGTATCAGCAGCTTTCTGCGCCTGTGCAGCATCTGTGTGGATATCCTCAAATGTCATATTATAAACCGGATTTTCTACTTCGCTTCTCTGAATATTCATTGGAAGGTCAATAAGAACCGGACCTCTGCGTCCTGTGGTTGCAATGTGATATGCTTTATTTAATTCCTGTACAATATCCTCCGGATTACGGATCTGAACGGCATACTTGGTGATCGGTTTCGCCATTCCCACAATATCTGTCTCCTGAAATCCCTGCTGACGCAGTCCTTCAATCCCTGAATACTCATAAGTATTCAACTGTCCTGTCAGAAAGATTACAGGAAGTGAATCATAATATGCATCTGCCACACCGCTCAGCAGATTGACGGCTCCCGGGCCGCTGGTGGCATAAGCGCAGGCACACTCTTCTTTTGCCTGAGCATAACCGCAGGCAGCAAACGCAGCCCCCTGCTCATTGTAGCTGGAGTGATTTTCTGTCTCCGGATTTCTTTCAATGGAGTCTACCACATGGGCGATCATCGTTCCCTGATATCCAAAGAAATGCCGGATCCCTTTTCTCTGTAAAAATTCAACAATGTAATCTGAAAGTTTCATAATTCCCTCCTGTATTTGCTGTCTGCCATTTCCTTCCCAGTCAAGCGGATATTCGCAATCTGCTTTGCTGCTTGCTCATAACCAAATAACTGCTCTGCTGCTTCTCCGGAATCTCAAATCATAGCGCGGATTTTCTCTCTCAGCTCTGTTTTTCCTGTTTTTTCGAGTACATCTACATAAATGTCAAAAATCTCGTCATCTTCCGCGAACAGCTCTCCCTGTTCAAAACTCTTCTCCATCATCTTAGAGTAGGAACGGAACACTTTCTCCAGAGTGATATAATCTTCATTTTTATAAAGATTCTTAATATAATCTTTTCTGCGTTCAAAAGTCACGCCAAGATTCATTCTGCGGCCACAGAATTCTACATAGTCCCAGCATTCATTGAAACATTCCTTCATGCTGCGGCTTCTGACCAGTCTGCGGACATTTTTTCTTCGTTCCTTACAGTATTTCTCAAAATTTCCGGCTTCTTTCCAGACCTGTGTGTAGCTTACCCTGGCACTGATGATCATCTGAGGCGGCATCACATACTTAGGTTCTGTGACATGTTTATAATCATCCCCATAACTGAGTGTCAGATATTTCCGGATATTTCCGGGAGCCTGAAAAGGGATTCCTTCAAGCATCACAGTCTGGCTTTCGGCAAAAACTCCGGCCGGAAAAACCGTAGTCTGTTTTTTTCGTTTCAGAATATATTTCTTCGCATCCGGCTGCTGCTGATTTCTGCAGAAATTATCATACATTCTGGCAACCTGTGCCTGCTGTCCTCCCACTGCACAGCGAATCCTGATCAGAAATTTACTGAACCTTGTTTTCATATCTGCAGGTTTACTGTAGATATTACATAATTCATTCCATCCGGTTTCCTCGATAGTAGTTTTTCGTCTTTCCATTTTGGAAGCGATCGTTGTCCTCAGCGGATAAATATTAATCCCCAGTCCCGGATATGCGTACTCTCTGGCTGTGTCCAGATTCATGCAGACAGTATCTGTATTTTCGTATCTTAAATAGAATCCCGGAAACCATTTGTGATTTTTCATGGATTCCAGTGCTCTTTTTTCTCTTGGATTCTCCTCCATCACCTGACGGAATCTCTCCATTTCCGGCACTTTCATCAGCACTACCCCGAACAGAGGATTCTGTGGAAAAGGCTGTTCCTGTACCGCACAGAGGGTAAGACGGGGAGACAAAAAATATTCAATCTGATGCTTCCGGCATATTTCATCAATTTCTTTTAACAATGATAAAATTACCTGTTGTTTCTTATTCAAACTTGCTGCTCCATTCTCTGTTAATTCTCTGTTTCATTTACTGTTTTGTTTTTCTCGCTTTTGTACAGCTTATTTTCTTTTTGTACAGTTTCTCTTACTGTTTATTTTCTCTTCTGTTTCTTTTGCTGTTTATACCAAATTATTATTGTTTATACCTGTTATACAAGCTTTGAAGCCAGTGCCTGAATATCTTCCAGACTTCCATATTTGTCCAGCCAGCTATCCAGTATCACGGAAGCATCTGTCTTTTTGGCAAAGCTGACTGCCTGTCTGCTTCCGTTATTGAGATCATTGATGATCAGTCTGTACAGCTCCGTCCTGACATAGGAAGGTTTTGCATAATCCAACGCTTTCCGGTAATTTTCAAAAGCAGATTTTATCTGTCCCTGCTTTTTGCGGATATCTCCTACCAGTTTATAAACATATGCCCGTTCTTCCTTATGGATCAGGCGGTTTCTCACCTGCTCTGCAAGCCATTCCAGTTCACTCTCTTCGCCGGTACAGATGATCTCTGTACGAAGCTGTGCCAGTTCTTCCGGATATCCCAGACGTTTCCATGCCCGTGTCAGTGCTTTCCGGTACATCTTCAGACCTGCATCTTCCGTTTTCACATTCTCTGTGTCTGCGGCAGTTTCATGATCCGGAGTCTTTTTCTCTTCCACGCCAGTCTGCTCATCTGAAACTTTTTTACTTTCTTTTGTTCTTTCTACCGGATTACGCATCGGAGTTCCAAGCTTCTTTCGGATTTCTGTGATCTCAGCTTCCAGTTCTGTCTGTGTATGCGCACTGGAAACTTTCGCCAGATGCAGCGCACCTGCAATCTCTTCATCTTCAGGCATAAGTCTGCTCCAGAGTTCCATCATCTCCACTGCCTGCTCTTTCTGTTTGTCTGCGATCATAGCTTCGCAGTTCTCCAGAATCTGTTCTTTATACTCCTGAAACAGACGGTCCATCTCCAGCCATACAATGCCGTTGGATGTTTTTTCACGGACCTGTACATAAAGTTCCAGAGCTTTCTGTCCTTCTCCGTTCATCCACAGAATATCGGCTTTATATTTCAGGAAATATCCATCATTCGGAAACAGTTTCAGCGCTTTCTCAAGGAAACGTTCTGCTTCCAGTCTGTTCTCTCCGGCTCTTTCCATCAGGAAACGGCACCAGAATTTCATCAGTCCCGGATGTTCCGGATATTTTTTCAGAAGCTCATGGCAGATGTTTCGTGCTTCTTCCATTCGCTGAAATTCATATTCATTCGCTGCTTTCCGGAAAAGTTCGATATCTTTCTTCAGGGTTTCCATTTCCGGAGAAAGATGATCCAGTTTTTCCCGTACCTGCAGCATACGATATGCCTTGGAAACACGCTCTGTATAAAACAGCGTCATCATTGCAGCCAAAAATACATCATCCGGTATCTTTATCAGAACTGGATGATAAAACGGATAAATATATAAATAATCCTCCCTGCCGATAAAATCTGCACTCAACTGTGTTTTATAGTAAGATCCAAACAGTCTGCTCAGTTTTTCGTAGGACCTTTGTTCCAGCATTTCCTGAAGGCTAAATCCAGACTCTTTTAATGCACCCAGCAGATCCATCGCTGTTGACGCGGCCTTGATTTCCAGACCTTCCTGTCGGATTTTATGATTCTTTTTCGCGATCAGCATGTTATAGAATTTACGTGCTGCGGAATAAAATCTTAATCTGCCTTTTTTCATTTTCGGCATATATTCTTCACGTAAATCCTGATATGGTGTATCTTCCACGCAGACAGCCACATGTCCCTCTCTGCTGTCATGCGGCGGCATATAAGACCATTCATCTCCGTAATGCCAGATGAGATAATCACTGCATTTATTGGGGATCATTACTTTCTCCCCTTCAAAGATTCCATATTTCACCGGAAACATCATATCCTTGTCAAAAAGAAAAGGGCATCCGCCCCAGCGCATCGCATATCGGTCACATTCTTCTTCCTTATAGGAAAACATGATCTTTTCCAGTTTACTGAGTGTTTTTTCTTTTCCAAGGAATATATAGGAAAGAAGATATTTCAGGTACATGGACGCCGGTATTTCCCAGCGGTCACTGTAGCCTACGGAAATATTGATCAGATCTGAATAGATCATCATATGTGTCCGGTATTTTTCATATTCTTTGTCATCTGCGGGTATCGGGTCAAGCGTCAGCACATCTATGATCTCTCCGCCGCAGTCCTTACCGATGATCTGGCTTTTATGGATCGCACAGGTATCTGTGGAAGCGTATCTTGGAAATGAGTTTGTGTAATTTCTGTCTACCTCTGAACACTGGATCGCACGGTTCGGAGGTAACTGTGTTTTGCAGATCTCCACGAACTTCTCCCAGTCAGAACGCGGCATATACAGATCCACGTCATCATCCCACGGGACAAAACCTTCATGACGGACAGCCCCGATCAGGGAACCGCCCGACATCACATAGCGCAGATTATTTTCCTTGCAGATTTCATCAACCTCCTTAAAAAGCTTCAGGAGATATTTTTGTTTTTCTGTCATTGTTACTCTGTTGCTGTCTCAGGCAACATATCCTTTCTGTTTATTTCATTTTTCATTTTTTATTTATTTTATTTTTCATTTATTTCACTTTTTATTTATTCCAGGAATCAGCCTGTCAGCACATCAGATCTGATTGATATCTTCCAGAATTTCCAGAAGACGGACAGATTCTTCATAAAACATTCTGGTACATTCCGTCCGTTTATCCCGGATCATGATCATCAGTTCCTGAAGAAGATAGCGGAATCCGTTTCCTTCAAAGTTAAAACTGTAACGTTTGAGAAATTCCTTTCCGGAAATATTAGCCTCGAAATATCCGGTGTTCCACCAGTCATTCGGAATGGTAACTCTTCCGTTGCTTCCTATGATGACCAGTTCATCCTCCACATCTACAGTGGTTCCGATTTCAATCGTTGCCAGCGCATTTTTATACTTCATGGTGATCATATCATAGACAAATTTACCCTGTTCATCTGTCACCGCATTTGTATTTACTTCCAGACAGTCTTTTCCCAGAAGTTTCATAACTGCACAGAGTGCACTGCTTACCGTCTCGTTGAAAGATTTGCCTCCCTCAAAATCATCCTGAGAGATTGCACATTTTACACTGACAATGTTTCCCACCAGATTGCTGTGCACCAGCCATACCAGCTGGTTAAAGGCCCGAAGATAAACCAGTGTCAGTCGTTCGATCAGAACCACTTTATGTTCTTTTGCCTTTTCAAACAATTCCCTCAGTTTATCCGAAGAAAGTGTCACCGGTGCATCACTGATCACATATTTCCCCTGCTCAATGGCACGCTCAATAAATTCCGCGCGTCTGGACTGTCTGCATTTAATATAGACAATGTCCACGTCTGAAAGAAATTTATCATAATCGCTCCACCAGGAATCCAGTTCATACTGACTGCAGAAATCTTCCGCAATTTTCTCATCTTCTGAGAAAACTCTCTCTACATGAACTCCGCTTACATATTTGGATTCCTGTACGAAGTCATTATCTTTAATATCATCTGTGACAATTCCCATATTAAAGATAACACCTTCACTGCGCAGCTTTGTACTGGAAATATTCTTAGTACGTTCCAGGTAAATGACGTCACAGTAATTCTTCAGATAGTCAAATTTACCTCTCCAGTCAGATCCAACGACAAGAACATCAATGTCATATTTGATAATATCGTTAACTTTCTGACCCTGGTATTCCTCAATAATGATCTCATCTGCCAGTCCTGTCCGTCTGACATTTTCAATTCGTTTGATCAGACTGTCTCTGACGTTCAGCTTCCCACGTTCAATATCGTAGCTCTCACTGGTAACGCCGACAATGAGATAATCTCCAAGGGCTTTTGCCCTTTTAATAATATTATAATGACCCTTATGAAACAGATCAAAAGTGCCATACGTGATTACTTTTTTCATGTTTTTCCCCTGTATCTACCCTGTATTTGCTGTGTTTTTGCGATTACATTTTACCTCTATTATACCTTTTCTTTCGGTAATTATAACATAAATCAGGATACCCGTCATCAAAATGTGACAGAAATATTAATTTTCTCAATAACAGCAATTTACACTTGACTTTGCAGAACATCAGGAAGCACGTTTCTGAGACATCCGCAAAAAAGCCCCGGACCTCTTTTTTCCAGAAGTCCGGAGCTTTTATATGCTTTTATATACTTTTATATACTTTACCTGATTTATTTCTTTACTTCTTCCGGTGGATTCTGTTTCTGCATTTCTCTTGTAGCAGCCTCCAGTTCCTGCATCAGTTCTTCCAGGGTCAGTTCCCGTTCTTCTTCCACCGTTTCTTCCGGAAGATCAAAATTGTCTTCTTCTATATCCACATCCAGTCCTGCAACCTGACTGGAACCTTCATGTCTGTCCATATGTTCAGAGACGGTATCCTCATCCTGATCCATTTTCTCTCCATGATATTCCTGTCCGGCCGGTTCTTTTTCATCGTCCAGAGTTGCTGCCAGCTCCTCAATCGCCTTTCGCCGGCGCAGAAGCTGTTCATATTTGTCCTCATCGCTGTCGTATTCTTCTTCCAGACCTTCATCCGTGACTGTTTTATTTGTCTTAAACAGAACAAATGCGATCAGATTCAGGACTCCTGTATACAGCAGATCCACCGGAAGGCTTCCCAGCACCAGAAGAAACAGGAAAGATACTCCCAGCAATGCCCATACATTATTCATCTGCGGGATCATCAGCAGATACAGACCATTCATAATAATCAGGATCGGATAATGGAAGAAATAAATTCCCATTGTATGCCGTCCGATATAAGTAATTGGAAGTTTTATATCCGGAATCAGTGCCAGTAATGTATAAATAATGATAAAAGATACCAGATACATCAGAAGCCGGATAACGATTCCCTGTGGATCTGTCAGACCACAGATTCTGTAACTGTGGTTTCCACGGAAAATAGCAACTGAAATATTATTGGTTATCATGTAATTCGGAATGCCCACAAGCAAAATTCCTGATATCGGAACCAGCACCCATTTTCCCTTAAATTTGCGGACCGCAGTAATATAATCACTCTTCCAGAGATATCCCGCCACAAAAAACGGGAAAAATACTACAATTCTGGATGCGGATAAAAAGGTGCTGAATTCAGCTCTTGTTCCTGCCCATAACGCAACAGCAATACTCAACGGCACTGCAAACCGGATTTTTCCCAGTCCCTCAATGGTAAGCCTGTAAATAAAAAGCGCCAGTACATACCACATAACCGTTCCTGTCGGTCTTAACAGTTCGTAGGCTGTGGATTTACCAAGCCAGATCTGTGTGTACCAGGTCAGACTGTAGCCCAGAATATACGGAATGAGGAGATTCTTTACATTCTTGAATACATTCTGGGGTTTCTTGGAAAGGTATCCCGAAACAAAAATAAACGCAGGCATGTGGAAAATGGTAATCGCATACCAGATATATCTTACCACGATGTCTACTTTCACCAGATTAAATGCAATGATATGATTAAATACTACCAGAAAGATCAGCAGTACTTTCAGGTTGTCTATCAGGTAGGAATACGGCACTGCCGCCCTGTCTGTCTTAAATTTCATAGATCATTTTGTCCTTTAACTTTCTACTTTCCTATAATTTCACTTTTTCGCTTTATAGTTATTATAAGCATAACATATTTTTACGGCTTTTGGAATACAAAGTTAATATTTGCCAGATTTACAGAATTGCTACAGTTACTGTTGTTTTTATTTTTTTACAAAATATTTCCAGACCCCATGCACTGCATAAGACACAAAGAATATCCCACTCCAGATCCTGCCATACCCTGCATATCTGTAAACCCGATAAGTCATAGCTGCTGACTTCAGTTTATTTCTGGACTTTCCTCCCTCACTCAGGCGGTATTTCAGATACGGTTTATTGATTCCGGCCGCACATCCATATTTGCGGAGTACTTTCAGCCAGGTAATATAATCCTCATGGCTGTCATCATGCTCCATTGGAAATTCCAGTGCCACTTCTCTGCGCAGCAGCACGGAAGAACAGTTAATACTGTTATGCGCCAGAAGATCCCTGTAACGTATCTTTTCTTTCACCGGAATACAACGTCCGGTTCCTGTCCCGTCAGCTTTCATCAGTTCTCTTCCTGTGGAACACAGCACATATCCGGTGTCCCTCAGGCGCAGAAGCTGCTCCTTCAGCTTTCCGGCATCCCACCAGTCATCTGCATCCAGATAGGCAATGTATTCTCCTTTTGCCTCTTTCACACCTCTGTTTCTGGAACCGGCAGCTCCCATATTTTTTTCATTCTTAAGATACCGAAAGTCCTCTCTGCCTTCATAGACAGACAGGACTTCCTGTGTATGGTCTGTAGAACCGTCATCGATCACCAGAAGTTCCAGTGGAACCCCCTGCTGATAGACAGATTCTACAGCCTGTTTGATATATTTTTCTCCGTTGTAAACCGGCATGATCACAGACACCAGCGGTTTATTCATGATTTCTCCTCCATTTCAGGATACTAGTACATCGTTCTCGAAATAACTATACCACTCACTTGTCTGCGAATCCGATTGCACAGATGAAAAAGCCTCAGCGTAGCCCGCTACGCCTACGTTTTTTCATCTGCACACTCGAATCCGCATCCTGCGCGATTGGTATAGTTATTTACGAAACGATGTACTAGTTTTCAGATTTTCATTTCAGATTTTCACCCTGCTCCTGCACTCTGGAATCTTTCAGGGCATTTACCTGCGTATCATCTACTCCCTCGGAAACTTCCTTCTGGAAAAAGATCTTCACAGTCATAAAGATCAGCTTAATATCTAATAGGAAGGAATAATTTTCAATGTAGAACAGATCCAGTTTCAGCTTATCATAAGGAGTCGTGTTATATTTACCATAAACCTGCGCATAACCGGTAAGTCCTGCCTTAACCTTCAGGCGGTAATAAAATTCCGGAAGCTCTTTCTCATACTCATGCATGATCGTCTTTCGCTCCGGACGCGGACCAACCAGAGACATATCTCCCTTAAATACATTAAATAACTGCGGCAGTTCATCCAGATGAAGATTTCTGAGCACTTTTCCGACCGGTGTGATGCGGGAATCATTTTTGGATGCCAGTCTGGCGCCATTTTTCTCAGAATCCACACACATACTGCGGAATTTACAGATTTTAAACGGTCTTCCCATCAGTGTCAGACGATCCTGATAATAAAAAACGGGTCCCTTGTCATATGCTTTTACTGCAATCGCTATGATCAGCATGATCGGTGATGTGAGGATGATCCCGATTCCGGAAACCACAATATCCAGGATTCTTTTCGCTACTCTCTGATCCACGGAAAGACCCATATTTCTGGACATCAGAAGCGGTGTGTCAAACAGATGGATCCTGTCGCTTCCCATAAGAATGATATCAGAAATCTTCGGACTTACATAACAGCGGATAGAATGTGCAAAACAATGTTTCAGATAACGATTTCTCTCCGCTGACGGCAGATCCCAGATGATCACACCATCGTATTCTCTCATCATCTTATGAACTTCTTTTTCACCGACACTCGAATGTACCTTGCCGCTGATCTCATACTTGTCCTTTCTGGAATTCATCTTATGGATCAGGTCATCGCCCGGATCTCTGTCGCCATAGATAACCAGAAGTTTTCGCGCCCTGTAAAGCTTTGAATAAATATACCTGGAACCCCAGATCCAGATGATGATCAACACCAGCTGTACTGCCGTCATTTCCAGCATCGGTCCCACACTCAGAAACCATCGGTTGATCAGAGTGATCTCGAAATATTCCACCACATTCGTACACAACAGAGCCAGTACCAGTGAATAAAATACATCAATCCTCTTCAGATATCCTACCTTCAGTCCACCATACAGCTTGGCAAACAGGGCAAACATCAGCCCGTAAATTGCGATCAGTACCCAGTTACCCTTGCGCCAGAAAGGCTCATCGATCTGTCCGCGGTAAAAGTTGTACCATACATAAGCAAACACTCCCATCTGTGCCAGAACGACAAGACTGGCCAGACAGAACACGATAAATCGTTTATAATCTTCTCTCTTACTCACGTAATACCTCTTATTTCTCCTTGTTTTTCTCATTTTTACTTCTTTTTGTTTATGATTGCTTTCTTGTTTTTACTGTAAAATGTTTCTGCATTTTCAGTATTCACAGCAGTCGGCAGCACGTTTTCCCGTAAACCGAAAACATACTCCCGGATTTTTCTCATTATATCCCAAGAAATATTATACGTCCACCCGTTTTTGTTAAATTTGTGTATATTGACGAAACGGTTTTCTTCCATATTTTACATGTATTTTGTATATAATGTATAATTTTTTTGCGTTTTTAATCAGTTTGTACCGAAAAATTTACAACTTTTTTTAAGAAACCTATGGAAAAATGCAAAAAAAAATTGTATAATAAAATATAGTAAATGAAAGCGAGGGTTCACTATTATGAAACAAAATAGTATGTTGGCTATGATTCTGGCCGGCGGTCGTGGCAGCCGTCTGCATGATTTAACCAATAAAGTGGCTAAACCTGCCGTTGCTTACGGTGGTAAATATCGTATCGTAGACTTTCCATTAAGTAACTGCGCCAACAGCGGTGTTGATGTGGTAGGTGTTTTGACACAGTATGAATCTGTATTATTGAACAGCTATGTTGCAGCCGGCGGACGCTGGGGTCTTGATGCGAAAGAAAGTGGTGTTTATGTCCTTCCTCCGCGTGAGAAAGCAGATGAGAATCTGAACGTTTACCGCGGAACCGCAGATGCCATTTCTCAGAATATCGACTTTATCGACAAATTCGCACCGGAATATGTTCTCGTTCTTTCCGGTGACCATATTTACAAAATGAACTACGATGCGATGCTTGCAGAGCATAAGAAACAGAATGCAGACGCAACCATCGCAGTTATCGAAGTTCCGATGAAAGAAGCAAGCCGTTTCGGTATCATGAATACAGATGAAAGTGGCCGCATCGTAGAATTCGAGGAGAAACCGGCTCAGCCTAAGAGCAACCTGGCTTCCATGGGTATCTACATCTTCACATGGAAACTTCTCCGCAAGATGCTTCTTGCAGATATCAAGAATCCGGATTCCAACCATGACTTCGGTAAAGATATCATCCCTACTATGCTTAACGATAATAAAACTCTTTATGCATACAAATTCAAAGGTTACTGGAAAGATGTCGGCACCATCGACTCTCTCTGGGAAGCAAACATGGATCTGTTAAGCTCCAAGAATGAGCTTGACCTTGGCGATCCTTCATGGAAAATTTATACAGAAGACGTTACTGCACTTCCTCAGTACATCAGTGCTGAAGCAGATGTCAAAGATGCATACATAACACAGGGCTGTGTCGTAGAAGGTGAAGTAAAACATTCCGTTCTCTTTACAGGTGTTAAAATTGGTGCAGGTGCCAAAGTTATTGACAGTGTACTGATGCCAGGTGCTGTTGTAGAAGAAGGCGCTGTTGTTCAGCGTGCACTGGTAGCCGACGGTATCCGTATCGGCAAGGGTGCTGTTGTAGGCGATCCAGACAGCGAACACATCGAGCTTATAGCGAAACGTGTAAAGGGGGCAGAATAATATGTATAAGGCATTTGGTATTGTAAACTCTTCCGGGAGAAATATTTATGTAGACGGTATGCAGGATTATCGCCCGATCGGCGCATTTTCCTTCCTTGGCAGATACAGAGTCATTGACTTCCCTATCTCCAATATGAGCAACAGCAACATCGACCGTATTCAGGTTTATATCAATGATAAACCACGTTCTCTGGTAGAACATCTGGGAACAGGCCGTCATTACAACATTAACTCCAAGAGCGGTAAATTACAGCTCCTTTTCGCAGAGCATACAAACAGCAACGATATCTACAACACAGATATTTCCTGCTATATGGACAACATGGAATCCTTAAGCAGAATGTCTCAGCCATATGTAGTGATCGCTCCGAGCTATATGGTTTATTCCATTGACTTTAATCAGTTTATCCATACACATATTGATTCCGGTGCTGATATTACTCTGCTTTATCATGCAGTAGACAATGCAAAAGAAGCTTATTTAACCTGTAATGTACTGGATCTGAACCGCCAGAAAGGTGTTCAGGCAATTGAAGCAAACCATGGTAATAAGAAAAACCAGAACATTTACATGGATACCTGTATCATGAAAACTGAGCTGTTCATCAGCCTTGTAAAAGAAGCAAAGAAACTTTCTTCCATGTATACTCTGACAGATGTCATCAATGATAAATGTGAGACTCTCGATATTCGTGGTGTTGCTCATAAAGGATTTTTTGCAAGTGTTACAGATTTCCCGAGCTATTATAAGGCAAACATGGATCTTCTGAACTATAAAGCTGCTCAGGAACTTTTCCACGAAGACTGGCCAATCTATACACGTACCAACGACTCCTGCCCGACTCAGTATTTCGACTCTGCTGAAGTTAAGAATTCCGTAATCTCCAACGGCTGCCAGATTGAAGGTACTGTTGAGAATTCCGTAATCGGACGTGGATGTGTCATCAAGAAAGGTGCTGTTGTAAGAAACAGTGTTGTTCTTGCTGAAGTTACTGTTGGCGAGAATGTTCATGTAGAGAATGAAGTCGTTGACAAATGGGCGAAACTGGTTCGCAAGAAAGAAATCGTTTCCCCGGCTGAGAATCCTGGATATATTAAACGTGAAGATACTTTATAATTAAAAAGTTCTTATCTTATATTTCCCTTCCCCCGCTGTGCCGTCCGGCATATGCGGGGGCTTTCCTTTCTGTGAATTTCTTTTTATAAATTCCTTTTTATAGATTTTCTTTTCACATTTTTTTCACATTTTTCCTCTTGCATTCCATTCCTTGCGTGTTATAATACAGCTGTAACAAAAAAAAAGAACAGCAAACAACTGAATACTTAAAAATACTTAACACCACCTGGAGCATCCGGAATATCCGGAAGTGCTTTTGATTAAAAGATAGTGTCAAGCGTGTCACCTCAGCTGTAATTATGGAGGAAAAGTCAAATGAATACTTTAAAAGCTGAAAAAAGAACAATGGACACAAAGGCCAAAAGATTAAGAAGAGAAGGTTACGTTACAGGTAATGTATTTGGCAGAGAAATGGAAGGTTCCATTCCTGTTAAGATTGAGAAATCCGCTGTTGAGAAACTTCTTAAAACAAGCAACAAGGGCAGCCAGATTATGCTGGATGTAGATGGTCAGGCTTATGATGTACTGATCAAGGAAATTCAGTTTAACCCGCTGAAAGGTCAGATGGATGAAATAGATTTCCAGGCACTGGTAAGTAATGAGAAGGTTCATTCCGTTGCTGAGATCGTGCTTGTAAACCATGATAAGCTGGCAGCTGGTGTATTACAGCAGCATCTGGAAGAGATTTCTTTCCGTGCACTTCCGTCAGCACTGGTTGATAAGGTTATGGTTGATGTTGGTGATATGAAGGTCGGTGACGTAATCAAGGTTAAAGATCTTGCTATCGCTCAGGATAAAGATGTTGATCTGAAGACAGACCTCGAAGCTGCTGTTGTATCTGTAGCCGCTGTTCATGTTGATCCGGCTGTAGAGGCTGAGGAAGAGACTGCTGAAGAAGAAGCTAAATAACATAATATAATGTCAGGATCAAAAAGTATTTTGCCCCTGACGTGATATCTGTTTATAACATTTATTCAGGTACGCTGACGCGTACCTGATTTTTTTTAGAAAGAATATAATTATATTGGTATGGCAAGTCCCCACCCACTGCTTATTGCTTTTTGCAATTGAAGCAGGGGACTT
>ERZ838399.1860-NODE-1860-length-17642-cov-5.145619_pt1 | contig 17642 bp, 16 predicted proteins | sample MGYA00519683_ERZ838399 | MGnify/ENA primary metagenome ERZ838399 (study PRJEB31850, sample SAMEA3708833) | human gut metagenome | biome: human gut; feature: human-associated habitat; material: faeces | place: China | collected 2014 ...
ATGCAATTGCATGACGCGCACCTCGCAACAAGAATGCCGGAGCATTCTTGAATTAGGAAATACAATAATGTGTTGTGTGAAAATGTGCGATTGTACGATTGCTTATGAGACTGTGCAATTGCACATTTCTATTTTGGAGGTTGTATGCTTACATTTGGAATCGATTGGGATGATGTAATTTCTCCCTTAAACGACTGTGCCATAGAACTGGCGAATCAGGAATATCAGTTTGACCCGCCGTTGACACTGGAAGATATCAATTCCTGGGAAAATACCGGGCGGGCATCGGTAATCAAAAAATACTATAACGATCCGCGGCTGTATGATATGCAGCGGGTATCCGATGAGGCAAAAGCCTTTATCCGGAAATTACAGACAAAAGGAATTGTGTATATCGTAACGGCAGTGTATCCACAGTTTATGTCAAAACGGGTGGAGCAGATTAAAACAGCATTTCCGGATTTCCCGGATGAAAATATCATTATGGGATTTCAGAAATCGGTCGTTCAGGTGGATATTACGCTGGATGACGGACCACGAAATATCCTAAAAAGCAGTGCGCGGTTTCCAGTGCTGATGCGGCGACCATGGAACCGGGAACTGACGGGACTATTGGCGGTTCACAATTATGATGAATTTTTCCAGTTACTGGATCAGATCAAATCATCCATGATCGAAGACCGGGTAGAACCGAAGGCACCTTGTGTGGTAGCTTTGGTTGGTCCAAGTGGTTCCAATAAAAATGAGATTACCCGGCGATTATGCGAAACGGGTCGTTTTACTGTGCCGAAAGCTTATACCACAAAAAAGGTATCGGACAGCATCCATACGACCATCACGGAAGAAGAATTTATCCGCGATAGTGCAGAATTTGTTGAAACTACCCGTTATGCAGGCTATGCCTACGGCACGAAATGGAAGGATATCACATCATTGATGAATGGCGATAAATATGTGGTTATGCCAATGGACTTAAGCGGTGCTATTGCCATGAAACGGCATTATCCGACGGTGATCATTTTCTGTAAATGCAAACGAGAGCAGATGATCGAGAGTATTCTGGAAAAGGATATGGATAACCATGAAAAAATGCTACGTCTGGTTTCGCTGGAAAATGAACTTAAAAATGCGGCATTGTGTGATTATGTGGTTCATACAGACCGCGAAGACGCGGTGGAGCGGATACTTTCAATTTATTCTGCAGTTTGAAAATCCGTATAGAACAGCCAAAGTGCAAAGATCGTAAGCACCACACCAAAGACTGCAAATCCAACATAACTAAACATCAGCGAGATAGAAATCAGTCCCGAGAAGAAGCATCCAATAATATTAAACACAATATGCACCGGAATAGAGTACCGGATTCCATGTCCCCGGCGGCACACCCAGCCAAGGAACAGTCCCATGGCAAATGCATAAATGCCCTGTACCAGATTCAGATGTACAAATCCAAAAAGCAGTGCCTGCCAGATATTTGCAAACCAGAATGGCATTGCATGTCTTGCATAACGGAAGATCAATCCACGGAAGATCAGCTCTTCAATGATCGGAGCCAGGATAATGGAATAAACGATCAGCATTACAGACAGGTCTGAATATCCCTGCGTTTCTATGGTGGCATTGTATTTTGTAATCCATTCCGGGCGGAGTCTGCCGATCAGATCTGTCAGAAGTGTTGTCACGTATTGCAGACCGATGCCAAGAAAAATCATGGATACGATCGTATGAAAACTGTAGCCGGTTGGCTGCTTTTTCGGGCGGTTCCGAAACGGTCTTACAAATACTCTCTGATACCAGATACCAAAAACAAGTAATGCCAGAATACCGTATACGATATTTACCGTCTGCAAATACTGCTGATTAGAAGTTATATCAGATAAAGAACCGAGGATGGCAGCAATATCGCCGCCGGCAGCGGAACTATCCTTTAGTGCAAAAATTATCATTACCGGAATCGTTGCAACTACCTGAAGGATAAAAAGAAATATCATAGGCAGCAGACTTTTCCAGAAACATGCCATTTTTTTCATAAAAAAATCCCCTTTCATAAACAATGGGCGGAAAAACACCCATTTTCATCTATGACTATCTTATAGAAACCATGTTGGTTTGTCTAGCATATGACACAAATCTTAAAAAAATCGTAAAAGAAAATCCCCCTTTTCTGTCGAAACGGAATATGTTAAAATAAAGTGCAGTTGGCAGAATCACACTGCCTTTAGAGAGAATTATTTTGACGGAAAGAAGGTTACTATGGCATTTGCACATTTACATGTCCATACAGAGTACAGTCTGCTGGACGGTTCGAACAAGATCACAGAGTATGTGAGCCGGATCAAGGAGCTTGGCATGACAGCTGGAGCGATTACCGATCATGGTGTCATGTACGGTGTGATCGATTTTTATCGTGCGGCAAAAAAGGAAGGCATCAATCCGATCCTTGGTTGCGAGGTGTATGTGGCACCGGGATCACGTTTTGACCGGGAGCAGACAAAAGGAGAGGATCGGTATTATCATCTGGTTCTTCTGGCAGAGAACAATCAGGGATATTCCAATTTGATGAAAATTGTATCCAAAGGATTTGTGGATGGATATTATTATCGTCCCCGTGTGGATATGGAAGTACTGGAGCAGTATCACGAGGGTATCATTGCATTATCTGCCTGCCTTGCAGGAGAAGTACAGCGTTATCTGACACGCGGTATGTACGAGGAAGCCAAAGAGACCGCTTTAAAATATGAAAGATGTTTTGGAAAAGGCAACTTTTTTCTGGAATTACAGGATCATGGAATCGCGGAACAGGCGCAGGTAAATCAGCAGCTTCTTCGCATGCATCAGGAACTTGGCATTGATCTGGTGGCAACAAACGATGTTCATTATACCTATGAAAAAGATGCGGAGGCGCACGATGTTCTTTTGTGCCTGCAGACGGGCAAAAAACTGAGCGATGAAAACCGTATGCGCTACGAGGGCGGTCAGTATTATGTAAAATCTGAGGAAGAAATGAAGGCACTTTTTCCATATGCGCTGGAAGCGATTGAGAATACACAGAAAATCGCAGACCGCTGCCATGTGGAGATTGAATTTGGCGTAACGAAATTGCCAAAATTTGATGTGCCGGATGGCTACACTTCCTGGGAATACTTAAATAAATTGTGTTACGAAGGTCTGGATGAACGCTATTCCCCGGAACGGGTGCGGGAGTTAAAACCGCGTCTGGAATATGAGCTTTCTGTCATTCAGAAAATGGGATACGTGGATTACTTTCTGATCGTCTGGGATTTCATTCATTTTGCCAGAGAAAATGACATTATGGTTGGTCCGGGACGTGGAAGTGCCGCAGGAAGTCTGGTTTCCTATACCCTTGGTATTACAAAACTGGACCCGATCCGCTACAGTCTGCTGTTTGAGCGATTCCTGAATCCGGAACGAGTATCCATGCCTGATATTGACGTGGATTTCTGTTACGAGCGTCGTCAGGAAGTCATTGATTACGTTGTCCGAAAATACGGCAAAGACCGTGTGGTACAGATCGTAACTTTTGGTACTATGGCGGCAAAAGGTGTCATCCGCGATGTCGGACGTGTTATGGATCTGCCTTATGCCATGTGCGACAGCATTGCAAAAATGATTCCGAATGAGCTTGGAATCACCATCAGCAAGGCGTTGAAAATGAACTCGGAATTACGGGGATTATATGAGTCTGATCCACAGGTGACAAAGCTGATCGACATGTCACTACGTCTGGAAGGACTGCCGCGGCATACTTCTATGCATGCTGCCGGTGTCGTGATCAGTCAGAAATCCGTGGATGAATACGTGCCGTTATCCAGAGGCTCTGATGGCTCTGTGACGACGCAGTTTACCATGACGACACTGGAAGAACTTGGTCTGTTAAAAATGGATTTCTTGGGACTTCGAACACTGACCGTCATTCAGGATGCGGTGAAAAATGTGGCGCGCTCCACCGGCAAAACGCTGGATATGGATCACATTGACTACAACGATCCGGACGTGCTGGCTTCCATTGGAACCGGTCGCACGGAAGGCGTGTTCCAGCTGGAGAGTGCGGGAATGAAAAACTTCATGAAGGAGTTAAAACCAAAGAGCCTGGAGGATATTATCGCGGGAATTTCCCTTTATCGTCCGGGTCCGATGGACTTTATTCCGGCTTACATCCGTGGCAAAAATAACCCGGATTCCATTATGTATGACTGCCCACAGTTAGAGCCGATCCTTGCGCCGACCTATGGCTGTATCGTATATCAGGAGCAGGTTATGCAGATCGTGCGTGATCTGGCAGGTTATACCCTTGGACGAAGTGATCTGGTGCGCCGTGCCATGTCAAAGAAAAAAGCAGATGTCATGGCGAGAGAGCGTCAGAACTTTGTATACGGAAATGAGGAAGAGGGCGTTCCGGGGTGTATTTCCAACGGAATTTCCGAGCAGACAGCAAATAAAATTTTTGACGAAATGACGGATTTTGCAAAATATGCCTTCAATAAATCTCATGCGGCAGCGTACGCGGTCGTTTCCTATCAGACTGCGTATCTGAAATATTATTATCCGGTAGAATTTATGGCAGCTTTGATGACGTCCGTGATTGATAACTCCACAAAAGTGGCAGAATATATTCAGGTGTGCCGTCACATGGGAATTGCAGTATTGCCGCCAAATGTCAACGACGGGTATGCAGGATTTTCCGTATCCGGAAAAGATATCCGTTACGGATTGTCTGCCATCAAGAGCATTGGTCGTTCTGTTATTGACGGATTGGTGCAGGAGCGTGAGGAAAACGGCAAGTTTAAATCTCTGAAAGATTTCATTGAACGAATGACTGGCAGGGAGTTAAACCGCCGTGCTGTGGAAAATTTCATCAAGGGTGGTGCCTTTGACGGACTTGGCGGTACGCGAAAACAGTTTATGCAGGTATATGGCAGCATCATAGATCAGATCGCAAACGACCGGAAGACGACCATGGCAGGACAAATGTCCCTGTTTGATATGGTTGCACCGGAGGAGAAGAAACAGTTTGAGATCCGTCTGCCAAATTGTGGAGAGTTTACGAAGGAAGAACTGCTTGCCATGGAAAAAGAAGTGCTTGGTATCTATGTCAGTGGACATCCGTTACAGGAATACGAGGCGAAATGGCGGAAAAATATTACGAAGACCACCGGAGATTTTACCCTGGACGAAGAACTTGGTGTTGCCCGTGGAATCAATGAAGGGGAAAATGCCATGATCGGAGGCATGATCACGGCAAAGAACATCAAATATACAAAGCAGAATAAGGCAATGGCTTTTCTGACGGTGGAGGATCTGTACGGAAGTGTGGAAGTAATTGTTTTTCCGAGACAGTATGAGCGTTATCATGCACTGATGCAGGAGGATTCCAAGGTGTTTATTCTGGGACATGCTTCTGTGGAAGAAGATCGCAATGGCAAACTGATCTGTGACAAAATTTATTCTTTTGATGATGCGAGACGGGAATTGTGGATTCAGTTTCCGGATAAAGAGACTTTTGAAAAGCAAGAAAACGAAATTTTAGCACTGTTATCTGGCTCAGATGGACAAGATCAGGTCGTTATTTACCTTGCAAAAGAGCGGGCAATGAAACGACTGGGGAAAAATATGAGCGTATTTGCCAACAATGAGCTTATAAATGAACTAAACAAAAAAGTTGGTGAAAAAAATATCAAAGTTTTGGAAAAGTCCATTGAAAAAATGTAAAAAAAAGTTTAGAATAATAGCAACATGAGGAAAAAATGAAATGATACAGGTATAGGAGGTTTTGTCATGGCTAAGGAAATACAGACAATTGGTGTGTTAACAAGTGGTGGAGATGCACCTGGCATGAATGCGGCTATCCGTGCGGTAGTACGTCAGGCAATCTCAAAGGGGAAAAAAGTTAAGGGTATAAGACGTGGTTATACAGGTTTGCTTGCAGAGGACATTGTCGATATGGAAGCAAAAGATGTATCAGATATCATTCAGCGTGGTGGTACGATTCTTCAGACAGCAAGATGTCCGGAGTTCCGTACCGAAGAAGGACAGAAACTTGGCGCAGAAATGTGTAGAAAACATGGAATCGAAGGAATCATCGTAATTGGTGGTGACGGATCTTTCCGTGGAGCACAGAAGCTGGCAGCACAGGGAATCAATACCATCGGTATTCCGGGAACTATCGATCTTGATATTTCCTGCACTGATTACACCATTGGTTTTGATACCGCAGTAAACACTGCAATGGAAGCCATCGACAAAATCCGTGATACCGCATCATCCCATGAGCGATGCAGTATCATTGAGGTAATGGGACGTGATGCCGGATATATCGCACTCTGGTGTGGACTGGCAAACGGCGCTGAGCAGGTGCTGATCCCGGAGAAATATGATTTTGATGAGCAGAAGATCGTCAACAATATCATTGCAAACCGTAAACGTGGTAAGAGACATTATATCATCATCAATGCAGAGGGAATCGGACATTCCACTTCTTTAGCAAGACGTATTGAAGCAGCTACCGGAATGGAGACCAGAGCAACCATCCTTGGTCACATGCAGCGTGGTGGAAGCCCGACATGTAAAGACCGTGTATATGCATCTACCATGGGTGCTTATGCCGTGGATCTTCTCTGCGAAGGCAAGAGTAACCGTGTCGTTGCTTACAAAGACGGTAAATTCACAGATTTTGATGTGGATGAGGCACTGGCTATGGAGAAGCAGATCTCTGATTATCAGTTTAATGTAGGAAAGAACCTTTCTATCTAACAGCACATATATTTAGGTAATGATTATGTTAGCATGAAGAATTGCCTGAAGATATAGTGAAATTGCAAATGGATAATAAGAAAAAGCAGTTTACATCAGCGGATGTAAATTGCTTTTTTGTGCGTTTCTATATATAATGGAAAAAGTGGAGAAAGTAGCAAAGCGAATGAATTTCAAAGGGTCTGCTTTCGAAAATTGAAATGAAGTAGAAAAGGGAAAATATATGATTACAAGTACATCAAATGCACAGGTCAAGGCACTGAGCAAATTGATAAAAAATGCCCGGGCGCGCAGACAGCAGCAGGTATATATTGTGGAAGGTATCCGGATGTTTCGTGAGACACCAGAAGATCGGATTGAAAAAATCTATGCATCCGAATCTTTTGTAAAAGAGCATGAGACTTTATTGGCGGGCAAAGACTGGGAAATGCTGTCTGATTCTGTGTTTGCAAGTGTTTCTGATACGAAGACACCTCAAGGTGTGTTATGTCTGGTAAAAATGAGAGAGAATCGTCTGGAAGACATGCTCCAGCAGAAAAATGGACTTTGGCTGATCCTGGAGAATGTGCAGGATCCGGGAAATCTGGGAACAATGTTCCGGACCGGTGAAGGTGCAGGAATCGCCGGTGTGATCATGGACCGTTCCACCGTGGATATTTACAATCCGAAAACAATCCGTTCAACCATGGGGAGTATTTTCCGGGTGCCGTTTTTTATCACAGAGGATCTGCATGAGACGATCCGACAGCTTCAGAACGCACAGGTCAGCGTATATGCGGCACATCTGGAAGGAAGTGTCTGCTATGATACTCCGGATTATACAAAAGGAACGGCTTTTCTGATCGGAAATGAAGGAAACGGACTGACCAAAGAGACGGCAGCACTTGCTGATTCTTATATCCGCATTCCGATGGGCGGTCAGTTAGAATCCCTGAATGCGGCGATGGCAGCGGGAATTCTGATGTATGAAGCAAACAGACAGAGGAGAGTATAACATGTTTCGATTATGGGCAAAAGAATTTAAAAGTAACCGTATGCTGCGGGACACAACGATCTGTGATGACAGCGCGGAAACCCGCACACATAAAGTATTTCATGCACTGGATGAAGTGTGTTACGAATTTGATTTAAGCAAACCGATCTGGCTTGACAGTACGATCGAGGAATTCAGACGTCATGCAAAAACAAGATTTTATCAGGATAATTTTATAGATCAGATTGATTTTGATTTTCTGGAGATCCAGGTGATTGAGGAGGATTAAAAATGACAGATGGCACAACGCGCAGAAAAGAATTAATGAAAATGCTCCAACATGAGACAAAACCGTTATCGGGCACGGAACTGGCGAAACATTTCGGTGTCAGTCGTCAGGTAATCGTACAGGATATTGCATTGCTGCGGGCAACGGACCGGAATATTTTAAGTACCAATAAGGGGTATGTGCTATTTCACCCGGAGCAGGAGGAAGAACGCTGCAGAAGGATTCTTGCGTCCAATCACGGGGAAGAACGGATGCAGGAAGAACTGTATCTGATCGTGGATAACGGGGGCTGCGTCTGCGATGTCGTGGTGGAACATGAGATCTATGGACAGCTTTCCGCAGATCTGATCCTGAAAAATCGTCGGGATGTGAACGAGTTTGTCAAAAAGATGGGAGAAATCTCTGACAAGCCGTTGAATGTGCTTACCGGAGGCATTCATTTCCATACGGTGGAGGCGGAATCAGAAGAAATTCTGGATTGCATTGAGGAACAATTGCGGGAACAGGGTTTTTAACCAAATCAAGGAAGTCCCCTGCTTCAATTGCGAAAAGCAATAAGCAGGGGTAGGGACTTGCTTGTATCAGGAGGGGTGCAAGCCCCTTCTGATAAGCTGCGAAGCAGCTATTTGGTTATGAGCAAGTAGCGAAGGCGGATTGCGAATATCCTTTGACTAAAAACAAAAAGTTTTTTGTGCTTGGCTACGTGTGATATGATTAACTACAAAAATGGCACAAAGTTCTTAATAAAGTATAAAGAAACGCGGAAAAGGACAAAATCTGTGCAAATTTATGCTATAATAAGTGCAAGAGAGTCAATATATTTGTATGATCAATAAACAGCGCATGCTGGTTATGAACGAATTTGGTTCATGATAGTCTGCAAAAAAGTCAGGCGGATAGAGAGAAGTATGATTCACAGGAGGTGGGACGAGAACTATGGCAGAGGAAGTAACAGAACGAGGGGAAATCGTCTACGACTGGCAGAACCTTATGTTTTTATATAATGCAGCGATCAAGGAAGTACGCACGAAACTGGACATTATGAACGATGAGTTTCAGTTTATCCATCAGTACAATCCGATCGAATACATCAAATCAAGAATCAAGACACCGGACAGCATCGCAAAAAAACTGCGAAGACACGGGTTTGAGAATACCATGGAAAATATGGTAGAGCATATCAACGATATTGCAGGTGTGCGTATTGTATGCTCTTTTACATCTGATATTTATCGTCTGGCAGACATGATCGGAAAGCAGAAAGAGTTTACGATCCTTTATATCAAGGATTACATGAAACATCCGAAAGAGAGCGGTTACCGCAGTTATCATATGCTGATTACCGTTCCGATTCAGACGACCAAAGGCATCTGCCCGACAAAGGTAGAAATCCAGATCCGGACGATCGCCATGGATTTCTGGGCAAGTCTGGAGCATAAGATTTATTACAAATTTGAGGGAAATGCACCGCAGTATATCAGTGAGGAGTTGCGGGAATGTGCTGCGATCACATCCAAACTGGATGCAAAAATGCTGTCTCTGAATGAGGCGATCATTGCAGAGAAGGAGCGGCAGCAGCGAGAGGAAGAACAGAAAAAATATCTTAAATAAAATGCCGTCAGAACGATATGTCAGATCGCTGTGACGGTATTGTTTTGTGCAAACCTCTGTTGCGTCACATTTCACTCCATGTTATACTAAAGAATAATGTTTAAAAGTAAATAAGAAAGAATACAGGAGGACATCAATGAGTTCAATTAAAGATATCAACCTTGCTCCGTCCGGAGCACATAAAATTGACTGGGTACGCAAAAACTGTCCGCTTCTTCGCAGTCTGGAGGATGATTTTTCCAAGGAAAAACCATTTGAGGGTATTCGTATTGCCCTTTCCATTCATCTGGAAGCAAAGACTGCATACCTTTGTAAAGTCCTGGCAGCAGGTGGTGCCGAGATGTATATTACCGGAAGTAACCCGCTCTCCACACAGGATGATGTGGCAGCAGCACTGGTAGCGGACGGATTAAACGTATTTGCATGGTATAACTGCACACCGGAAGAATATGACCAGCATATCACAAGTGTTCTGGAGAACAACTGTAACATTATCATTGATGACGGTGGTGATCTGGTTCACATGCTTCATACAAAAATGCAGGACAAACTGCAGTATGTCATCGGTGGATGCGAGGAGACCACAACGGGTATCATCCGTCTGATCGCCATGGCAAAAAATAACGAGTTGAAATTCCCGATGGTTCTGGTAAACAATGCAGACTGTAAGCATCTGTTTGACAACCGTTACGGAACCGGTCAGTCCGTATTTGACGGCATCAACCGTACTACGAACCTGATCGTGGCCGGAAAATATGTCGTTGTTGCAGGTTACGGCTGGTGTGGAAAAGGTGTGGCAATGCGTGCAAAAGGACTTGGTGCAAAAGTTATCGTTACTGAGGTAGATCCGATCAAAGCCATCGAGGCAGTTATGGACGGATTTGACGTCATGCCGATGAACGAAGCAGCAAAGATCGGTGATTTCTTCATCACAGTAACCGGCTGTGCTGGTGTCATCCGTGAGCAGGATTTCAAAGTGATGAAAAATGGTGCCATTTTATGTAATGCAGGACACTTTGACGTGGAGATTGATATGAAACGTCTGCGTGAGATCGCACTGGATACCATTGATCAGCGCAAAAATATCGTGGGATATCAGATCACAGAAGATAAATGGATCTATGTTCTGGCAGAAGGCCGTCTGGTAAACCTGGCAGCAGGTGACGGACACCCGGCAGAAATCATGGATATGAGTTTTGCAATCCAGGCACTGAGTGCAAAATATCTGGTTGAGAATGCCAAGAACCTGAATGAAAAACTGATCAACGTTCCGCGTGATGTAGATCTGGAAGTTGCCAACAGAAAACTTCGTTTCCTTGGCAAGTCCATCGATACTCTGACACCGGAGCAGAAGAAATATCTGAATTCTTCCAATATTGATCTGTAAGGAAATGAGCAAAAAAAGGACGTATAATATATGAAGAAAAGAGTTGTAACCGTATTCCTGACCGGTCTGCTGGCAGCTTCCATGCTGCTTGGAGGCTGTACCAGCAAATCAGAGAAGAAAGCGTTGGAATATAAAGAACTTGGAATCAAACAATTACAGCAGGAAGATTATGACGGTGCAGTAGACAGTTTTCAGAAAGCACTGGATCAGTCTCTGGGCAGGATTACGGCAAATGAACTGGATGTCTGCTATTACAAAGCTCTGGCGCAGTACAAATCAGGTGATGCAAAGGCGGCACTGGAAAGTTACAGTGCATTGATTGATTATGATGAAAAGAACTGGGAAGTTTATTATCTGAGAGGCAGCGTTTATTTATCCGAGGGCGATAAGGACAAGTGCCTGAAGGATTATGAGAAAGCAGTGGAGCTGAACGCTTCTGATCTGGGTCTGTATGGACATATCTGTGAAAACCTGAAGAATGCAGGTGAGGATGACGAAGCGGAGAAGTATCTGGAACAGGGACTTGCGCTGCAACCATCCAGCGGTACGGATTACGAAAATGTCGGTTATCTGTATACCATAAAAGGAGATACGGAAAATGCAGTCAAAGCATATCAGCAGGCAGTAGAAAAAGGCACAGACAGTGCGTCTTTGAAGCTTGGTGAGCTGTATTTTGAAGAAGGAAACACAGACGAGGCGAAGAAAGCGTTTGAGGCATATATGGAGAAGCATCCGGATGACGCAGATGCACTGACACATCTGGCAGATATTGCGGCAGAGTCCGGGGACACGGAGGATGCTGCTGCTTATTATGAGAAAGCAATTGATGTGGCTGATAAGTCTGATCAACAGGGACTTCGGAAAAATCTGGTGGCTTTTTATGAAAATGCAGGTGATTTTGCCAGTGCGTTAAAAGAAGCCAAAAGTTATGTGGCAGACTATCCGAAGGATACTGCAATGCAGAAAGAATATGAGTTTTTACAGACACGTGTAGAAAATAGTACAGGTGATGCGATTGAAGGAACGGTAGATGACGGCACATCGGCAGATACATCATCTTCTGATTCTTCCGCTGCATCAGATGCACAATAACTCCCGATTTTATTGGTGGAGAAATCAGACTTATATCAATGGTGAGATATGATCTCCCATATGAAATGGAAGGAAACGGACAGTAAGTGGGAACAATATATGAAAATGAAGCGCCGGTGGAGCGTGTCATTCTGGTGGCCATCAGTGAACGGGATGGAGACGATACCGTTGCTTCCTTGGAAGAACTGGCAGAGCTTGCGGCAACTGCAGGAGCTGAGGTAGTCGGAACCGTGATCCAGAATTTGGAACATATGAATCCGGGCACTTATGTGGGAAGCGGAAAATTAGAAGAGATCCGCGACATGATCTGGGAAAAAGAGGCAACCGGAATCATCTGTGATGATGAGCTTTCACCGATTCAGATGAAAAATATGGAGCAGGTGCTGGACAGCAAGGTAATGGATCGTACGTTGCTGATCCTGGATATTTTTGCGGCAAGAGCGAGAACCAGTGAAGGTAAGATTCAGGTAGAACTGGCACAGTTAAAATACCGGGCAAGCCGTCTGGCAGGTTTTGGTCGTTCCATGTCCCGTCTGGGTGGTGGAATCGGAACGAGAGGACCGGGTGAGAAAAAACTGGAGATCGACCGTCGTTTGATCGGACACAGAACCGCTCAGTTAAACCGGGAATTAAAAGAAGTGGTACGGCATCGTGAACTGACCAGAAGCCAGCGTATGAAAAGCCATACAAAAGTTGCGGCGATCGTGGGTTATACCAATGCTGGAAAATCTACGCTGTTAAATACACTGACCAATGCGGGTGTACTGGAGGAGGATCAGCTTTTTGCAACACTGGATCCGACCACTCGTGTACTGGAGCTGGAGAATCATCAGAATCTGATGCTGACAGATACCGTTGGATTTATCCGGAAACTGCCGCATCATCTGGTAGATGCCTTTAAGAGTACACTGGAAGAAGCAAAATATGCAGATTTTATCGTGCATGTGGTAGATGCTTCGAATCCACAGTGGGATACACAGATGCATGTAGTTTATGCGACATTACAGGATCTTGGTGTAACCGATAAGAAGATCATTACTTTATTTAATAAATGCGATCGTGTGACCGGAGAAGAAATTTTACAGGATTTTCGTGCAGATAAGACGTTGCGGATCTCTGCAAAAACCGGTCAGGGACTGGATACCTTAAAGGAAGTATTTGAAGATTTGCTGCGGGATGGAAAAGTACTGCTGAAACATACATTTCCGTATGAAAAAGCAGGAGAAATTCAGAAAATTCGAAAATACGGAGAATTGCTGAAAGAGGAATATACGCCGGATGGTATTTATGTGGAAGCATATGTGCCGCCAGAGTTATAATGATGGTAAAATAAATCATAGTTCACATGCTATATGCACAGAAAATGTGGAAACACAGTATTGTGAAAAACGAATAACAGCGGAAAGGAAGACTGTCGGGGATGAAACTTTTAATTAAAAATGGAACCGTGATCAATCCGGGAGACAGGAAGATCACAAAGGCAGATGTACTGGTAACAGATGGTGTGATCAGCAAGGTTGCACCTGGTTTGAAGGATACAGCAGATGAGACATACGATGCGAAAGGCTGCTATGTTATGCCGGGATTTATCGATCTGCACGTACATTTGCGTGATCCGGGACTGGAGTACAAAGAGGATATTCAGACTGGAGGCGCTGCTGCACTGCATGGTGGATTTACGACCATCGTGGCAATGCCGAACACAAAACCGGTGGCAGATAAACCGGATGTGATCAATTATGTTAAACACAAAGCCGAGGCAGTTACAAAAGTACATGTGCTGCAGGCAGGTGCGGTGACAAAGGGACAGAAAGGCGAAGAACTTTCCGATATCCGTGGAATGGCAGCCGCAGGAAGCCCTGCCATCAGCGAGGACGGCAAATCTGTTATGAATGCACAGCTTTACCGGGAAGGTATGAAGATAGCAGCAGAAGAAGGACTGGCAGTGTTGGCACACTGTGAAGATATTAACATGGTACACGGTGGTGTGCTGAATGCAGATGCAAAATCAAAAGAGCTTGGTTTTGCAGGCATTACAAACTCTGTAGAAGATGTTATCGTGGCAAGAGATATCCTGCTGGCAAAAGAAACCGGTGTGCGTCTGCATCTGTGCCATTGCTCCACAAAAGACAGTGTGCGCATGGTAGAACTGGCAAAAGAAGAAGGACTTCCGGTAACTGCAGAGGTCTGCCCGCATCATTTCTGTATGACTTCCGATGATATCACAGAAGATGATGCAAATTATAAGATGAACCCGCCACTTCGTACCAAAGAGGATGTGGAAGCGTTAAAGAAAGGTCTGGCAGATGACATCATGGATGTGATCGCTACCGATCATGCACCACATGCAGCCAGAGAAAAAGAACAGGGCATTCAGAAAGCTCCGTTTGGAATCGTTGGATTGGAGACAGCAGCAGCCCTCACCTATACAGAACTGGTAAAATCGGGCATTTTGACTCCGATGCAGATGGCAGAGAAGATGAGCTACAATCCGGCAAAAGTACTTGGCCTGAAAAAAGGTACTGTGGCAGAAGGAAGCCATGCGGATCTGACGATTTTTGACCCGGAATATGAGTGGGTGATTGATCCGGCAGAATTTTTATCCAAGGGTAAAAATACACCGTTTGGCGGCAAAAAAGTAATCGGAAAAGTCATGGCAACTATCGTAGATGGCGAGATCGCATATCGGGAGAAATAGTGCGGACTTTCAGAAAAAGCAAGTTACAAAATAGCTGATATTTAAAAAACGAAAATTATAGTTTAAACGTATTAGTTATAAAATAGCTATTTGACTATAAGTACGTGGATTACGAATATCAGCTTTATAGAATAATTTCATAAAGAGGAGAACGAGACACAATGATCAACAAGTTAGTAGAAAAAATCAAAAAAACAGGTGCACCGATTGTAGTCGGCTTAGATCCGATGCTTTCTTATGTTCCGGAGCATATTCAGAAAAAATCTTTTGCTGAGTATGGCGAGACACTGGAAGGTGCAGCAGATGCGATCTGGCAGTACAACAAACAGATTATCGACAGCACCTATGATCTGATCCCGGCAGTAAAACCGCAGATCGCCATGTATGAGCAGTTTGGTGTGGAAGGTCTGAAAGCATTCCAGAAAACCGTTGATTATTGTCATGAGAAAGATCTGGTTGTCATCGGCGATGTAAAACGTGGAGATATCGGATCCACATCCGCTGCATACGCAACCGGACATCTTGGAAAAGTCCAGGTGGGAAGCAAGACATACAGCACGTTCAACGAGGATTTCGCAACTGTAAATCCATACCTTGGAACAGACGGTATCAAACCATTTGCAGATGTCTGCAAAGAGGAGAAAAAAGGTCTGTTTATCCTTGTAAAAACATCCAATCCGTCCAGCGGTGAGTTCCAGGATCGTCTGATCGACGGAAAACCGTTATACGAGCATGTAGCTGAGAAGGTTGCTGCATGGGGCGAGGATGTAATGGGTGATGAGTACAGCTACATCGGAGCTGTTGTAGGAGCTACTTATCCGGAAGTTGGTAAAGTATTACGTCAGGTAATGCCAAAGAGCTTCATTCTGGTACCGGGTTACGGCGCACAGGGTGGAAAAGGCAAAGATCTGACTCATTATTTCAATAAAGATGGTCTGGGCGCAATCGTAAATTCCTCCAGAGGAATCATTGCAGCTTACAAACAGGAGAAATACGCACAGTTTGGCGCAGAGAACTTCGCAGATGCTTCCCGTCAGGCAGTCATCGACATGATCGAGGATATCGCTTCCGCATTGAAATAAGGAGAACAACATGGCAGAGAAATTTAAAGAGCAGGCGGTAGTTATCAGCCAGGAGCAGATTGCTCCGGCGATTTACAGCCTGTGGATCAAGACAGATAAAATTGCTCAGTATGCAAAAGCAGGACAGTTTATTTCCATTTACTGTGACGACGGAAGCAGATTACTTCCGCGTCCGATCAGTATCTGCGAGATTGACAAAGAAGATTCTTCCCTGCATTTGGTATACCGTATCGCAGGCAAGGGAACTGCAGAATTTTCTGAAAAACAGACCGGAGATCACCTCTCCGTCATGGGACCGCTTGGAAATGGTTTCCCGTTAAAAGGCAAAAAAGCATTTCTGATCGGTGGTGGAATCGGAATTCCGCCAATTCTGGAGCTTGCAAAACAGTTAAATTGTGAGAAACAGATCGTCCTTGGATACCGCAACAGCGATATGTTCCTTCTGGACGAGTTTAAAAAACAGGGTGAAGTTTACATTGCCACAGAGGACGGCAGTGTTGGAACAAAAGGAAACGTGCTGGATGCGATCCGTGAAAATGCTTTAGATGCAGAAGTAATCTATGCATGTGGTCCGACTCCTATGCTTCGCGCATTGAAAAATTATGCAGCTGAGAACAATATTGAGTGCTGGATTTCTATGGAAGAAAAGATGGCATGTGGCATCGGCGCATGTCTGGCATGTGTATGCAAATCCAAAGAAGTGGATGGACATACCAATGTACATAACAAACGTGTCTGCAAAGAGGGACCGGTATTTTTGGCAGAGGAGGTAGAACTGTAATGAACACAAAAGTAACGATTGCAGGAGTAACATTTGACAATCCGGTTATGGTTGCCTCCGGTACCTTCGGTTCCGGTGAGGAATTTTCTGAATTTGTAGACCTGAACCGTCTGGGCGCGGTAGTCACCAAAGGTGTGGCAAACGTTCCGTGGCCGGGTAACCCGACTCCGCGTATTGCGGAAGTATACGGCGGCATGCTCAATGCCATTGGTCTGCAGAATCCGGGGATTGATGTGTTTGTCTCCAGAGACATTCCGTTTTTGAAAAAATATGATACAAAGATCATTGTAAACGTATGTGGAAAATCCACCGAAGATTACTGTGAGGTTGTAGAGCGTCTGGCAGATCAGCCGGTCGATATGCTGGAGATCAACATTTCCTGCCCGAATGTCAAAGAGGGCGGAATCGCGTTCGGTCAGGATCCGAAAGCTGTTGAGGCAATCACAAGAGAAGTGAAAAAACATGCAAAACAGCCGGTGATCATGAAATTAAGCCCGAATGTTACAGACATTACTGTGATGGCAAAGGCAGCAGAGGCAGGCGGCGCAGATGCGCTGTCACTGATCAATACTCTGACAGGTATGAAGATTGATGTCAACAAACGTACTTTTGCGATTGCAAATAAAACCGGTGGTCTGTCCGGCCCGGTGGTACATCCGATTGCCGTACGTATGGTATATCAGGTGGCAAATGCTGTAAAACTTCCGATCATTGGAATGGGAGGTATCCAGAATACAGAGGATGCGCTGGAGCTGATGCTGGCTGGTGCAACTGCTGTCAGTGTTGGAACTGCTAATTTTGCAAATCCGATGGTGACGATGGAGATCGTGGATGGTATTGAGCAGTATATGCAGATGCATGGGGTTGCGGATATCAATGAACTTATTGGTTCTGTAAAATAAATTCTTGTTTGTCTTTTAAGGAACAAGATGGAAAAACTCCAATGCAGGCACGCCGG
>ERZ838399.1873-NODE-1873-length-17499-cov-4.699438_pt1 | contig 17499 bp, 11 predicted proteins | sample MGYA00519683_ERZ838399 | MGnify/ENA primary metagenome ERZ838399 (study PRJEB31850, sample SAMEA3708833) | human gut metagenome | biome: human gut; feature: human-associated habitat; material: faeces | place: China | collected 2014 ...
TTGCTCCGTGCTGAGTGGTTGTTGCAATTTTTGCAACAACCACTTCCTCATCCAGCTCACCGGTTTCAAAAATCTTTGCTAAATGGCGGCTGATGCCCGACTTGTCAATACCAAACAATTCAGCCATGGCTTTTTGTGTCAGCCATATCGTTTCATCTTTTATCAAGGCACTGACTGTTACGTTATCATCTTCGGTTCTGTACAGCACCATTTCCAGTTGCTTTGTAATATCTGTATTCATAATCAGCCTTCTTTCTTAAGAGTCAAGAATATTTACATTGTAGCAAACGTATGTTTGCACGTCAAGAAGGCGGTGGAATTTTTATGGAGCAGACAAAAACTTTTTATTAAAAAAAGCAATGTATGATACAAAAAGTTTACAACTGACATATATACTCATTATAACAACATGGAAGATAACTATTCTGAATAGTCACCGGGAAAGAAAAAAAGGGAGGAGAGCCACATATGGATAAAAGGGGTAACATGTCTTCACGAAATATGAGATTATTTGCAGCAATTATGACACTCATCGAGGCACTTGTTCTCATATCACTGACAGGCTGTGCAGATAAAAAGGTAGATTATGGCACTGATACAGAAAAACTGACAAAAAGTGCTGTATGCAATGTAAAGGATTTTAGTACAGATGAGACCTACAGCGATGAGTTTTCCGTGCAGACAGAAATTGGAAATGTAAATATAGATATAAGTGCAAAAGTGGAACTGCCTGATTGTAAGACAATGTCAGTAGTTGAAGTGGAAAAGATACCTTATTCTGCAAAGCTCAAGGAAAAGGTATTGAAGGCATACTTTGGAGAGTCACAGATTTATTACTATGATAAGGAACATTGGACAAAAACACAGCTTCAAAATCTCATTGATTCCATAAATTCCTCAACAACACCAACTGATACATCTGGCACAGGAAACAGAGCTGAGTTTTTGAAGGAATATACGCATTATCTGGAAAATGCCGGGGATGAATGGACTATAGCTACAGAGTATGATTCATGTGATGAGTTTGTAGGGAAAAAAGGAAACACCTGGTATAACGTGAATTTTGTTGCAGATGGTGATGAAAATAAATGGCTGTCGGGAATTGGCGCAGGTCCGATTGAAGGATATACCAAAAAGGCAGGAAGTAATGAATATGAGTGGAGTAATATATTTAACGATGGATATGTGCAGCAATACTTTGGACCGGATTCACTCATGGAATATGATACGGTAAATGATATCACGGATTCACAGGATACATCGGGAGAGGAAATCGCGCAGGAGGAAAATGAATCGGGTATCACAATAGAAGAAGCGGGGAATATGATAGACAGCTTTTTGAAAGAGACAGGTTTTTCATCCATCCCGCAGACTGAGAGTTCGCAGCTGAAATGGAGTGGATATAACGAAAGAGCCAATCAGGTGTATCAGGAAGATGATATACATGAGTGTGTAAGTGGTTATAGATTTTACTACAATATCGGAGTTGGCAAAATATTATTTGATGATGCTTTAAACCCGATGGATTACAGCGGATACAATATGAAATATGGTGATAGTATAGAGGATACTTTTGATAATGAATTCTACAATTTTTATATTGATAAATATGGTATAGGTACTTTCTTTATAGACTGCCCGGTAAGTATAGTAAGAAAACAGGAAAATGTAGAAATGCTTCCTTTGGAAAATATATTTGATATTGCCCGGGATGAACTTAAAAACAATGCTGATGAATATGTACTGGATACAAATGTAAAATATTATACTCTAAAACTTGCATACATAAGGGTAAACAACCGGACTGATATGCAAAAATACAGTTATATTCCGGCATGGAGTCTGGAATTGCTGCAGAAAGGCACTGCAAATGCATGCCCTGTATTTATCAACGCGATTGACGGAAGTGTGATACATTCGGACGATCTGAGTTAAGATACAGAATGTTTACATTAGACCGTACCTTCACAGGAATAATTATGTTGTAGAAAAAATGTGACATATCAGGGAGGATTGGCATATGAGAAAACACACAAGAATACTCGCAGCGGCTATGACGATCGTTGAAGCGATAGTAATCATCTCACTCACAGGCTGCTCAGGCAAAAAAGTAGATTATGGGAATGAGAGCGAAAGTAAAGAGACAAAAAATATGTCTGTCTTAGCTGATATCAGGGCAGACTCCGGCTGGAATGAAAACTTTACCATACAGACCGGTAATGGCGAGAAAACAGTATATGTATATGCAAATATTGTAGTTCCGGACTTCGATAACATGTCGGTTGTTGAGGTGGAAAATGTAAAGATAGATGCTGATTACAAAAAGCGTTTTCTGGATTTATATTTTGGTGGGAACGAGTACTATTATCACGATCCGGATCATTATACTGTTGACGAACTGAATGAGGTCATAGAGTACTGGCAGAAAGAACAGGATGATACTTACAGGGAGTGGTTGGAACAGCGGCTGGCTGAATACAGGGATAAGCTTGAAACGGCAAAGACTACTTATACCGTGGCAAAGGATCTCGAAAACTGTGAAGTATTTGCAGGCTACAAGGGTGATGTGTTCTGTGAGGTGGAGTTTGAGGCTCACAAGGTACATGCTTACGCCTTGCATCAGTCCGGGACAGATTACGGTCCACCATCTTTAAGGAATGAGGACTATGATACCATAACGCAGACTTTTCAGGATGATGATCTAAAGGATAAGGCAGACGAGACCTCAAATGAGGGCAGTAAATCTGCCGCATCAGCCAAAAAAGAAGCCGGGAATTTCCTTAGTAAATTGGGAATGCAGGATCTGGTGGAACGAGGTGAATGTGAGTGCAGCTGGATAGGTTTTAATATTGACAGCGAAAAGGAAAATGACTATCAGACAGCAGCGTGGGGATATATTTATTCATACGCGACCGGCATAGACGGCATCACATTTAAGGATGGATTTGATATGGATACCTATTTGTCGGTGTATGAAGCAAATGATAGTGATATAGATGATGTTACACTGCCTGACAGTACACTTCTTACAGTCACGGATGATGGAATAATCGATGTGCAGTTGGAATATCCGGTAAATGTAACACAGATCTATAAGGATGTGGAGCTTATTTCTCTGAAAAATATAGAGCAGATCATCAAGGCGGAGATTACGGAAAATCCTGATAAATATGATACCGCGGCAACATTCAATAAGCTGCAGCTTAGTTATCTTAAGATAAGAAGTGACAGTGAACAGGGAAAATACAGCTATGTTCCGGCGTGGGTACTGTCACGTATGGTAGACTCCAATGAGCAAAATGCTATCTTTGTAAACGCTATAGATGGAACGATCATAAATTTGGAAAATTCACTGTAAAGGAGAGGCTATGAAGAGGAAAAACGTTATTATACCGGCGTTGGTTCTTGCAATAGCATTAACCGGCTGTTCAGGAAAAAAAGTAGATTACAATATGGAAACTGAAAATATAAACACAAAAGCAGGAAGTGATATAAGTGCGTTTGACGACAGTACGAAATGGAATGACAGCTTTTCTGTTGAGACATCTGACAAAAGTGTGGATGTGGATATTTCAGCAGACATTACCCTGCCGGACTGCAAAAGCATGTCGGTTGTTGAGGTGAAGAATATAAAGGTGGGTGCCGATTTCAAAAAGAGTGTGATAGAGGCTTATTTTGGCGATAGTACCGTATATTATCACGACATACCTCATTATACGAAAGAAGAGATATATCACAGCATGGAGGTTGTAAAAAATGAGATTGCCGGGTATCAGCAGGAAATTGATGCGGGACTTATCACAGAAGAGGGCGTCAGCAGGGTGATGAAAAGTGAAAATGATCTGCTGGAACAGTATGAAAAGGCAGAACCGTCTGCACTGGATACGCGTGAAAAAGCTACAGATTATACGGATTGTAATGAGTATCTGGGATATATTGGTAATGTTTTCTGTGAGATTAGATTTGGAATTGCTGAGGACGGCTCTCTTGAATATATTTCAGCACAGCCTCTTAAGGCAGGAAGTGAGGGGACATTATACGATGATAGTGAGTATGGCTATTACGGACCACCATCCTTTGCAGAGGAGAAAGGTGTAGAGGGATTTAACGGAGGCTCTACAGGTGGAGATACTACATCTTCATATGATAATGAGTGTGCATTATCAAAAGACGAAGCTATAAAAAAGGCAGAAGAATTTCAAAATAAATTAGGCATGGCTTCACAGGTATATATAGGAACATCAGACTACGAGTGGAGCGCAGGAGTGATAGAGGATGGTGATGATACTGTAAAAACTGATGATAAAGAGAGCGGCATAAAGGATACAGCCTGGGGATATATCATAGATTATGGCGAGGGTGTGGATGGCATAGCGTTTTGCAAGTCACTCGATTTCACCCGGAATATGGATATATGGGAGACACTCGATAACTATGATGATTTTATGCCATATGGCAGCAGTTCCTTTATTGTGACGGATCAGGGAGTGACGGAATTTACTGTTTCTTACCCGGTTGATATTGTAAATGAGTCAAAAAACGTAGAACTCTTGTCAATGGACACTATTAAAGAGATCATCAAGGATGACATGACAAAAAACTCAGATCAGTATGATTTTACACAAAATCACACTTACAACAATCTAAAGCTCGGATATATCCGTTTGAAGGATGCATCTGACAAGGATAAATGTACTTATGTTCCGGCATGGTGTCTGTCAAAACAGGACAAGGGCTACGACAGATATCCGGTGTATGTGAATGCGATAGACGGCACGATCATAAGGAGTGATGATCTAATATAAGATACTGTTATTGGCTGCAATAAAGTTTACACATGGAGTTACATTTTTAGATAATAGATCAGGTTCATATTTATTTGGAAAAGATGTGGAAAATATATGATTAATAAAAAGAAAAAATATGTAGGGCGTTTGACACTTGCCACTGTAATTACCTCTATTTTATTTTCAGGATGTGGGGCGGCACAAAAGGAGCTTGCACAGACGGACAGAGCTTCCTACGAGAAAATATCATACCAGACAGTTACGGTACAGAGCGGTTCACTCACACCGCAGACTACCATCAGTCTGAGCGCGCAGGGCTATACCAGGTTTTCCTATGGTGCGACAAACACGGAGCTTACGCTCGAAAAGGTAAATGTGGCAGTGGGTGATCATGTGAAAAAGGGTGATATACTGGTGGCTTTTAAATCCGGGGAGATACAGAAAAAGATTGAGGACTACAGCGGGCAGATCAGTCAGAATAAGCTTTTAGCAGAGCACTACAGGGCTATTATGAAAATCGATGATACTCAGGATTATTCAAGCGATATTGCCCAGCTTGATAAGGATACAGAGGTTGCGCAGCTTTATCTTGATGAGGCTAAGGAAAAACTGTCGAGATATCAGATCACGGCATCCGAGGATGGCACGATCACAGCAATGAACAATTCGCTTTTGGCGGGAGTTTTTGAACCGGGTAGCAATCTTATAACAGAAATCAGCGGAAACGGCAATTACGAGGCTGACAGACCGGAAGGTTATGACTTTAATGTAGGTGATGTATACACGGCAACAGCATCTGATATAGAGTTTGAACTTAAGGTAAAAGAGGTGGACGATAAAAAGGTTGTTTTTGAACCGGTATCGGACATGTCGGCAGTATCGGATGCACAGATATTTTCCATGGAAGTGACGCGCCCTGCTATAGAAAATGCTGTGTATGTGCAAAAGGACGCAGTACATGAGAAGGATGGCAGGTATTTTGTATACACACTGGATGAGAATGGATACAGACAGGCGGTATGGATAAGTGTCGCAGATCAGGTGGGAGACTACCGGATCATCACAGAAGGACTTAAAAGCGGGGATGAGGTGGTTTTGCAGTGAAGATCAGAAACCTTTTATCAATAAAAAAACTGGCAGTACTGGGGATATGTGTATCGTTTGTGGCAGGCGGCTGTGGAAAAATGACAGAAAGCAACATTCCGGAGCTTGAAGAACCTGTAGCTTTAAATGAAGCCTACAGACCTGTGGAATACGGTACGATTGGCTCCATACAGGTGCTGATGGCTACCGCAGTTCCTAGGGATTACTGCAATTACTACAGTGCCAATGTAAACATTTCACAGATATATGTGGAGCCGGGAGATACAGTAAATGTAGGGGATGTGCTTGCGGTCTGTGATGTGGATGAGGCAAAAAAACAGTTGCAGGAATGTCAGGCTGCGCTGGTGCATGAGAATGAGACATATGAGATATCCGCTCAGATCTCGGATACGCAGATCAAATTATGGGAGAGTCAGGCTGCGGATACGGACGACTTTTCAACAGAACAGATTGAGAAAAAAGAGAGCACAGAAGAGGATTACAATACGCAGATTGCCACAGAACAGGAAAATCAGCGGTACGATAAGCAGCTTCACGAATACCGCGTGCAAAAGATCAATGAGCAGATGGCTTTATATCAGCAGATCGTTGATGATGGAACGCTTAAGGCAGTCCACAGCGGTCTTGTCACTTACACTAAGAAGCTGACAGATGGAAGGTCTGCTGCGGCATACGAGAATATAGTCATTGTCTCAGATACGGATGACCTTGTGCTGGATATAAAAGATACAGCCATAAATGAGTACAAATACAGCGATTATGACAAGAAATATGTGATAGTCGATGGCGAAAAATATGATGTCACTGAGTCTCAATATACATCAGAGGTTTTGGTACTTTCAAAGATAAACAACCGATATCCGGATGTGTGTGTGGAAAGCAGGGAAAAGCCGTTTCTTACGGCAGGACAGATGTATCCGGTATATTTTGAAAAGACAAAAGCAAATCAGGCACTTGTCGTGGGAAAAGATTCCATCTATAAGGATGGCGATACCAGATATGTCTATGTGAAAAATGATGAGGGCGGCCGCGAGAAACGCATCATAACAACAGGTGAGTCTGATGAAAACTATACACAGGTCACAGAGGGCTTAAAAGAGGGGGAGCTGGTTTACTATAATTCTACAGATCAGGTTCCGACAAAGTATAGCAAATATACGGTAACAAGGTCTGACTTTGATATAGCAAACTACGGTGTGCGCTACAGCAGATCTGACGCAGGGACGATAACCGAAACCTGTGATTATGAAGGGAAGATCGTATCGGTCAATGTGAAGCAGGACGATACGGTAGAAAAGGGCATGCTGCTTTACGTGGTGGATACCGGAGAGGGCAAAGCTGCCATAACAGAGGCGAAAAATGCGATCGACTCGGAGAATGAATCCTATGCGCAGAAGATTGCTGATTACGATAAACAGATAAAAGATTTATCTGAAGGTGGTAGTAGCGCAGAAGAAAATAACCGGCAGGATGAAAAGCCGGATACAGCATATGAAGAGCAGCAGTTGAAATTGAACTTACAGCTGCTTGATCTGCAGAAAAAACTTGCCGGTGCAGACCACACCTATCAGCTTTCCCGGCTACAGTCAGCATATGACAGCATAAGCGCAGGAAATGACGGCAAAGGAAATATTTCAGTATATGCCAAAAATGACGGAAAAGTTTCAAAGGTGAGTGTCAAGGCAGGAGATAATGTGGAGGAAGGCTCAGATATCCTGCAGATAACCGGAAATTCCACGGACGTACTGCTGGTTCAGGTAAAGGATAGCAATAGCTATAAAGTATATAAGGACAATATAGCAGATGTGGGAGAGCGCGTATCACTTGAGCTGGACGGTACAACGATCTACGGAAGCTGTATCGGTTTTGCCGGTTACGGCAGGGAAGCTCAAAAGGGATATATAAATCAGGATGATAAAGGTGTGCATATTACCGGAATCACAGATTCGGGATATGGAAATGCAGCATTTTATATAAAACTTGACAATGGAATACCAGATGATCTGACCAGGGCATCCGCTGTAAAGTTTTCTTATGTTTCTTTTAAAAAGGTGGTAGTGGTGCCGACTTCGATCATACACAAGCAGATCAATCCGATGGACAAAGATGATATATCCTACTATGTGTGGAAAATTGATGGGGACAGCGTGGTAAAGCAGCCGGTAATATTGAGCGATTATACATCAGGCAGCAATACACTTGTGCTTTACGGTATTGATGAGGGCGATGAAATATGTTTGGCTTCGTAATTAATAAATTAAAAAACAGAAAATGGTTAAATTTGTGTCTGCTTATGGGAGTGGCTTTGTTTATAGCACTTTTTGTGTGCCACCCTATGTTTGAAAAGGGCGCGGGCAATCAGATACTCGACAGACTTTTTACGGATCATGCCACACAGCAGAATGAGTTTCCAGCACGGATGAGCCGCGAGGGAACATATGCGGTGGCAGATTATCCTGATTCGCAGTCAGTGCTTGATAAGCTGTCAGGATACGAAAAGAAGTGGACTGAATATGTGGATATAAACAAGGTTTCCTCACAGCAGCTTATCACACTCTCAGGAGGACGCGCAGATACAGAGTTTGGAGGACTTAACCATTATTTTACAATAGGATATCTGCCGGGACTTTCGGAGTACGCGGATGTTGTAAAATCTCAGACTGACACAGCCACATTCGAATGCAGTATAAGCGAAAAGACAATGGATCACTACGGACTTGTAGCAGGTGAAAAAATCTATTTACATGTAACTGATGGCAGTGGGAAAAAGGAAATTTCTTTCGTCATATCACAGATCTGCCGTGAAAAAGATATAAACGATCCATATTGGGCCAAGACGCTTTCGGATATGGGCGATGTGATATTTGTTTCGCAGGATGTTTTTGACGAAATGATGCAGTATTACAGCGAGGACAATATCAGCTACAGTGATTTTCTCATGCTGGATTACAGACAGATCAACACGGAAAATGCCTCACTTTATGACGGTTATATGGAGCAGTTTAAGGATGCTGACAAGCTCTACAATGACAACATCCGTGATACGCTGGAGCGCTTTTTTACACAGCAGAAGACGATAAAGCTGATGCTTTGGGCGTTGGAGCTGCCGTGTCTTGTGCTTTTGATTTTATTTATAAGAATGATATCTGCACAGATACTTTCGCTCGAGGAAAATGACATACTTGTTTTAAGAAGCCGCGGTGCGACAAAATTACAGGTATTTATTTTGTACCTACAGCAGTCGGGAATAATAGCGTTTGCGGGCTGTGTACTTGGAATAGTACTCGGATATATAATGTGCCGGGCTGCCGCATCTACAGACGGATTTTTAAGATTTACGGCAAAGGATATAGGCACTTACAAATTTGTATGGCAGATGCTTGTCTATGCGGTGGCAGCGGCAGTTATCATGGTGCTGTTTATCACAGTTCCGGTGTGGAAAAAATCAAAGGATGCCATATCAGAGCGCAGCAGGGGACGAATATCAAAAAAAAAGCCTCTTTGGGAGAAATGCTTTATAGACGTTATACTTTTGGCTCTGTCAGCATATCTGCTTTACAATTACAACAAGCAGAAGAGTACGCTTGCGATATCTGTTCTTGAGAACAGGAGCATAGATCCTGTCATGATACTGGACAATTCGCTTTTTATATTTGCAGCGGCACTTTTGTGTGTAAGACTTACCGGACTTATTATTCTGCTTGTGGACAGGCTCTTTAAAAAGCGTTTTTCTCCGGCAATGTATGCATCATTTTTACAGCTGAAACGAACCAGGTACAATCAGGGATTTCTGGCAGTATTTCTTATCATGACAGTGGCTGGCGGTATTTTTGACGCGAATATGGCGCGCACCATGAACAGTAATATGGAACAGCGGATCGTCTACAATGTGGGTTGTGATGCGATATACAACGAAGATTTCAGACTCAGGATACAGAAGAATAAAGATGGCTCTGTAAGCTGGATGTATGACGAGCCTGATTTCGGTAAATACGAGTCGCTCAAAAATGAGGGCATCTGTGACGGGGTCACGCGTGTGCTTGAGGACGAGAGGGTAGACATTTCCGCAGGCAGTGGTTCGATTTCGGATGCATATCTTATGGCGATAAACACAAAAGAATTCGGTGAGACTGCGAAATTGCAGAGTGACCAAAATGATGATATTAATGACGCGCACTGGTTCAATTACCTGAATGAGCTGGCAAAAGAGCCGGACGGAGTCATCATTTCCTCAAATCTGGCAAAAGCTCTGGGACTTAAAGTTGGTGACAGCTTAAATTACTCAAGGTATGTACCGGAGGCTGTCGATGATGATCAGATCTACGCATCCGAGAATGCAAAGGTATGTGCCATAGTAAAAGGTTTTCCGGGCTACGAGCGTTACACCTATGAGACAGATGCAGAAGGAAATGTGACCGAGCAGGAGAAATACCTGATCGTTGCAAATTATGCTACGGTTGTGGAAAAGTTCGGCATGACACCGTATAGTGTGTGGATGAACCTGTCAAAGGGAAAAACGGTGGATGATATTGTGGGATATCTGGGCGGTGAGAAAAGTGAAAATTCAGACAGTACAGCAGACAATTTAACAGACACTAAAAGTGAAAAAGTACAGAGTGAAATATACAGGAATATAACATCCGCGCAGCAGCTTATAGACGAGAATAAAAACTCAGCCACAGTGCAGATCACAAACGGTATGTTTACATTAAGTTTTATACTTTCACTGATAGTGTGCTCAGTAGGATTTTTGCTGTATTGGGTTATGACACTAAAACAGAGGGAGCTGCAGTTTGGGATATACCGCGCAATGGGAATGAGAATGAGAGAGGTAAAAGCAATGCTTTTAAACGAGCAGATATTTTTATCATTTCTGCCGCTTCTTGCGGGAGCAGGCATAGGTATAACTGCAACAGCGATGTTTGTAAGGCTCATATCGATCATATATCTGCCGCAGAAACACAATATCGGAGTAAATGTATATATTTATCAATCTGATATGCTGGAGCTTGCAGGAGTACTTTTCGTGGCTGTAGCCGTATGCTATGTGGTTATCAGCAGATTGCTTAAGAGTATGAAGATAGCACAGGCACTAAGGCTTGGAGAAGATAGTTAGCATGTAAAAAAAGAGGTCGTGACATATGGAAAATGCGATAATTGCTCAAAATATAAAAAGATATTTCAAGGCGGGAGATGGTACAACAGTCCACGCACTTGACGGAGTATCCATGGAGATAAAAAAAGGAACACTTGCCATCTTAAAAGGGCGTTCCGGCTCCGGAAAGACCACACTTCTTAATATCCTTAGTGCGCTTGATATGCCGACAGAGGGAAGTGTGCAGTTTCTGGATAAAAATCTCGAGCAGATGACCGAGAAAGAACGGGAAATGCTAAGGCGGTATGAGATGGGATTTGTATTCCAGTCTATAGCACTAATTCCCACGATGACGGCATATGAGAATGTGGAATTTGCCCTTAGACTTGCGAAAAATAAACGTCAGATACAAAAGAATTTGACTGATATGGATAATGACATTGGAGATGCAAAAACCGATGTGATAAATGAGAATACGCATGACAGAGTATCAGAGCTGCTTGAGCGTGTCGGACTCTCAAAGCGCATGAACCATATGCCGGAACAACTATCGGGAGGTGAGCAGCAGAGAGTTGCGATAGCGCGCGCTGTGGTTCATCGCCCGAAGGTGGTCTTTGCGGATGAGCCGACAGGAGCACTCGATACCGCTTCTGGATTTGAAGTCATGCGATTGTTCCGTGAGTTGATAGACGATGAGGACATCACAATAGTTATGACCACGCATGATCCGAACCTGATGGAGCTGGGAGATGAAGTGTTTGAGCTTAGTGACGGCATAGTAATTTAAATTAAAAGGGAGAAACCAGATGATAAATTGCGATGGACTGGTAAAAATATATGAGACAGACGATAAAAAGGTGATGGCACTGGAGGGACTTGACCTGACGGTGGAAACAGGGGAGATGCTTGCGGTAATAGGAAAATCCGGCAGTGGAAAATCCACCCTTTTAAATATGATAGGAGGACTGGAAACTCCAACGGCTGGAGTGCTCACTATTGACGGAAAAGACATTTCCACATATTCAGAAGCTGAAATGGTGAGATACCGCAGGGACAAGGTGGGCTTTGTGTGGCAGAAAAGTGCCAAAAATCTGTTCCCATACCTGACTGTGCTGCAGAATGTCGAGGCAGTGATGATGTTTGAAAATTCAGGTAATACCGATAATTTAAAACACGGAGAAATTATAAAAAAACGCAAGGATAATAATAAAAGCTATGCCCTTAAACTGTTAAATGCAGTGGGATTACAGGAGCATAAGGATAAGCTTCCGGCTCAGCTATCGGGAGGAGAGCAGCAGCGCGCAGCGATAGCGGTGGCACTGGCAAATAAGCCGGACATACTGCTTGCGGATGAGCCGACCGGAGCCGTGGATACAAGGACTGCTGATACAATCTATGAGCTGTTTCATAAGCTGAACAAAGAGCTTGGTATAACCATCATCATAGTCACACACGATATGGCACTTGCAGGCCGTGTAGACCGCACAGTGCTTATATCTGACGGAAAGGTAAGTACGGAGAAATTGAAGAAACACCCTGCAATGGAATATACGGTATTGGATAAGGCGCACAGGATAAAACTCACTGATGAGATGCTTGAGGCAGCGGGGATAGAGTCTAATAAGGTCAGGGTTGATGTGCAGGATGGAAGGCTTGTGATATCGCGGATTTAAGACATATTAAACGTTTAGTGTTATAGAGACACAAAATATATCATTTTCGTTTTTGACAGAGATAAAACCACTATTTCTATTTACACATTCTTTGACATTTTCAAGCCCATATCCGTGGATAACTCCGGCTTTTTTTACCGAAACCTGTGGAATAGGATTGGATATTTCATAAAGCAGCACATGATTTTTCTGGCGCAGCGTACATGAGATGGATGGTTTGTGATCTGCCGGAAAAGCATCGCAGGCTTCTATTGCGTTATCCATAGTGTTTCCAATGATTATGTACAGGTCAACAGGCGAAATGTTAAGGTCAGTGTCCAGCCATAGATTAAAGTTTATGGAGATTCCCAGATTGCCTGCTTTATTAGAGCCATAGTTTAGGATGCCGTCAACAATGGAATTACCGGTATCAATCATTTGGTCAAGGCTTGAAAACTTTTTCTTTAAGGCAGAGAGCTGACTTTCGGCTTCAGGTCGTGTTTTCGTAGAAACCAGATTTTCCATTGCCAGCATGTATTTTTTTATATCATGCCAAAGTGCGCGGGATTCGTCCTGACGAGCAATGATATCCTGATAGTAAAGCTCCTGTTTGGCAAGCTGCTCCTGCATACAGAGCTGATTTTTCTGTAATTCATAAGATTTCTTTACTATTTCCGTATATCCACAAACCACTATATTGATAACAAGCATACATATGGTGGTCATCACAAAGGTGGAGTATTTACCATTGTCAATAAAGGTAGTGTACTGGGCAAACAGAATAAATATGCTTGACAGATTGCAGAGCATGAGTGGTATGGCATGCAGTAGAGCCTTTGAATCAAATCGGGCATTGGTAAATAAAATAATTATGACCAGCAAAAACAGATGAATAATCTTGCTTGTGGTATTGTAGATAAGCCGTCCTTCACTTATTCCTAAAAGTTCATTTATTGAAATTCCAAGTCTGGAAAGTACAAACGCACCAATAACATCGGAAAACATCGACGTAACAAAAAATAATATAATAGTATAGGTGATTTGGAATATTTTGCATTTGAAGCAGAAAGTATAGCATAAAAACAAAAATAAGCTGATAATGACAAGCCGTATAAACATAGGTGTATATAGGGTTGATAGCATTATGACCGCAAAGAGTGATATGCAAAATAGGATAATATATCTGCGGGAAGGGTATACAGGTCTAACCTCTTTATGAAAGAAGTAGAAAATAAGCAGGCATTCTATAATAATGGTATATACTTCAATTGGAAAATTCATTTGATGGTACCTCGTATCAAATTGTTAAAGCGCTCTTGGAAAATGGTCTGTTTTTTCCGCGAAAGTGGAATTTTGCAGCCGTCAGTCATAGTGACAGCAAGTGGTGTAAAGCTGTCCACATAATTCAAATTGATGCAATAACTTCTGTGAATCTGTACAAATGAAGGATATGAAAAAACTGAAATCATATTTTCCATTGAATCCTTTATCTCCAATGTGGATGTATTTGCAAAATGAAAAATAATGTGCCGGTTCAGACTCTCAAAATATATGACATCGTTTATAGAAATCATTTTCTGAGTTGAACCACACATTACCGCTGCCTTTTGCGGAAGAATCTCGTCAAGAGCCTCCCTGACAACACTTTGAAACATTGTAATCGTTATCGGTTTGCATAAAAATCGAAAAGCAATTCCATATCCTCGGACTGCATACTGCAGTGCGTTTGTCGTAAAAACTATTACGGGACGAGGAGAATATCCTGCTAAAATAGAGCCAATTTCAAAACCATTTGGCTTATCCATTTCTATATCAAGAAAAATTAAATCATAAAATTGGGATTTAAAAGCCTCAAGCAGGGCAGAGGCAGACAAGAAAGTAGAAATATTGTATGGTAATTTGCATGATTTGCAGTAATTGTAAAGTATATCAATATCTTGTTGTTCATCATCACAAATAGCAATATTCATAAAAATAATCCCCTTATCAAAACAATTAAGCTATGAAGATTATAAATTATAAATTTTGAATTTACAAGATTAATTTAGGTTTTTCAAATCATCCATAAGATTCAGAACAATATGTTTTTTGTCAATTGATAATTGTTTGGCATTTGTGATGTCTGCATTGGCATTGGGAAAAAAATATATATGGTGTTTGATGGTGCTATATATGGTAGCAGTGTTAACTGTACTGAGATTGGCTCCGGTTGAAGCAGAAAATAAACCATTAACAGTAGAAGAAAAGCATAAGCAACAATTAAATACATGGGGATTTCAGACTATCATTTTAATTGTAATTGTTATAGCAGCAATTTTTGGAGTAATGAAAAATGAAATAGTGCTTTGTGTTATGGCTGCTAATATTTCGGTAGCGATTTCGTTGATTCTTGCAAAAATTATTGATTAAATGTCAAACGTGTACGAATTCGTGTCATTCATGTATATATGGTTGAAGATATCTGGATTATCGGATATAAATAAATTAACAACAGCGAAATTATAATGCTGAGATTTTTATGAAAATCAAGACCAATCAAATGAAAAAGTGATAGATAAGGGAATAAAGAATGAGATACACTTTCATAAAACAACATGATGCAACAGACTGTGCAGCAGCTTGCATGGGCATGGTCTGTCTGCACTATAAAAAAGAAACAACAATAACAAAATTACGTGATATGATGGGAACAGACCTGAAAGGAACAAACCTTATAGGATTGTCAAAGTGTGCAGAAGAACTTGGATTTAACTGTCAGGCTGTAAAAGTAGATAAAGAGGGGTTTGTTAGCAGATATACATTACCGGCTATAGCAAATATTGTGACAAAGGAAGGCTTATCGCATTTTGTAGTGATATTCAGGATCACAAAAAAGTATGTGATAATAGGTGATCCGGCTAAGGATCTTGAGAGACTGACTATAGACGAGTTTTATAAGAAATTTACAGGAGCCATGCTCCTGCTGAAACCAAATAGTGAGTTTGAGCGTGAAAAGATAAAGGGAACAAAGTTATTTGACAGATATATAAAGCTGCTGCTTCCACAGAAGAAGCTGTTTATATATGCGCTTGTAGCCTCACTTCTGGTTACACTTCTGGGGATTTTATCATCACTTTTTAACAATATAATATATGATGAAATACTTCCGTATCAGCAAAAAGATGTATTAAAGATGATGCTTGCGGTATTTCTTGGAATATCACTGACATCTACATTTATAAGTTTTGTGAGACAGTGGATTCTCATGCATCTGTCCATCAAAATTGATATACCACTTATGCTTGGTTATTTTGAGCATATATACAAATTACCGATGAAATTTTTTGCGAGCCGTAAGACCGGTGATATTACAACCAGGTTTTCGGATGCATTTACCATAAAAGACATATTTACCAGTATAGCATTATCACTGATCATGGACATATCAATGGCTTTGATAACCGGAGTAATACTTTTTCAGATGAACCCGAAGCTTTTTGCAGTGATCATAATGATGACACTCATAAGTATTGTACTCGTATTTATATTCAAGCAGCCATATAAAAAAATAAACGAAGAACAGATGCAGCAGTCATCCATACTCAACTCGGAAATAATAGAAGGGCTTCGCGCAGTTGAGACAATAAAGGGAAATGCTAATGAGGATATAGAGCTCGAAAGCATAGAGCGGGAATACATAAAATCTCTTAGAATAAGTTATAAAGAGGGCATGCTTTCAAACGTGCAGTCAACAATATCGAGTGTTATATCGGGAGTTGGGAATCTGGTGCTTCTGTATGTAGGAATAATGCAGGTCATAAATAACAACATGACGCTTGGAAGCTTCATGGCATTTAACACACTTGCAGGATACTTTATGGATCCTATAGGCAATCTGGTAAGCCTTCAGTTATCCATTCAGGAAGCAAATATTTCAATGAAAAGGCTTTCTGAAATCATGGATTATGAGAGAGAACAGAAAAGCGAGAGACAGTATCAGGAGATATCAAGCATTGATGGAGATATTAAGCTTGATCATGTCACTTTCAGATACGGAAACAGAAAACCGGCTTTGGATGATGTGAGCTTTATTATAGAAAAAGGACAGAAAGTGGCACTTGTGGGGGCAAGCGGAAGCGGAAAATCTACAATAGCCAAGCTACTGCTCAAATATTATGAGCCGGAGGCGGGGAATATAACTATAGATGGGATGGAGATATCAGAATATAAGAATGACGATATACGTCATGCGATATCATATGTGCCACAGAATATAGAGCTTTTTTCAAAAAGTATTTATGACAATATAAGAGTTACGAGACAGAGTGCAACGCTTGACGAGGTAAAAGAGGCTGCCAAAGCCGCTGATGCCCATGAATTCATAAAGAGATTGCCGATGCAGTATTATACTTATCTTGAGGAAGCAGGAAATGGTCTGAGTGGAGGCGAGAAACAGCGAATTGCACTTGCAAGAGCATTTCTAAAGGAAAATCAGTTTTATATCATGGATGAATCCACAAGTAATCTGGATTTTGCAACGGAAAATATAATCTTCGATATGATATACAATAAATTCAGAAAAAAGACCATGCTCATTATTGCGCACAGGCTTGCAACAGTAAAAAACTGTGACAAGATAATAGTAATGGATAAAGGGAAAATTGTAGAACAGGGAACACATCAGCAGTTGCTTGAGAGGAAAGGACTGTATTACAGATTGTGGGAAATGCAGCAGGGAAATTTTGTTATCAAAGAAGATTCAGATAAGGATGAACATCTTGCTGAGAATTTTGATGATGATGAGGGGGTAATGAGCTACACCTAGAAGATTAATTTTTGTATGTAAAAGCTTTACATAGAGTCAGGACTGTCTGCAGACGGG